>MDTG01412785.1_pt1 | contig 33514 bp, 39 predicted proteins | sample 811421 | NCBI WGS metagenome assembly MDTG01 (sample SAMN05326645, study PRJNA326480) | marine metagenome | isolation source: seawater | place: Pacific Ocean: South East | collected 2011
TCTTCACCCGCGACGGCGATGCGGCGCGCGAATTCGCCCACCGGATCAAGGTCGGCATGGTCGGCGTGAACGTGCCGATCCCGGTGCCGATGGCGTTCCATTCCTTCGGCGGCTGGAAGGCCTCGCTGTTCGGCGACCACCACATGCACGGCCCCGAAGGCGTGCGCTTCTACACCCGCCTCAAGACCATCACCACCCGCTGGCCGACCGGCATCCGCGCCGGCGCCGAATTCGCCATGCCGACCATGAAGTGACGGCACGGCATATCCGACCCCGGGCAGCGACCGCACCCCCCGCACCTCCCCCCTTGCGGTCCGCCCGGACCAGAACGGCCCCCGGCTCCCGACCGGGGGCCGTTCGTCGTTCAGGTAGACCGGGGCAGCCGGCTTTCGACCAGGCGCACCAGAGCCGTTGCAACCATCGGAATTAGTCGATCATCGAAATCATAGTTCGGGTTGTGGACCATGCAGCCCCCCTCCCCGCCCTGCCCGAAGAGCAGATAGGCGCCGGGCCGCTTTTGCAGCATGAAAGCGAAATCCTCGGCCGCCATCAGCGGCGGAAAGTCGGGGCGGAAATTCCCGCCATAGAGATCCGCCAGCACTGCGGCGGCGCGCGCCGTTTCGGCCGGGTCGTTGACCAGCACCGGATAGCCGCGGCGATAGTCGACCGCAGCCGTCACCCCGCGCGCCGCCGCCACACCGTTGGCGGTGCGGGTCAGCCCGGCCTCGATGATACCACGGGCCTCTTCATCCAGCGCCCGCACCGTGCCGCCCAGCCAGCCCTGATCGGCCACCACGTTGTGGGTGGTGCCGACATGGATCTGGGTGACCGACAGCACGGCGGCACTGTTCGCATTCACCTCGCGTGACACCAGGCCCTGCAGGCTGCAGGTCGCCTCGGCAAGCGCCAGGGCCGGATCGCGGGTGGTGTGGGGCATGCCGGCATGACCGCCCCGGCCGGTCATCACCACCTTGAATTCATCGAAAGACGCCATCGCCGGCCCCGGCCGGACGCTGGCGGTGCCCAGCGGCAGCAGCGGCATGTTGTGAAAGCCGAAGACCGCATCACAGGGGAAGCGTTCGAACAGCCCCTCATCGACCATGCGCGCACCGCCGCCCAGCCCCTCTTCGGCCGGCTGGAAGATAACGGTCAGCGTGCCCTGAAAGCTGCGGCTCCGGGCCAGATGCCCGGCTGCGGCCAACAGGCAGGTGGTGTGGCCATCATGGCCGCAGCCATGGAACAGCCCGGGATGACGCGATGCCCAGGGCCGTTCGTCCGGGCCCGGCCCCTCGTCCATCGGCAGGGCGTCCATATCTGCGCGCAGCCCGATCGACCCGCCCGCACCGGTGCTGATCCGGCCGACCACGCCGGTGCCGGCAATGCCGGTGGTCACCTCGAACCCCGCCTCGGCCAGACGCGCAGCCACGAAGGCCGCCGTGCGGTGTTCCTCGAAGCCGATCTCGGGATGTGCGTGCAGATCACGCCGCCATGCGGTATGCGTCTCGTTCAGATCGGCCAGTTCGCGGATGATCTGCAAGGCCAAGGGGGCACCCTCCGTTACGGGCCCGGTTGCGGGCGTGGTATATCGTCAATATAGTTTACTATCTTGTAACAAGGGACAAGTCGGGAAAAATGGCAAGCGGACGGGATGGTGATCGTGAAGAGCGTGTGGTGCTGCGCGGCGACGAGCTGGAGAGGTTCCGGCAGGTAAATCTGGGCCGGCTGCTCGACGAGGTGCATATGGGCTTCGATCGTCGCGCGCTGCACTATCTGCGTGAGAGCGGCTATCCGATGCTGAATGCCGCCCATACCCATGTCCTGCGCACCATGCGCTTCGAAGGATCGACCATCACCGACATGGCGGCACGCGCCGGCATTTCGAAACAGGCGATGAGCAAGCTGGTCGCCGCCTTCGAAGACCAGGGTTTCGTGGCCCTTGCCCCCGACCCTGCCGATGCCCGCAGCCGCATCGTCACCGTCACCGAAGACGGCCGTCGGCTGCTGTCGCTGGGCATCCAGGCACTGAAGCGCGCCGAGGCCGATATCGCCCGGGTGATCGGGGGCGACCGCCTGGATCAGCTGATCGACCTGCTGGCCGCCGCCCGCGAGGCGGGCTCCCCCGACGACGAGGCACCGGCATCGGCATATCGGCGCCGACGGAGCTGACGACGCCCGTCTCCCGATGCTATCGGGGTATCGTCACAAGATAGTCAATATTGTTGACTTCCTTCCCGACGCCCCGCAGACTGGATCTTACGAGCCGGAGGGAACCGGCCGCTCTCCTCGACAGGGAAGATCCATCATGCGCCGATATGCATTTGCACCGCGCAGGGCGACGCGCGCCCTGATTTCGGGCGCGGCCCTGGCCGCGCTGTCCCTGGTCCTGCCTGCCGCAGGCCCCGCCACCGCCGCCACCTTCACCTACGGATCGGGCGTGCCGGAACGGTCCAGCGCCAATCAGCAGGGTGTCCTGCCGATCCTGGCCGATATCACCCGGGTGACCGATGGCCGGGTGGCGTTCACCCCGATCCTGGGCGGACAGCTGGTCTCGATCGCCAACGGCTTCGACGGCATCCGTGACGGCGTGGTCGATGCCGGCTTCTTCATCGGCCAGCTGACCGGCAGCCAGCTGCCCTATTCCTCGCTGATCGCCGAGATGACCGGGCTTGGCGGCGACCCCTATGCCACCATGGGGGCGATCAACGAGATCTTCTTCGTCGGCTGCCAGAACTGCCGCGACGAGGTGAAGATGGCCGGGATCGTGCCGATCCTGATGCAGTCCGCTTCGCCGCTCGCCATGATGTGCACGAAGCCGGCCGCCACCGCCGCCGATCTGGCCGGCCGCCGGGTCAGCGTGGTCGGCTCTCCTGAAGCGCGCTGGACAACGGCGCTCGGCATGACGCCGGTGCGCAGCACCATCACCGACATCCTGCCGGCGCTCCAGCTGGGGCAGAGCGACTGCACGCTTCTGGGGATGGCCTGGATCCGCAGCTATGGCCTTCAGGACACGGTGACATCGGTGATCGAGATGCCCCAGGGCATCATCGCCGGCGCGGTGCCGATCGCCTTCAACCGCAAATCCTGGGAGAAGATCTCGAAGGAGGACCGGGCGGCGATCGTGAAGCTGATGCCGGCCGCGGTCTGGAATTATGTCACCGATGCCTACATCACCCAGGATGCCCAGGTGAAGGCATCGCTTGCCGACAAGGTGACCTTCAGCCCCGGCGATGCCGATATGAAGAGCCGCTGGACCGGCTTTCAGGACGGCGAAGTCGCCGCCCTGAAGGCGCTGGCCCGCGATCGCGGCCTCGCCGACGGCGACGCGGTGGTCGACCGGATGGTTGCCACCTTCCGCATCTGGCACGAGCGGCTGCTGCCGCAGTTCCAGGGTGATCGCGCGAAATTCGAGCAGATCCTGAACGAGCGCGTCTTCTCCAAATACCCGTTCTGATCACCACCCCCTTGGCGGTGCACCAGGTCCGGGCCGTCCTCCCCTCCTGACGGCCCGGGCCCGCCCGCCGGCGTCCGGATCCTGCCCCCGGTGGTGCTGCCGGATCCTCCTCCCCCCGTGCGACATGACCTTCTGGCCCGGGTCTCCGGCATCCCCCTGCCGGCGGCGCACGGCCGGTCGTGCCCTGATGTGCGGTATCCGGACGCCTCTTCTTTTTCACGCACAATCCCCTGCCTGGAGTCGCCTGCGATGAAAGCCGTGTATTTTGAGGCCCATGGCCCCCTGGATGCCCTTACCTATGGCGAGATCGCCGATCCGGCGGTCCCCGCCGGCTGGGTGAAGGTGAAGGTCGGCGCCTGCGCACTCAACTATCTGGATGTCTTCTCCCGCCGCGGCATGCCGGGGATCAAGGTGGAGCTGCCGGGCATCACCGGCGGCGACTGCGCCGGCATGGTGGCGGAGACGGGTGACGGCGTCACCGGCTGGGCGCCGGGCGACCGGGTGCTGATCAACCCGGCTTTCGTCGACGACCGGAGCGGCCATTTCGAGATGATGGGCGAAACCCGGCGCGGGGCGATGGCCGAATATTGCATCTGCCGCGCCGATCAGCTGATCCCCGTGCCGGACCATGTCTCCGACGAGGCCGCCGCCGCGCTGCCGGTCGCCTATGGCACCGCCTATCGCATGCTGTTCACCCGCGGCGGGCTGAAGGCGGGGGAAACCATCCTGATCCTCGGCGCCTCGGGCGGTGTCGGCACCGCCTGCCTGCTGCTGGCGAAGATGGCCGGCGCCCATGTCGTCGCGGCCGCCGGCTCGCCCGACAAATGCCGGCGGCTGACCGAGCTTGGCGCCGACGAGACCATCGACTATTCGGCCGAGGCGATCGACGCCTATACCCGCAAGCGCACCGGCTCTCTGTTCCGGGGCGGCGGGTGGGATGTCGTGGTCAATTTCACCGGCGGCGACAGCTGGGTGCCGTCGCTCAGGGCCGTGAAGCGCGGCGGCCGGCTGCTGACCTGCGGCGCCACGGCCGGCTTCGACCCCAAAACCGACATCCGCTTCATTTTCATGGCCGAGATGTCGATCCTGGGCTCCACCGGTTTCACCAAGGATGACATCGCCGCCTGTCTGGATCTGGTGGCGGCAGGCCGTCTCGATCCGGTGATCGACAAGGTGCTGCCGCTGTCGGAAGGCCGCGAGGGCGTGCGCCTGCTGGAAGACCGCGAGGTCTTCGGCAAGGTGATCATCAAGCCGGGGCTGGATGCATGACCGCCGATGCCCATGCCGGGCGGCCGCGCCATCTGCCGCCCTTCCGGACCCTCGCCGATGTCGAGGCGCTGGAACGCGACCCGATCGACAATCATCTGACCGGCCGCACCATGACCGCGGTGCTGGCCCATGCCGCCCGCACCCATGGCGGGCGGATCGCCGCCTCTTATCTGGCCGATCCTGCCGATCCGGACGGGGTGGCGGAAGAGATCGGCTTCGCCGCCTTCTTCGCCCGTGCGATGCAGGCAGCGGCCGTGTTCCGCAGCCTGGGCCTGACGCGCCGCGATGTCGTCGCCTGCCTGCTGCCGGCCCTGCCGCAGACGGTGGAGATCGGCTGGGGCGCCGCCCATGCCGGCATCACCATGCCGGTGAACCCTTTCCTGGAACCGGCGATCATCGGTGCGATGCTGGGCCGGGCGGGGGCCTGCATCCTGTGCATCGAGGGCCCCTCGGGCCGCGATGGCACCTGGGAGAAGCTGCCGGCGATCCTGGCCGCGGCACCGGGCATCCGCCATGTGCTGGTGGTGGGAGAGCCGGCAGCCCCGGATGGTGTTCTGCATTACGAGACATTGCGCGACACCGCCGACCCGGCCGATGCCGGCCCCGATCCGATGCCGGGCGACATCGCCGCCTGCTTCCACACCGGCGGCACCACCGGCCTGCCCAAGATCGCCCCGCTCACCCATTACAACCTCGCCTGCATGAGCCTGATCGCCGGCTTCGGCGCCGGTCTCAGGTCCGGCGACAGGCTGACCAACGGCATGCCGCTGTTCCATGTCGGTGCGCTGGTGATGGGGGCGCTGGCCCCCTTCGCGCACGGCTGCCAGGTGGTCCAGTTGGGCCGGCGCGGCTATCGCGACCCGGCGGTCATGGCCGGGCTCTGGGACATCTTCGGCCGGGCGCGGCCCGATATCGCCATCGGCCCGCCGACCGTGGTCGCCGCAGCGACCCAGAGCTTTGCCGGCACCGCCGGAAAGACCGGCCTGCGCGCCTGGATCTCGTCGGCCTCCTCCCTGCCCGCCGAGGTGCACCGGCGCTTCACCGACCGCACCGGCGTGCCGATCAAAGAGGCCTGGGGGCTGACCGAGGCGACGCTGGTGCTGACCTATATGCCGCCCGACGGCGAAAGCCGCCCGGGCTCGGTCGGGCTACGCCTGCCCTGGTGCGAGCTTGAGGTGGCGCGGGTGACCGATGGCCGGGTGATCGGGTTTCTGCCCCGCGGCACCGCCGGATCGATCATCGCCCGCTCGCCCTCGGTCTTTCCGGGCTATCTCGACCCCGCCGCCAACCGGGGCGTGCTGCTCGACGGCGGCTGGCTCGACACCGGCGACATCGGTGTCATGGATGCCGACGGCTTCCTGACCATCACCGGCCGGGCCAAGGACGTGATCATCCGCGGCGGCCACAACATCGATCCGGCGCTGATCGAGGAACCGCTCAACGCCCATCCCGATGTGGCACTGGGAGCCGCGGTCGGCCTGCCCGATGCCCGGCTGGGCGAGGTGCCGGTCGCCTTCGTCACGCTCACCCGCGGCCGCAACCGCACCGGTGCCGACATCCTGGCCGAGATCGCCCCGACCATTGCCGAGCGCGCCGCCATTCCGCGCTGGATCGAGGTTCTGCCCGCCCTGCCGATGACGGCGGTCGGCAAGGTCCACAAGCCCGGCCTGCGGCGCGAGGCCTGCCGCCGCGCCGCAGCCGCCAGCCTGGGTCTCGATCCCGACCGGATCGGCACGGACGAGCTGCCCGGCGGGCGGATCGTCGTGATCCTGCCCTTTGCCGCCGGCAGCACCGCCTTCGACCAGGCGGCCGCCACGCTTTCAGGGCTCGGCCTCGACGCCCGGCCATCCCCCGCCCCCGCGCCTGAGGAACCCCGTCCTTGAGCATCCTCGACATCGACCATCTGATGATCAAGACCGGCGACCTCGCCGCGGCCGGCGACCGCTTCGCCGAACTGGGCTTCACCGTCACCGCCCGCTCCGACATGCCGGGGCTCGCCAACCGGCTGATCTGCTTCGACGCCATGATCCCGGGCGCCTGCAACTATATCGAAATCATGCAGCTGACCGACCCGGATGCCGCGCCGCCGCCGATGCCCGACGTGCTGGATGCCCCCGACGGCCCGGTTTCCACCGTCACCGCCACCAGCGATGCCGATGCGACCGCGGTCGCACTCAATGCCGCCGGCATCCGCGTGCCGCCGCCGGTGTCGATCCGCCGCGACTGGCCGCTCGACACCGGCGAGGTCATCTCCCCCGCCTTCCGGGTCGCCATTCCGCTGACCGGTCAGACGCCGTTCTACTGGAATGCCTGCCAGCATCACACGCCGCAGCACTACACCCGGCCGGAATTCATCCGCCATGCCAACCATGCCCGGCAGATGATCGCGGTCATCGCCCTGGCTCCCGATCCGGCTGCCGTGGCCGCGGCCTATCGGGGCCCGTGGGCGGCGCGGCTGGACGGCACCGATCCGGTGGCGGTCACCGCAGGCCCCGGCCGGGTCGCGCTCAGGATCTTCTCCGCCGACCGGTTGGTCCATGCCTGCCCGGGCATGGTTGCCGGGCCGCATGACCGGCGGCTGGCCGGCCTGGTTTTCGCCACCGACGATATCGACGCCGCCTTCGCCCGCATCGATGCCACCGATGCCCGGCCGGTGCGCACGGCGCCGGGCCGCTTCCATGTCCTGCCGCAGCACGCCAATGGCTGCCTGATGATCTTCGAGGGACCGGCATGACCGCGACACCCGACCGTCTGAACGACCCGCCCGCACCGCCGCCGCTCGGCGGCCTCCGCCGCCTGGTCGACGGTGCCGGCATCCTGGGCGGGCTTGCCGTCGCCCTGATGGCGCTGCATGTGGTGCTGGATGTGGCGGCGCGCAATCTGGCCGGGCTGCCGCTGTCGGGCACCACCGAATTCGTCGCCGGCTGGTACATGGTCGCGGTGGTGTTCTGTGCGCTGGGCAGCGTCCATGCCCGCGGCGACCATATCCGGGTCGATCTGATCGACATGATCGCCGGCCCACGGCTCGACGGCCTGCTCACCCTCTTCACCAGCCTGGTCTTTCTGGCGGTGGCGGCGGCGATGACCGCCTGGGGCATCGATGATGCGCTCGACGCCACCCTGAGGGGCGAACGGGTGGAGTTCGCCACCTGGGCGCTGCCGGTCTGGCCGGGCCGCTGGCTGGTGCCGGCGGGCTTCGCGCTGACCGGTCTCGTCGCCCTGCTCGATCTGGGCCGGGGGTTCGGTCGCCTGATTCAGCGCCGCCCTGTTCCCGGAGATGGCGCATGAGCCCGGTGCTTCAGGGCTGCATCACACTTGCCGCCATCCTGCTGCTGATCGGCCTGCGCCTGCCGGTCGGGCTGGCGCTGGGCGTGGCGGCCTTCATCGGCACCACCGCCCTGTTGCCGCTGCCGGCAGCGATCAGCGTCATGGCGCGGGTGCCGTATGAATTCTCGGCCAGCTGGGAATTCTCGGCCGTGCCGCTCTTCCTGCTGATGGGCAATGTCGCCTGGCGGGCGGGCATGACCGACGGCCTGTTCCGCATGGCCGAACTTGGCCTCGCCCGCCTGCCCGGCGGGCTGGCCGTCGCCACCAATTTCGCCGCCGCCGGCTTCGGCGCCGCCTCGGGCTCCAGCCTCGCCACCACCGTCTCCATGGGCCGGATCGCGGTCCCCGAAATGCTGCGGGCCGGCTATCACCCCTCGCTCGCCACAGCGGTCTGTGCCTGCGCCGGCACGCTCGCCGCCCTGATCCCGCCCTCCATCCCGCTGATCGTCTATGGCATCCTGGCCGAACAATCGGTGGCGAAGCTGTTCTTCGCCGGCATCGTGCCGGGGGTGCTGACCGCCATCGCCTATACGGCGATGATCGTGCTCCGCTGCCACTTCAACCCGGCACTGGCCCCGCGGGTGGAGGTGACGGCCGCCCCCGGCGAGTGGCGACACCTGCTCACCACTTCGTGGCCGCTGCCGCTGCTGGCGCTGGTGGTGCTGGGCGGCATCTATGGCGGCTGGTTCTCGCCCATCGAAGCCGGCGGCATCGGGGCGGTCGCCAGCATCGCCTTCGCGGCGCTGCAAGGCCGGATGGGGCCGCGCCGGCTCTGGCAGGTCTGCCTCGACGCCGCGCGCACCACAGCCGCGATCCTGTTCATCGCCATCGGCGCCTTCATGCTCACCCGCTACATGACCCTGACCGGCCTGCCGGCGGCGGTGGCGACGGGGGTTGCGGCACTCGACCTGCCGCCGGCGCTGATGATGGCGGCGATGGCGGTGGTCTTCCTGGTGCTCGGCATGTTCCTCGATCCGTTCGGGGTGATGCTGATCTCGATCTCGGTGCTGCTGCCGCTGTTCGAACGCATGGGCTACGACCTGATCTGGGTCGGCATCATCGTGGTCAAATACATCGAAATCGGCCTGATGACCCCGCCGGTCGGGCTGAACGTCTTCGCCGTCAAATCGATCGCCCCCGGCATCGGCCTGCCGACCATCTTCCGCGGCGCGCTCTGGTTCCTGCTCGCCGAGGCGGTGGTGATGGTGCTGCTGCTGGGCTTTCCCGACATCACCCTCTGGCTGCCCGCGCAGCTGCTCTGAAGGATGCGATCCCCGATGACCTTCGACGATCTCAAATCCCTGGTCGCCTCGGCCGAATACCACAAATTCCTGAAGGTGGAGCCGGTCGAGGCCGACGCGGAAAAGGGCGTGGTGGTGCTGAAACTGGCCTTCGATCCGGCCTATACCATCTTCGCGAAAGCCGGCAACTATCATGGCGGCGTCACCGCTGCACTGATCGACGTTGCCGGCGCCATGGCCTGTTCGGTGATGACCGGCTATCCGACGCCGACCATCAACCTTCGGGTCGACTACATGCAGGCGCCGCGCCGCACCGGCCTCACCGCCCGGGGCGAAGTGCGCCGGCTGGGCAAGGCGATCGGCGTCGCCGACGTCACCATCACCGACGATGCGGGCGAGGTCTGCGTCATCGGCCGCGGGACCTTCTCGACCGTCGATCCGCGGCCGAAGCTGATGACGCCCGATAAAGAATGACGAGCGCAGCCAGCACCGCAATTCCGGCCACGGTGGCGAAGGCGGCGGCAAAACCCGCCGCCTCCAGCACCAGGGCGAAGAGACCGGGGCCCGCCACCGCGCCGGCATAGGCGACCGCGGTGGAGGCGCCGGAGATTTCCGCCGCCCGCTCCCGGGGCGCTGCCTGGGCAAGTGCCGCCAGCACCACCCCATTCCAGCCCAACGCCGAGGCGCCGTAGAGCAGCACCACCGCGGTCACGATGATCCCCGGCCAGCCGGGCGACATCGCCGCGGTCAGCCCGGCGGCCAGCGCGATCACCAGCCCGATCAGCCCCACCATCGCCAGCCGCGAGGGCAAAAGATCGGACATCATGCCGAGCGCCAGCCGGGCACCGATACCGACCGCCTGGGCTGCCGCCAGCAGGGCCCCCGCCTCTACCGCAGTCATCCCCATCGGCCCCATCAGGAAGGCGACCAGAAAGGCGGCCAGGCAGCTTTGCGCCCCCAGATAGACGACCGAGGCGAGCGAGAGCGGCGCCACCGCCCGGTCGGTCAGAACATGGCCCAGATTGGCCACAAGACCGGAGACAAGAGACCGTCCCATCCGCCCTCCTGAGGGGGGCGGACGGCGGATGGGACGGTCGAGGAACCGCCCTGCCCCAAGGGCGAGGGCGGCTGCCAGGGCAGCGCCGGCAATGCCGGCCAGCGACAGATGCCAGCCGAGGGCCTGACCGGTCCGAGGGAGGATAAGCCCGGCCAGAGCGATGCCGCCCGGCACACCGGTGCGGTTGATGGAAAAGGCCAGCCCGAAGCGGCGCACGGGCACGGTGAAACTGAGCAGCAACGATCCGGCGGGCGTGACCGGGCCATAGCCGATGCCGATCAGCACCGCCCCGCCGATCAGCGCCGGCAGGCTGCCGATCTGGCAGAGCAGCACGCCGGCCGCACAGGCGAACAGCGCCATCTGGATGGCGGTCACCGGCCCGATGCGCTGGATCAGATGGCCGGTGGAGAGCGAGGTGAGGGCCGCGCTCGCATAGAGAACCGCGGTGAACGAGCCGATCACCGCCGCAGCATCGGCGCCGGCGATCATCGGCATCAGCACCGGCACGGATGCGGCCGACAGCGACAGCACGGTGTGGGCGATCAACGTCACCAGCAGCGGCGGCAGCATCGCGGACAAGGCTCAGCCCCCCAGATACTGCGACAGCAGCCGGCGCATCTCGGCCAGGATCATCTCCCGCCCCCGCTCCAGCCGGTCGGTGGGGCCGCCGATGCCGATCGCCATCGGCTTGTAGCCGGGCGGAACCGGCATTGGCAGCGCGATGACGCTGGCCCCGGACGAGATCAGATTATGGGTGAAGGAATAGCCGTCGCGCCGGATCCCGTGCACGGCTTCCAGCGTTGCGGCAATGTCGAAGCGCCGGTCACCCGCCGCCGCCTCGGCATTGATCCGCCGGATGATCCGCTCGATCTCGTCATCGGGCTTGGCCGCCAGCAGCACCCGGCCCAGATTGGTCGCGGACAGGGGCCGCCTCGTGCCCGGCCGCAGCGCATAGCGCAGGTCCTGCTCGGACTGCACCACATGAATGTATTCCGACCAGACCCCGTTCTCCACCGCCAGGATGACCGTGTCGGCGGTGGCGCGGGCCATTTCGACCATCATCTCGTCGACGCTGCCTTCGGCCGCGAATTCCTCGTTCAGCCAGGCGCCGAGCAGAGCCACGCGCAGGGTCGGCCGGAAGGCCTTGGCCTCGGCATCGAAGCTGACATAGCCCATGGCGGTGAGCGTCTTCAGCAGCATCGAGGTACTGGATTGCGGAATGCCCATGGCCTGGGCGATCTCGGACACCCGCATCGGCCGGCGATGTTCGGCGAAGACCTGAAGCAGGCCCAGCACCCGGCCCGCGGATTTGACGACACCATCGCCTTCGGCCATGGAGGGTCCTTCCCTTCAAGATGAGACGGCCAGGTGGCGGAGCATGCCTGCCGGCATGCCCCCGCCCGCATCACATCCCGATCATCTCCGCCTTGTCGATCACGTTCTGCAGGATACGGATCGAGGCGACGTCGACCATCACCCCGTCCACCTGCACCGCCCCCTCGCCGCGGGCCTGGGCTTCGGCATAGGCAGCAGCCAGCTTACGGGCGCGTGCGACCGCCTCGGCGGACGGCGAGAACACCTCGAGCGCCGGCTCGATCTGGGCCGGATGGATCGCCCATTTGCCGACACAGCCCAAGGTCATCGCCCGGCGGCATTCCTCGCGATAGGCCTCCGGGTTGCGGAAATCGGCAAAGGGGCCGTCGACCGCATCCAGGCCATGGGCGCGGGCGGCGATCGCCAGGCGATAGCGCGGATAATGCCAGATGTCGCCCGGATAGCCCGACGGGCCGAAGGCGCCGCCGATGTCGATGCCCTGCGAGGCCGAATAATCCCCCATGCCGAAGATCAGGCATTCGAGCCTGGGCGAGGCGGCGGCGATGGCATCGATGTTCATCATGCCCTCCACCTCCTCGATCAGCACCTCGACGCCGATCCGGCGGGTCAGGCCGAGCTTGCGCTCGATCTGGCCGAGCAGGATATCGATCCACATCACGTCATGGGCGGCCTTCACCTTCGGCACCATGATGGTGTCGAGGTACTCGCCCGCGCCCTCGACCACGGTGATCACGTCCTCATAGGCGTATTCGGTGCCGAGGTCGTTGATCCGCACGCAGCGGGTCTTGTTGCCCCAGTCGAGTTCGCGGAGCGCGGTCACGATCTTCGCGCGCGCAGCCACCTTGGCATTGGGTGCCACCGCGTCTTCCAGATCGAGAAAGACATGGTCGGCGGCGGAGCCTGCCGCCTTGGCCATCATCTTCTCGCTGCTGCCGGGAACGCTCAACTGGCTGCGGCGCAGGCGGCGGGGGCGGGTCTTCAGGCTGTCGGTCATTGGGTCTGGTCCTGGTTCGAGGTCTTCTGAAGGGAGGGTGCTGCGCGCGTGAATTCGGCGCGGATATCGTCGGCATGCTCGTCGAGCAGCGGCGCCCGGGCGCGCACCCGGCCCTGGGTCAGGGTCATGCGCAGCGGCACGCCGGCAATCATGCCCCGGCGGGCGGATCCCGGATGGTCGACCGGCTGGAGCATCTCGCGCACCGCCACATGGGGGTCGGCGAAGATGTCGGTGGCATCGTTGACCGGGCCGAAGGGCACCAGCCCGCCGAGCGCTGCCCCAAGTTCGGCCTTGCTGCGGGTGCTGGTCCAGGCGGTCACCGCCTCGATCACCTCGGTGCGATGCACCACCCGGTCGTTGTTGAGCGCATAGCGCGGATCGGTGCCGAGTTCCGGCCGGTCCATGGCGGTGCAGAGGTCACGCCAGAACCGGTCCTGCGGGCAGGCGATCGACACCCAGCCGTCGGCCGCGCGGAACAGGCCGAAGGGACAGAGCAGCGGGTGGCCGTTGCCCTCCGGATGCGGCACCACGCCGGCATAGGAATGTTGAAAGGCGATGCGTTCGCAAAGCGCCAGGATGGCGTCATACATGGCGATGTCGACGAACTGGCCCTTTCCGGTGCGGTCGGCATGGCGCACCGCCGCCAGGATGCCGAAGGCGAGCATGGTGGCCGGCACGGTGTCGCCGATGCCGGGGCCCACCTTCAGCGGCTGGTCGGGTGCAGGTCCCGTAATGCCCATCACCCCGCCCATCGCCTGGGCGACCACGTCATAGGCCGGCCAATCGACATAGGGGCTGGCGCCGGTGCGCGGATCGCCGAAACCGCGCAGGCAGGCATAGACCAGGCGGGGATTGACCGCGGCCAGGGTCTCGTAGCCCAGACCCAGCCGGTCCATCACCCCGGTGCGGAAATTCTCCACCACCACATCGGCGCCTGCGACCAGCTTCAGGAAATCGGCCCGGCCGGCCTCGCTCTTCAGGTCGAGCGCGATGCTGCGCTTGTTGCGGTTGACGCTCTGGAAATAGCCGCCGAAGGCGCGCAGCCCGTCATCGGGCATGAAGGGGCCGACATTGCGGGTGCTGTCGCCCTCGGGCGGTTCCACCTTGATCACATCGGCGCCCTGATCGGCGAGCAGCATGGTGCAGAACGGCCCCGCCAGCATCACCGTCAGATCGATGACCTTGAGGCCGGCAAGTGCACCCGGAAGGCTGCCTTCCGGGGGGGTATTCATTTTTCCCCCCAATGGCTGCGGCGCTTGATCAGCACCCGCCGCTCGCCCTGGAAGACAAGCTTATCGTCCTGGTTGACGCCCCAATGGCGGAAGGTCACCACGCCGGCATCGTCGCGGTCGGCGGTATCTTCGGCCGACAGCACCTCGCTATAGGCATAGAGCGTGTCGCCATGCACGACCGGATGGCGCAGCCGGATCTTATCCATGCCGAGTTCGGCAATGGCATTGGCGGCGGTGTCCTGGGCGGCGAGGCCGATCACCATCGAGATGTTGATGCCGCCGAACACCACCCGCTGACCGAAGATCTCGCTGCCCTTCATCAGGTGTTCGTTGAAATGGCCCTCGGCAGTGTTCATCACCATGTTGGTGATCATCACGTTATCCATCTCGGTGACGGTCTTGCCGCGGGCATGGCGATAGACCTCGCCGGGGATGAAGTCCTCGAAATATTTCGACGATGCGGTGAGTGTGCTCAACATGTCCGCCTCCTCAGCGTCCGAGCAGATGGTCGGAAATGATGCGCTGCTGGATCTCGGAGGTACCCTCGAAGATCTTCGTCAGCCGGGCGTCACGCCAGTGGCGCTCCATGGCATGCAGCTTGGTGTAGCCGGCACCGCCCAGGATCTGCAGGCCCTGGCTGGTCACCCGCTCGGCCATTTCCGAGGCGAAGTACTTGGCCATCGCCGCCTCCTTGTCGCAACGCCGGCCGCTGTCGATTTCGGTGCAGACGAAATACATCAGCTGCCGGGCGGCCTCGATCTCGGTCGCCATGGTGGCGAGCTTGAAGCGGATCGCCTGGAAATCGCCGATCGGCCGGCCGAACTGGATGCGCTCCTGCGCATAGGCGGTGGCATCTTCCAGCGCCGCACGGGCCAGGCCGATGGCGCGGGCGGCGGTATGGGCGCGCGCCTTCTCCAGCCCATGGGTCACGGCATAGAAAGCCTTGCCCTCTTCGCCCACCATGGCAGAAGCCGGTACCCGGCAGTCGTCGAAGGCCAGTTCCCAGGTCTTCCAGCCGAAATAGCCGATCTTAGGGATCGGGCTGCCCTGGCAGCCCGGCGGCAGCTGGCCGCGCGGCTTGTCGACCAGGAAGATCGACAGCCCCTTGTGGCGGCGCTTCGGGTCGATATCGGGGTCGGTGCGGGCAATGACGATGATGTAGTCGGCACCATCGGCAAAGGTGCACCAGTACTTGTTGCCGGTGATCAGCCAGTCGTCGCCGTCGCGCCGCGCCCGGCAGCTGATATTGGCGACGTCCGATCCTGCATTGGGCTCCGACATCGAGAAGGCGCCGAGATACTGCCCCGATGCGACCCGGGGCATGATCTCGGCCCGCTGGGCCTCGCTCATCGCATCGAAGCCGATCATGCCATTGCCACGGGCGATGATGCTGGCGACGCTCATCCAGGCGCGCGCCAGTTCTTCGGCCACCAGGCAGTATTCGAAACAGCCGAGACCCAGACCGCCGTATGTCTCGTCGATGGTGATGCCGAAATAGCCCATCTCGGCCATCTTGTCGCGCAGCGCCATCGGGATGTCGCCCTGCTCGGGATCCAGCCGGTTGGCGACCGGCAGCACTTCGCGCATCGCGAAATCGCGGGCCGACTGCTGGATCATCCGACGGTCCTCGGTCATATAGCCGCCGGTTTCGGGAAGCGTGCTCACTGCCGGTACCTCACGAGATTGGAGCGCTGGAAGGTGACGACGGTCTCGCCCTCGGGCGTGAAGCCCTCGGTGGCCCAGCTCACGATGCCGTAGCCCTTGAACTTGTCCGACGGACGGCGGTCCAGCACCCGGCTGCGGGCGAGCAGCGTTTCGCCGACCCGGACCGGACGCAGGAAGCTGAGGTCGTCGACGCCGAGGAACGGCCCGCCGCCCTCGCTCAGATCCTCGACCGACAGGCCGAAGACGATGTTGAAGACCAGCAGCGGGTTGGCGACCAGCCCGTCATGACCGTTCGCCCGGGCGAAGGCGTCGTTGAAATAGAGCGGGTTGTAATGAAGCGTCAGCGTGGTGAAGGCGATGTTGTCGCCCTCGGTCAGCGTGCGGCCCAGATGATGCTCGAACATCCGCCCCGGCTCGAAATCCTCGTAACGGTTGCCGCGGGCGAGCAGGACCGCCCGCTCCCGGAAATCCCCGCTCTTGTCGTTGGTATCACTCATGTCGTTCGGTACTCCTTGGAGCAAGTCAGGACGCGGTCAGAAGCCTGGCCAGGGGGCCGAGATCGGTGCAGGCATCCAGTTCACGCACGCGGCCCAGCACCTCGCGGCTGCGGGCCTCGCCCAGCACCGGCCGGGCAAGGCCGAGGAATTTCGCGGACAGCCGCTGCCATTGCCGGTCGAGATCGGCCGCCGGCACGCCGACATCGAAAGCGGCGCGGCAGGTGGCGCCATCGGCAAGCTCGACCTCGATTTCGGAAAGCGTGCTGCTCGGCGCCGTGCGGGGCTCGACCGTCACCGCATCGCGCAGCCGGACGAGATCGGGCCGGGCGGCGGTCGCATCGGCAAACAGCGCCTCGCGCGCGGTGTCCTCGCCGGCAAGGGCAAGTGCCGCGGTCATACGCAGCGAGAATTTCATCTCCAGCCCCGTCGCCGGGGCCGGAATGTTGCAGACCCTCAGATGGCCGGGATCGACGCGGACCGTCACCCGCCGCACCGTATCGGGATCGATCCGACCCAGGCTGTGCACCGCCTCGATCGCCGAATGGGTCAGGTAGCAGGCGGCGTGATATTTGAAGAGCGTGTCGCGGATCATGAAACCCGGCGCGGGGGCAAGCGCCGCCGCGGGGTTCAGCCCGTCGGACTGGGTGTCGCCGAAGCCCTGGGACGCACCCAGAATGTCGGGATGGCTGGTGAAGCCGCGGGCGGCGAGACGCGCCGCCGTCAGCCCGTTGGCCGCCGCGCGCCCGGCATGGAGCGGCTTGCTCATGGTGCCGAACACCGCCTTCAGCCCGGCGGCCTGGGTGCCGGCGATGCCGAAGCCATGGGCGATGCGGTGCTCGTCCAGCCCCAGCAGCAGGGCCGAGGCCGCCATCGCGCCGAAGCTGCCGACCGTGCCGGTGGCATGCCAGCCGCGGGCATAATGCGACGGCCCCATCAGCAGGCCTGTCCGGCAGGCGATCTCAAAACCGCCGACGATCGCGCGGATCAGGGCGCCGCCGTCCCGGCCCTCTGCCAGCGCCAGGGCCCAGGCAGCCGGGATCACTGCCACACTCGGATGACCCTGCATCGCCAGATGGACATCGTCGTAATCCAGCGCATGGGACATGGCGCCGGTGACGGTCACCGCCTGGGTCAGCGGCAGGGTCTCGGGCCGGCCGGGCAGCGGCAGATGGCCGCCACCGCCCTCCTCCCGTGCCGTCTCGACCAGAATGTCGACCAGCGGCTCATGCCGGCCGGCCAGCGATACACCGATCCAGTCGAGCAGGCATTGCCGGGCAACGGTCGCCGCCTCCTCGTCGATCGCCGCAGTGCCGAGCCCGGCCAGCAGGCGGGTAAACGCTCCGGTGATGCCACCGGCACCGTCGATCGCGGTCATCATCTCGTCTCCTCGACAGGCAATGGGATGGAACTCAGCCGCCATAGACCAGGTTCGGCAGCCAGAGCGACAGGGCGGGCACATAGGTGATCAGCGCCAGATAGACCGCGAACAGGGCGATGAACGGCCAGATGCCGCGGATCACTTCGCCGATCGGCACTTTAGAAATACTGGAGAGGACGTAGAGATTGAGCCCGACCGGCGGGGTCAGCAGCGCGATTTCCATGTTCACCACGATCACGATCGCGAAATGGATCGGGTCGATGCCCAGCGCCGTGACCACCGGCATCAGGATCGGCACCGCGATCAGGATGATCGAGGCCACCTCCAGGAACATGCCCAGCACCAGCAGCAGCAGGTTGATGGCCAGCAGGAACTGCCAGGCCGAGAGGTCGTTGCGGGTGACGAAATCCACCACCGCCGCCGGCACGCCGCTTTCCGTCACCCAATGACCAAAGGCGAGCGCCATGGCGATGATCACCATGATGCTGGCGGCAGACCTGACCGCATGACCCATCACCGCCGGCGCCTGAGCAAGGGTGAAGCCGCGATAGACAGTCATGCCCACCAGCATCGCCACCAGCGCCGCCAGCACCGCCGCTTCGGTGACGGTGACGAAGCCGCCATAGATGCCGACTGCCACGATCACCGGCACCGCGAAGGCCGGCAGGGCCTTCAGGTTGACCCGGGCGAATTCCGCCCGACTCATCCGCGGCTCGGGCGGGTAGCCCTTGCGGCGGGCCGTCCAGATCACGAACAGGATCAGCATCACCGCCTGAAGCACACCCGGCACCACACCGGCCAGGAACAGTCGCGGCACCGATTCCTCGGCGATGATCGCGAACAGGATCAGCGGCAGGCTGGGCGGGATCAGGATGCCGAGCGTGCCGCCGGTGCCGATCAGCGCGGTGGAGAACGAGGCCGGATAGCCGCGCTGGATCATCGCCGGCACCAGGATCGTGCCCATGGCGAGCGCCGTCGCCACGCTCGATCCGGCAATCGCCGCGAAGATCGTGCAGCCGGCCACCGCCACCACGCCCAGGCCGCCGGGCAGGCGCCCCATCCAGGCGGCGGAGACGTCGATCAGGGCGCGGGCGATGCCGCCGCGCTGCATGAACACCGCCGCCATGCCGAAAAAGGGCAGCGCCATCAGCAGCTCGGAATTCAGCTCGTCCAGCACTTTCTGGGCAAGCAGCAGCAGGGATGCACCATCGGCCGCCAGCAGCACCGCGGCGGTCAGCCCCAGCACCACGAAGATCGGCATGCCGGTGCCGAGGAAAACGAAGAACAGTCCGAACAGGGCCTGGCTCACAGATGGCCTCCCCCGTCCAGCACGTCCTGTCCGACGATGGATCCGGTGACGAGGCCTGCAAGGCGGGCGAGATAGCGCAGCGCCATCAGCGCCGCCCCCACCGGCAGGGCCAGGTAGTAGATCCACATCGGAAACTGCAATTCGCTGAGGCTGGTCTCGCCGATATCCCAGGCGTCGAACACGATCCGGCCGCCGAACCAGACCAGCAGGCCGCAGAGGGTGAGCGCCGCGAGCGTGTTGAAGCCTTCCACCACGCGCTGCGTGCGCGGCGGCAGCAGGCGCAGCACCAGATCGGCACGGACATGGGCATTGCTCGCCACCAGCCCGCTGAAGCTCAGGCACGATGCCCAGATGATCAGGTAGATGACCACCTCGTCGATCCAGTGGGTCGATGCGGGCGGGTAGAGATAGCGGCTGAGCAGTTGCCAGGTCGCAAGCAGCATCGCGATGGTCGCGACGAGCCCGACCAGCTCGTGTTCCACGAGCTTCAGAACGCGGTTCAAGGGCGCCTCCGGGCTGACGGTCGTCTCTCGGTGCGGATGCGGGGGCGAGAGGGGAAGACCGTCAGTCGGGCGGCAGGGTGTCCCGGACCAGCGTCACGAAATCGGCCGGAATGCCGATCGATTTCGCGATCTCGTCCTGCGCCTGCATCATCTGCCGGCGGATGTCGGCGCGTTCTTCAGGGGTGGGGGTGATGAACACCACGCCCTGGCGCTTCGCCTCTTCGCCCGCCTCTTCCTGGGCGGCAAGGGCGGCGGCGCGTTCCTCGGTCGCGACATCGTCCCACAGCCGGGTCATCAGCTGCTGCTGATCGGGGGTCAGCGTCTTCCAGAAGCCGCCGGCCACCATCGGGATGTACTGGCCGAAGGTCTGGTAGTCCTCGAAGACGTATTTGAGCCCGGATTCCCAAAGCTTGGCGCTTTTCACACTCTCGTTGGTGGTAATCAGCCCGTCGAAATTGCCCCGCGACATCGCCAGCGGCACATCGGGCCAGGGCACCAGGACCGGGGTGGCTCCCAGATATTCCAGCCGCGCCGACAGTCCGGCACCGCCGGGGAAGCGCACCTTGGCGCCCTTCATATCGGCATAGGTCTCGACCTTGCGGCTGGCGAAATAGGTATGGCTGGCGCCGAGGTCGAACCACTTGCCCAGCACCTTGACGTCCAGCTTCTCCTCAAGCCCTTCGGAAATCAGCCGGCCGGGCTCGCCGTCGGAAATGGCGTGATAGTCGTCAGGCCCGCGGCCATAGAGCATCGGCAGGGTCGCGGTGTCGAAGCGGCGCTCGAACCCGCCCAGCACCCAGGTACCGGGCACGGCCATCTCGACACTGCCCTGACGCAGGGCCTTGGCGACATTCACATCCTTGAACAACTGGCCGCTGTGATAGACCGTGGCGTTGAGCGTGCCGCCGGACTGGTCTTTCAGCCGCTCGGCGAATTCCTGCACCCAGACCGTGCGGACATGGGTAGGCGAGGTGTCGAGCGAGATCCGGAAGTCGACGGTGTCCGCCGCATATGCGGCCCCCATGGCAACCGTCCAGGCGAGCACGGCGCCGGCACCGGCCGCTCCCCAGCGTGAAAACGTCATCATTTCCTCCTGGCATGACCGCGCCGTGAACCGGCGTCTGGTACCGATGCGGATCGCATCCCGTCATGGGTGCTCCACATGCACAGGCATGATCTCCCCCTGCCCGGCCGTTGGCGCGACCGGGGTGATATACGTCGTATTTTCAGGGAGATGCCTGCCAGTGACGCATCGCTGCGGCACCCGCATCGTTCAGAAAGAACTGTAGGCGCCGCCATGCCGGGGCGTCCAGATGTTCATCGTGGATGTGAAGACGGTATCATATACGTGATGGAATGGCGGGCGGACGAAACGCAACGACCCGCCGCGGCATGCGCCGGGGGCGGGTCGTAAGGACAGTCGGTCGGTCTCGGGTCAGAGGCGGTGGATCACACCCCGGCGCGGATCCACTCCGCCGCCTTCTCGGCCATCATCAGGGTCGGCGAATTGGTGTTGCCGCTGGTGATGGTCGGCATGGCGCCGGCATCGACCACGCGCAGGCCACGCATGCCGCGAACCTGGAAATGCGGGTCCAGCACGGCGTCCGGGTCGTCGGCCCGGCCCATGCGGGTGGTGCCGACCGGGTGGAAGATGGTCGAGGCGATGTCGCCGGCCAGCTTCGCCAGCTGCTCGTCGGTCTGGTACTGCACGCCCGGCTTCCATTCTTCCGGCTGGAAGCGCGCCAGCGCCGCCTGGCCGCAGATCCGGCGGGTGACGCGCAGGGAATCCGCCGCCACCTTGCGGTCCTCTTCGGTCGACAGATAATTGGGCGCGATCAGCGGTGCATCCTCGAACCGGCCGCTGCGGATGGTGACCGAGCCGCGGCTGCTGGGGTTCAGGTTGCAGACGCTGGCGGTGAAGGCGTCGAAGTTGTGCAGCGGCTCGCCGAAGGCATCCAGGCTGAGCGGCTGAACGTGGAACTGGATGTTGGCGGCGTTCTTCTCAGGGGACGAGCGGGTGAAGGCACCCAGCTGCGAGGGCGCCATGCTCATCGGCCCGGTACGCTTCAGCGCGTATTCAAGCCCGATGCTGGCCTTGCCGATCAGATTGCCGGCAATGGTGTTGAGCGTGCGCGTGCCCTTCACCTTGAACACCGACCGGATCTGCAGATGGTCCTGCAGATTGGCGCCGACGCCGGGCAGATCATGCACCACCTCGATCCCGTGGCGGGCAAGCAGGGCAGCGGGGCCGATGCCCGAAAGCTGCAGGATCTGGGGCGAGCCGATGGCGCCCGACGACAGCACCACCTCGGATTTCGCCATCACGGTCTTGCGCTGGCCATCCTGAACCAGCTCCACCCCGGTGCAGCGCAGATGGCCGTCGGCATCGCGGCCGGTCAGCAGGCGGGCGACCTGGGCCTTGGTCCAGACCGTCAGATTGGGCCGGTTCAGCGCCGGGCGCAGGAAGGCCTTGGCGGCGTTCCAGCGCCAGCCATTGCGCTGGTTGACCTCGAAATAGCCGACGCCTTCATTGTCGCCGCGATTGAAATCGCCGGTCGCCGGCAGCCCGGCCTGCACCGCCGCTTCCGCCCAGGCGTCCAGAATGTCCCAGCGCAGGCGCTGGCGTTCCACCCGCCATTCGCCGCCATGGCCGTGCAGATCGTCGCCGCCCTTGTGGTGATCCTCGTGGCGCTTGAAATAGGGCAGCACCTGATCCCAGTCCCAGGCGTCCTCGCCGGTGATTTCCGACCACTGGCGATAGTCGCGGGCCTGGCCGCGCATATAGATCATGCCGTTGATGCTGGAACAGCCGCCCAGCACCTTGCCGCGCGGATAGCGCAGCACCCGGCCGTTCAGCCCGGCATCCGGCTCGGTCTGGAAGCACCAGTCGGTGCGCTTGTTGCCGATGCAGTACAGATAGCCGACCGGCACATGGATCCAGATATAGTCGTCCTTGCCGCCGGCCTCGATCAGCAGCACGCGGCGGCCGGGATCGGCGCTCAACCGGTTGGCGAGCAGGCAGCCGGCCGTTCCGGCACCGACGATGATCGTGTCGAAGGCGGGGGTGGTGGTCATGCGTTTCTTTCCGGCCTGGCGTTCTTAAGGGCGTGTCACTCCTGACCCAGGAATAGTCCCCCCGGGCATGGTTTTCCAGATGAGTATTGCAACATCCGGACCCTGCAAAGCCGCACAGCGATCGCGAAACATGCGCGTGAGGCCGCTTCCACGCACGAAAACGCCCGGATGCGGGCGGGCATCCGGGCGTTTGAAAACCGTCGGAAAGACAGGAGGTCAGGACAGGCCCAGACTGCCATCGCCGACAGCACCGGTAGAGTTGGCGGTATCCGCCGCCAACATCACCTCAAGAACCGGCCGCTGCCAGACGGGCTGTTGCACACCCTCGTCAACGCGCTCACTCATGATGCATTCCCCTCTTGATATTTAAGCCTCATGTCATCTTTTACCAGAGGATGACAGCGGGGTCAGCAAACGGAAGGCCTCGTCCAGCAGATGCGGCGTGTGCTGGCCGGCGGCGCCGGCCCGCGCGCGGGCGAAATAATCGTTCAGCGCCGGGCGGAAGCCGGGATGGGCGCAGTTGTCGATGATCACCCGCGCCCGCTGCTTGGGCGACAGGCCGCGCAGATCCGCCAGCCCCTGTTCGGTGACGATCACCTGCACATCGTGTTCGGTATGGTCGACATGGGTCGCCATCGGCACGATCGCCGACAGCGTGCCGCCCTTGGCCGTGGACGGGGTCATGAAGATCGACAGATAGCCGTTGCGGGCGAAATCGCCCGAGCCGCCGATGCCGTTCATGATCCGGGTGCCGCGGATATGGGTGGAGTTGACGTTGCCGTAGATGTCGGCCTCGATCATGCCGTTCATGGCGATCACGCCCAGCCGGCGGATGACCTCGGGGTGGTTGGAGATTTCCTGCGGGCGCAGCACGACATGTTTTTTCAGCGCCTCGGCCTCGTCGTTGAAGATCCGGGTCGCCTCGGGGCTGAGCGACAGGCCGGTGGCCGAGGCCAGGGTCATCCTGCCCGAGCGGATCAGCTCCAGCATGCCGTCCTGCAGGACCTCGGTATAGGCGGTCAGCCCCTCGAAGGGGCCCGATCCCAGCCCGGCCATCACGGCATTGGCGACATTGCCCACGCCCGATTGCAGCGGCAGCAGCCCGCGCGGCAGGCGGCCGCGGGCGATCTCGTGCTCGAAGAATTCCAGGATATGGCCGGCGATCGCCTGCGAGGTGGCATCGGGCGGAGAGAAGGCGGTGTTGCGGTCGGGACCGTGGGTTTCCACCACCGCCACCACCTTGGCCGGATCCACCGAGAACACCGGCTGGCCGATCCGGTCGCCGGCGGCCAGGATCGGGATCGGCGTGCGGTGCGGCGGCAGACGGGTGCCGTAATAGATGTCGTGCATGCCCCGCAGGGCGGGGTTCTGCCAGGCATTGACCTCGATGATCACCTTGTCGGCCAGGTCGATCCAGGTCTTGTTGTTGCCGATGGAGGTCGACGGCACCAGCGTGCCGTCCTCAAGAATTTCCGTCACCTCGATGACGGCCACGTCCAGCTTGCCCAGAAAGCCGAACCAGACGAACTGGGCCACATGGCTCAGATGGATGTCGATATACTCCATCCGCCCGCTATTGATCTCTTCCCGGCAGACCGGGTCGGACTGATAGGGCAGGCGCAGCTCGATGCCCCTGGCCTTCGCCAGTGCGCCGTCCAGCTCGGGCGCGGTGGACGCACCGGTCCAGACCCCGATCTTGAACGGCCGGCCGGCGGCATGCTCGGCCTCGATCCGCCGCGCCAGGGCCTGCGGCACCGCCTTGGGATAGCCGGAGCCGGTGAAGCCGCTCATGCCGACATTGGCGCCGGGCGGCACCAGCGCCGCGGCATCATCGGCCGACATGATCTTGGATCGGAACGCGGCGGCGCGGATGGTCTGCTCAGTGCTCACGGGTACTGTCCGTCTGCGGTTGGGGCGAATTCCGCAGAACGGTATATCACCCGGGGGGGCCCGGCAACCACTGCATCCCGGGCCCCTGGTCGTTATGCCGCAGGCGCCCCGTCCAGCCGGGCCGTCATCAGCTCCAGCACCACGTCCAACGCCCCCAGCCGCACCGCGCCGCGGCTGCCGTCCTGGAAGCGGGCAACCCGGTGCAGGGTCGGGCGGCCGTGCATGGCCACGGCGACATGGACCAGCCCGGGTTCGTCCCCCGGGCCCCCCGGGCCGGCAAAGCCGGTGACGGCGATCGCCATCCCGGCGATCGACCGGGCCAGCGCGCCCTCGGCCATGGCCCGGGCCACCGGTTCCGACACCGGGCCGGGCCCGTCGAGCAGCAGCTGCGATATGCCCAGGATCTCGCGCTTGGCCTCGGGGCTGTAGACCACGAAGCCGCGCTCGAACACGTGCGCGCAACCAGGGACATCGGTCAATACCGATGCGATCAACCCTCCGGTGCAGCTCTCGGCGGTGGCGAGCCGGTATCCGCGCGCGCAGATCCGGCCCATCACCTCGTTGATCCGCCGGTCCAGCCCGGCCGGCAAAGCGGGGGAGAGTGTGTCGGTCATGGCGCCGTCACCTCTGGTCCCCATCTCTCTGGCCCCCGCCGCGGCCTTCCCCGACATCCCGCGTCCGGCGGTTGGCCTCGTGGTCCTGATACTGGTCGGTCTGGGTGGCCTTGCCGTCGAAGCCGCGGGTCTTCGCACCCTGGGCCTTGTCGCGGTTCGACAGCACCTCGTTGTCGCCCATCTCCACATCCCGGGGCAGGTCGGTCATGGCGCCTGCACCACTGCCCTTGCCCTGGGATCCGATGCCGATGTGCTTCTTGCTCGCATTGGCCATGATGATCTGGTCCCTCAATCCGATTTCGAGGCGTGCTCGGGCTTGCCCTTGCGCGAGCTGGAGGCCATGTCGTGCAGCTCCGTCTCGCTCATCGATTTCGCCATCGATTTCGACGCGCCCTGAAGATCGCTCATCTTCGTCTCGCCGCGCTTGGCGGACAGCGCCGCACCGGCGGCTTTCTGCTGGGCCTTGGATTTGGCGGGCATGGGCCGGCTCCTTTATCGAAGACTGTGCCCCCTTAACCATCGACGGCGGGATTTGCTCCCGCTATTCATGGGGGCCAGCTGCCCTCCCCGACCGGATCGATTCCCGCATGAAAAAGCTCGCCACCCTGATCTTCGGGCTGTTTCTGCTCGTGGCCCTGATCGACGGCGTGCTCGATATCGGGCTGGGCCTGGCCTACGGGCTGCGGGGCCGGATGGTCGAGACGGCACGCAATGCCGACCCTTACGCCGGGCTGCGGGCGGATTACGAGGCGCGGAAGCAGGACCTGCCGATCCGCTATGTTCCGGGCATCGGCGACGTCTTTCAGCCGGGCACGGTTCCCGGCTTCACCATCGGTGCCGGCGGGGAGCGGCTGCATAGCCATGTCACGGCGCCGGACAAGGCCGCGCGCCATGTTCTGCTGCTCGGCGCCTCTCAGGCCTTCGGATCGTTGAACCAGGACGAGGCCAGCCTGGCGGCGGCACTGGAACGCGCGATGCCCGGCACGGTGGTGCGCAATTTCGCAAGCCCCGGCCAGCGGCTGCCCGGCAACACCATGGTTCTGGAGCAGCGCATCGCAGCGGGTGACCGGATCGATCAGGTGCTGATCGTCAACGGCACGCTGGACCTGATCATGTACTGCCTGCCGCCGTCATATCCGGTACCCCGCCCCCGGCCGGTCCTGGCCGAAATCGCCGCCCGGCTGAGCGGCAGGGCATCAGAAGGTCCGGCGGCCGTGACCGACGACGCCTGCACCACGCCCGAAGGCCAGGCCGCGGTGCTCAACCGGCTGATGGCCGATATGGACGAAGTGCTGTCGGCGGCACGGCGCCACAACCTGCCGGCCATACTGGCGATCGTGCCCATGCCCTATGTCGCCGATGCCGGTGACGGCACATTCGCAGATCTGGCGCAGTTTCAGCGCTATCGCCGGGTCATCGATCCGCTGATCGCCGGCCTGCGGGCGCGGATTGCGGATATCGACGGGATCGTCGATCTGACCCGGGATTTCGGCACCGGCCGGCCCGGCATGTTCATCGACCTCTACGGCCACTTCACCGATGCCGGCAACCAGGCCCTGGCCCCCCTGCTCGCCGGGGCGCTGAACCGGCAGCTGCCGCCCGCGCCCCGTCCCGACTGATCGGGACCGTCAGGGCCGTGCGCTGACCGGGGCCACCGCAAGCAGCCCGACGCACGGCCCGCCGCCGCTGGTCAGGACAGGCCGGCACCACCATCCGCAGTGCTATAGATGCCGATTGCAGTCTCACTCGCCGGCATCACCTCCAGCACAGGCCGCGACCAGACACCGCCCGGCCGCCGGCCGGCGGCGACGTCTTCATTCATCTGCGTGTCCATTTTCATGCATCTCCGTTTGGGCACCGGACGGCATGTCCGACGCGTGGCTGCCGCCAATGACAGATCATGAGCATACTTCTGTGCACGGATCATCAGAAGTCGAAATAGAAAAACGCCTGCGGCCGGCCGGCCGCGATCATCGCGCAGCCGGCGACAAGGACCAGGATCACCGGCAAGGCCAGCGCCGCCGGCACCCGGGCGGTCGCGCTGCGGATGCGGTCGATCGTGTCCAGCGGGTGCAGGGCCAGGGTCACCAGGATCAGCCCGGCCAGCAGCGGGGCATCCGCCGGCAGCATGCCCGGCCCATGTGCGCCGAAGCCGCCCGCGATCACCGATGCAGCGACCTCCAGCGTCGGCGCCCGGAAGAAGGTGGTGACCACCGCCCAGGTCAGGAAGGTCGCCAGGATGAACCCCGCCCGCGCCAGGCCGCGGGACTGGCGCGCCCGCACGGCATGGCCGGTCAGGGCCTCTGCCATCATGATCGTGCCGTGGATCAGCCCCCAGACCACGAAAGTCCAGGCGGCCCCATGCCACAGCCCCGACACCGCCATGGTGCCGAGGATGGCGAGCACCCGCCCCAGCGGCTCGCGCAGGTATTTATAAACATAATCCCGCAACCAGAAGCTGAGGGTCATATGCCAGCGCTGCCAGACGTCGGTCATGGAGGTTGCGGCATAGGGTTTGTGGAAATTCTCGGGGAACGCCACCCCGAACATGCCGGCCAGCCCGATCGCCATATCGGAATAGGCGCTGAAATCGCAATAGATCTGGACCGCGAAGCCCAGCATCACGAACCAGGCCTCGATGATGCCCAACTGCCCCGGCCGGGTGATCACCCCGTCGATCCACAGCCCGATCGGGTCGGCGATCAGCACCTTCTTCATCATGCCGATGGCGAACAGCCCGGCATTCGCCGTGAACGCCGCCCGATCGATCCGGATGTTCGACAGCCGCGGCACCATCTTGTGCAGGCGCAGGATCGGCCCGGCGATCAGATGCGGGAAGAAGGTGACATAGACCGCAACGATGCCGAAGCGCGGGAAGGGGCGTTTGGGGTGGTGGGCGGTATCGACCAGCAGGCTGATCACCGAAAAGGTGACGAAAGACACGCCCAGCGGCAGGCCCCAACCCAGATGCGGCAGGCCGGCGCCGGTCAGCTCTTCCAGCGTCGTCATCACGAAATCGGTGTATTTGAACAGCAGCAGCGGCAGCAGCACCGTCACCACCACCGCCGGCAACAGCCGCGGATGCGCCCTGACCAGCCGCCCGCCGATCCACGCCGCCGCCACATAGCCCAGGATCAGCGCGGTATAGGGGGGGTACCACCAGGCATAGAAGACCAGGCTGGCCAGGAAGACATAGGCCAACACCAGCCGCCGGGGGCAGAGCGCCAGCCCGGCCGCGAAGGCCGCAAGAAAGACGAAGAAGCTGGGCAGCTGGAACAGCATCGGGCCTGGCCGGGTTTCACGAGGCCGGCGCGGCGAGCAGCGGCGCCAGCCGGTCGGCGATCCGGGCATAGGCCGCGGCATTGGGATGGATGTCGCCGGGCATGGTCCAGAAATCCGCCGCCGTCTCGCCCGCGAACAGCGGATAAAGATCGACGAAGTCCCAGCCATGGGCCGCGGCTTCGCGCCCCGTGATCCCGGTCACGAAGCCGAAGGCGTAGTCGCGGAAATCATTGGTGTCGGGCATCTGGGCCACGATCACCCGGATGCCGTCGGCCCGGGTTTCGGCGGCCAGCCGGTCGAAGGCCCGTGCTATGCGCGCCTGCCCCTCGGGGCCGGTCCAGGCGGTGCGATAGGCGGCGACCATCCCGTCGCGGCCGGCGGCGCCGCTGGTCGCCTGGGCCCAGAAGGTCGCGATCAGCGCCGCCAGCTCGCTGTGGCGCACCAGCCAGCCGGCATCACCCGCGGGCTGCGGCAGCCCGGCGCGCGACGAGGGCAGCAGCACCAGTGTCCGCACCGGAAAGGCGTCGCCGATCCGCCGGCGGATCTCCAGCCAGTGGGCCACGATCTGCGGCACGGTCATGTTGCCGACGCCGGCATTCACCACCTGAACATCGTCGCCCAGCCGGCGGGCAAGCTGGCCGGCCAGCGTGCCGCTTTCCGCCACGCCCCAGCCCAGCGTCATGCTGTCACCCGCCAGCACCACGGCCGGGCGGCCGGGCACCGGTTCCGGCCCGCGCAGCCCCAGGGAATTGATCGAGACCTCGACGCCCTGCAGGCGCGCGGACGCGCCCGGCACATGTTCATGGCCGATGGCGGGGTCGTCGCTCGGGCGCTTCAGCAGCTTTGCATAGCGCCACATCTCGATGACGTAGTTGTTCTGATTGGCGGTGCCGAGCCGCACCAGCCCTTCCCCGGCCAGGCAGCCGAGACCGATGCCGACCAGCACCAGCACCAGGGCACGCACCACGCGACGCATCGACGCACCCCGGTCAGACGGCGATGTTCAGGTCAAAGGCGTGCGGATCAGGACAGGCCGGAGAGGTCCGCGATGCCACTCACATTCTCTGCCGTCTCATCCAGCGCCAGCATGCCGAGCACGGGCCGGACCCACATCTTGCGGGCCTCGTCGGTCGCCATCGGCGCGGTCTTCTGCATGTCCATGTCCTGCATATGTCTCAACTCCGGGTCCGATTGGTTTTCGACAGGGATGCCGGATCAGAACACGGCATACAGGAAAGGCGACCAGGCGGTTCCCTGGGTGGCGACAAGAACCACCGCAAACCCCAGCAGCACCAGCACGAAGGGGATCAGCACCAGCCGCAGGCGCGGCGAGAACAGAAGCCGCAGCACCTCCATCAGGCTGCCCATGCAGGCGGTCTCCCGATCAGCCCGACATCTTTCCCGATGAATCGGGAACGGAGATCAGGACTGGCCGGAACTGTCAGGCACCGTGCCGGCACCGAGCGCGGTCTCGTCGACCGACAGCACCTCAAGCTCGGGCCGGCTCCAGACACCACGAACTGAAGCGGCGGTCGTCACGGGCTTGGCGTTCATCTGCATCATCTCGCTCCAGTATGACGGCGACAGATCGGCGACACATGCCGGCCGCCCTTCTTCGGTCATACCGCATCAGGCACTGATCAGCAACCACAGGCTCACGTTCATTTACCTGCAGCTGCGCTCCCTCAGGTGGAGAGGCCAGGACCGGCTGGTCCAGGTGCCGGCTGACTCCCCTCGACCGGTTCAGGAATTTGGATCGTAGCCATCGGCGTGGTCTTCTGCATGTCGATGTCCTGCCTATGTCTCAACTCCGGGTCCGATTGGTTTCCGACAGGGATGCCGGTTCAGAACACGGCATACATGAAAGATGACCATTCGGTTCCCTGGGCGGCGACAAGAACCACCGCAAACCCCGGCAGCACCAGCACGAAGGGGATCAGCACCAGCCGCATGCGCGGCAAGAACAGAAGCCGCAACACCTGGATCAGGCTGCCCATGCGGGCGATCCCCCGATCAGCCCTGCTTCTCTCCCCATCGAGAGCGGAGATCAGGAGATGGTCTGGCCGTAGCCGTCATTCACCGTCCCGGCACCGACCGCAGTCTCGTCCATCGACACCACCTGAAAGTCGGGCCGGATCCAGACACGACGGACTGAAGCGGCGGTCGTCACGGGCGTGGCGTTCATCTGCATCATCTCGCTCCAGTATGACGGCGACAGATCGACGACACATGACGGCCGATCTTCTTCGGTCATACCGCATCAGGCGAAGACCAGCAACCACAGGCTTACGTTCATTTACTTGCAGCTGCGCTCTCTCAGGTGGAGATGTCAGGAACAGATCAGGACAGGCTGTAGTAGTCCGATATGTTGGTCCCGCTGATCGCCGTGTCGTTCAGCGACAGGATGTCGAACACAGGCCGCCTCCAGCGCTTGTGCCGGCGGCTGATCCCGTCATGCCCGACCGCCCCCCCGGGGGCGGGCTTTTGCCTGTCGATATCCTGCATCTGTCGGCCGAGTTGTGCCCAGGCGGCCGGAAAGGCCGCCTGAAAGACTTCAACCATAGCAGGTAAAATGCTTCAGACACCAGATTTATGCGCGAGGGCGCCGCATCCGCACCGCGCCGGTCGCGACGTCAGGACCGGGCGCCGCCATCCGACACGACGCCGGCATTCACGGCGGTTTCTTCGTACAGAACCACGGTCAGCACGGGCCGCGCCCAGCCGGTACCGGCGGCCGGATGGAAGCGACGACGATCGCGTTCGACTTTATCCCGCATGACAGATGCTTCCTCTGGTTGTTTCGGGCGTGACGGGAACCGGCGGCCCCCGTTCACATGCGCCGGATCCTTCCCGTTATACCAGAGCATTCGAGAGTCAAAAACCACAGGATCACGTTATAAACCTGCGATCGTCTTCGCCAGGGCAACACCGCGCCGTCACGCCCGGCTGCGCGCGCCGCTTGACAGGGCCCGTCTGCGCGGCGCCTAATTATCATAATAAATAGGATCGATGCGGAGACGGGGCATATGGCTGAAGGGCGATCGGCAGGCGGCAGGCGTGGCGCCCCCACACGGCGGCGCCCCAAGCTGTCGGAGCTGATCGTCGAGGATGTGAAGCGCAGGATCGTCACCGAGCAGCTGAAACCGGGCGACCGGCTGCCCGGCGAGGCGGAGCTGATCCGGCTGCATGGCTGTTCCAAGGGCACGGTGCGCGAGGCGCTGAAAGGACTTGAGGTCGAGGGGCTGGTGGTCAGCCGCACGGGCCCCGGCGGCGGCGCCTGGCTGGCCCGGCCGACCCATGAACACGCCTCGCGGGCGCTGCGCAATTTCCTGCAATTCCGCCATCCCGACGGCCACCAGATCTACGCCCTGCGCAAGCTGATCGAGCCCGAGGTCGCGGTGCTGGCGGTGGGCCGGCTCGGCCCCGCCGATTTCGAGGTGCTGGAAGCCAATATCGCCCTCTGCGCCCATGAACCGGTGACCGAAGAGGAACAGCGCGTTCAGCGCATCGCCGAGATCGATTTCCACAACGTGCTCGCCGATGTCTGCCCGAACCCGATCTTCGGCTTTCTGGGCCGGTTCCTGAACGAGCTGCTGCGCGACGTGGTCGTGCTGAAAAAGGTCTATCTGCCCGAACGCCGGCAGTTCGGCCTGAACAATGTCGACTATCACCGCCGGCTGATCGAGGCCTTCCGCCGCGAGGATGCGGCAGAGGTCCGCCGGCTGATGCTGGACCATATGTGCGACGCCGAAGATCACCTCGATGCGCTCGAGGCCGAGGTCGCGCGCCGCTTCCTGCTGGAACCCGGATCGGGCTGAACCCGGCCGGGTTTTCAAACGACGACCAGCTGCCGCACCGGCAGCCCGCGCCGGGAGAGCGCGTGGCGGCATGTCAGAATCAGAACCGGGCGGCACCGGAGGATGACCCGAGGAATCCCCGTATTCCGATCGAAAAGGGTCCGAGGGGCGGATCACACGCCCCGGACGTGACATGGAGGCTCGATGACGATGATCACCACCACCCGCCGCACGCTGCTGAAGGGCGGCCTTGCCGCCGGCACGCTGCTCGCCGCCCCCGCCATCATCCAGAGGCGCGCATTCGCCGCCGATGCGGTCACCATCCACGGCGTCAAATCGCTGTCGGGCGCCTTTGCCAGCTATGGCAAATTCGCCGATATGGGATCGAAGCTCGCCATCCAGGATTACGGCGAGCTGCTGGGCGCCCCCGTCGCCTATAAGGCGATCGATACCGAAGGCAATGCCGGCAAGGCGGTGCGCAAGGTGCAGGAAGCCATCCAGCAGGACGGCGCCCGCTTCTTCAACGGCTGCACGCTGTCGTCTTCGGCGCTCGCCGTCGGCAAAGAGGTCGACAAGGCCGGCGGCGTGTTCATGACCCCGGCCGGTGCCGACGAGCTGACCGGCACCGACTGCAATGCCGGCACCTTCCGCTGGTCGGTGCCGACTTTCGGCGCCATCGAACAGACCGTCCGGCCGCTGATCGAGCGGATGCCGAACGCGAAGCGCTGGTACACCATCACGCCCCAATACGTCTTCGGCGAGGCGCTGCTGGCCAATGCCAAGCGCATCTTCGAAGAGAAGGGCATCGAGCATGTCGGCAACAGCTATCATTCGCTGCAGGAACAGGAATTCTCGGGCTATCTGACCAATGCCATGGGGGCGGCGCCCGATGTGCTGCTGATCCTGAATTTCGGCGGCCAGTCGTCCAACGCGCTGCGCCAGGCGGTGAATTTCGGCCTGAAGAGCCAGATGACCATCCTGCTCGCCTGGTCGGCCGGTCTCGACCAGTATCAGGAGCTGGGCTCGGACGTGATCGAGGGTGTGTATCTGGGCGCCCAGTACTGGCACCAGGTCGACAGCCCGATGAACAGGAAGCTGGTCGCCCGGGTGCGCGAGGCCTATGGCATCACCGCCAACTATCCGCTGGCGGCCGATTATATCGGCACGAAGGTGATCCTGGACGCCATCGCCAAGGCCGGCTCCGCCGACGGCGCCGCGGTCCGCGCCGCCCTTTCGGGCATGACCTTCGACGGCCCCACCGGTTCTGAAACCGTGCGCGCCGCCGACCATCAGGTGATCAAGGATTATTACCTGCTGAAGGGCAAGCCCGCCTCCGCCAAGACCGACGAGGATGATCTGGCCGAGCTGATCTCGTCGGGCAAGTCGTTCCCCGAGGGGGATAAGATCGCCTGCAAGATGGCCTGACCGGCAGGCCGCCCCTGCGGATGGGGGCGGACAGGCAGGGCGGCAGGAAGGTGGATCCCCGCCTCCGCGGGGATGACAGTCGTCTTCTTTCGGAAAGGTGCGCCGCCGATCCCGCAGCGGCGGGCTATGGCACGCGCCAGGCCGGATCCTCTCGACGAAAGACAAACCCGTCA
>MDTG01097608.1_pt1 | contig 33513 bp, 61 predicted proteins | sample 811421 | NCBI WGS metagenome assembly MDTG01 (sample SAMN05326645, study PRJNA326480) | marine metagenome | isolation source: seawater | place: Pacific Ocean: South East | collected 2011
ATGGAATACTTCATCAACAGTCTCTGTCCTTCTCATTCACATTAGGATTACTTCTATCGCAAGAAGATTTGTGTGTAGTGTGTGTGTACTTACTTGAAATATCAATTTCGACCTCCTTCGATAGCAAACCATTCATAACCGTTGTAGTAATTAGGGCCACCTTCTGCTATTTGATCCATCTGACTCCTCAATTCCCCATGCGAGAGTAAGGCGTGTGGCCTTCTGCCCCAGTCTTCATGATGGTATGGCTTTTCTTGCTCTATTGGCATTATTTCACGACCCCCCATGCTTGGTCGAACACGTCATCGCTCCTGTGCAAGTCTTGAAATTCCTCGTCAAAGGGCTGACTCTTCCAATTGCGACTATTGCTCTGTAGAGTATTCGGCAACGCACCTGAATAGGGGTCAGGGCCAACCCCTTCTTGGTGATCCTTGATAGCCTGTTCCCTAAAGCGCATCCAGGGGCTTTTTTCCGGTGGATCGCCATAGAAGGATGGGAGGCTTCCCATAAGTTCCCTCAGCTCGGCCAAAGACACACCAGGTTCAATCTTATTCTCATCCTTCCTATTGAAGTGTTCTTGGATTAATTCAGAGAGCTCTCCATCTCCGACAAATCCCGAAGTCTCTTCGGAACTGCCTAATTCCCCTATCCGATCTCCCAAATCCTCATGAGAGAGTAAAGCGTGTGGCCTTTCACCCCTATCTGAGTGGTGAAATGGCTCATCCTGTTCCAATGGCATTGGCTACGCTCCTATTCGGGTAAAATATGACAATCCTTTTTTGTCATTGCCCCTATGGCCCACCACATTGGCCCCCCATTGCCGAAATGACAGTCCTGACAGGTAAATTTCCCAAAAATTTCCGCCGAGCGTATGCGGTGAGGGCGGGCCTACGGAGTAAAGTAAAGTAAAATCTCAATCAGTAAGCCCGCCAGGAGGGCGGGCGTGGCCGACCACCGTGCCGGTGGCCCCCCTGGCCCCCAATAGGGGCGCAATAGGGCGGTTCTGACCCATTGGCTACCCATTCAACCGGCGGGCCGGAGGCTCGCCGTCATTGGCCCCCCATACGGCCACCGATCAGGGGCTATTGAGGCCCATTCGGCGGGCCGAGCCACAGGTTGGCACACCAATGGGGCAATGAGTGCCTATTGAGGCCACAATGGCCCCCCATTGGCCCACCATTCGCCCCGCATTGACGCAACACTCACCCCACCTGGCTGATGGTGTGTGGTATGAGTCGGATGGGGAGCCATAGGGTGTGTCCAGTATGCCCGCCGGAGGAGGTGCATATCGGGTGTCATTGGACACGATGGACAGGGACAAATGGACATAATGGAATAGACATAGAAAGGGTTGGTTGGTTAATGGGTTGGGGAGGTAGTGTTAGAGGCTCTGTCCAATGTCCAATGAGGGAATCGTTGCCAATGTGTCCACAGCTCGTAGCAGGGCTAGGATGGGCCAAGAACCGCAGATAGCCGAGTCGAGATATGACTATGGGCCTAGACGGCCAGGAACAACGTCCGGTGGGCAGAGGGAGCCAAATGCGATGAGTCTGAGCAGAAAACTGATCTTGATTAGACATAGGCAGACTTACATACCCGACCCCCTTCCGTCCCATTGGTGATAACCGTGACAGAACAGGGAAATAGTGATGACATTGAAGCAAAACTAGAGAGAATGGAAGACCACATCAAGGTCTTGAGGGTGCAGTTGAATGAGAATTTCAAGCGGATTAGGCTCCAAGAGCAATTGCTACACAATATGGCGATGAGAAAACTGGCAGAGGGCAAGTATCTCGTGGATTCTGCCACAGGCTTGCAAAGGGACATCGACTTTGCTTTGGAGGAGGTGGCTTAGATGGGTGATCTGGACAGGGACTATCATGCCAGGATGACGGATGCGCTGAATGTCATTGTCACGGCTAGGAAAGAGTGGTTTGATTCATTGATGGAGGCAGAGGATGTGGAGACTCTTTTCCTTGAAACGCTTCGTGAAATCGAGTATGCCCTATTTCCGTATCATGCCCCCGAAACTAAGAAGGAGGTGGCTTAGAATGAGCTCGTTTGGCCGATTTGAAGTGGTTCGGAAACTAGAAGACTACATCACACTGATCCAGAAGGTGGATGAGGCGATTGATGCCTCTTGGTCGTCTTCTATCGACCAGGATGAGTGGAACAGGCTCCTGGCCCGATTCCATCCCGACAGGCACACCGTTGATTTCATCGAATGCCTTCATGATGATGAGGAGGTGGCTTAGATGGCAAACAGCAGACAGAGGGCCGCGCAGAGATACCGATACAATTTGAAATTCAAGGCCCGAAGGGATGCCCCTTCTCCGGCAGAGCAGAGCCGGATTGATCTTGCCAGGAATGCCGAAATAGCAGCTCAGGAGGAGGAGTGAAGATGGTGAGCATTGATGCTTCTCAGGCTCTAATCCACTTGGAGGAGGCTTGCCATGCGGCCCACGACATGAAGAGGAAAGGGCTACTGAGTGATGCCGATTATGAGCGAATCAACGAGATGATATGGACTTGTGAGAACATCATCAAGGGGGATGAGTGAACATGGAGATCAGGACTACCTACACCGAGGGCGACTACAATCACAAGTTTGAGACTCACCACCAGGGGCAGAGGATTCGCATCGAGATGAGCTCGACAGACGGAGGAGCATGGTCGGTCAATGGGGATGATGTGAAGGCCATCCTGGCCGATACCCCCAACGTCTCGATTGACTCTAGTGGATGCTGGTATGGGGATGGCGACAGGCTCCCTGGGCAGGTGGATTTCGGCATCAATGCCCTTGTGATTGACGAGGAGAAGATCGAACAGGCGAAGGCTGTCCTTGCAAAAACCGAGGCAGAGCGTGATATGATTGTCAAGGATTGCCTTGAGGATTGGGAGGAGGACTATGGCGAGAAACCCACACAAGCGGATGAGGACGAGCTGTTTGAGGATAACTCGACAAGTGTGGATTGGGCCTACGAGCGATTAGAGGAGGCCGAGAAGGGCGAATGGGAGTATGCAGGGTATGAGGGAGGCCCACAGGGCTACAACTCGTCAGAACATTGCCTAGTCACTAGGGAGGCCGAGATGACAGAAGCCCTTGAGATATGCGATACCATTGCAGATGCCATCAGACAGGCAACCAAGAAGATATACAATTGGCAGATGGAGTGCCGACCATGTGATGCCGACTCATCCTGGGAGAAGGTGGCTTAGATGACAAAGGTGACAGATGGTATGCGTTTTGACGTGACAACGACTCTCAGGAGGCTTGAGAATGCATTCCATGATGCAATGGGGTTGCAGAAATTGGGCCTGATCTCTAGTGACGAGATGCACACGATTAACGACAAGATAGCCGAGTGCGAGAGGATAATCAAGGATGCCTTTGAGGAGGTGGATGCATGAGCGTTGCCGAGAAGAAACACTCATTGTCAGGGTTGGCAGAAATGCACAAGGAGGCCACAGAGGCCAAGATCAGTGCCGTCTGTCGCATCCTGGACGTGCCATTCATGGACGACAGTAGCATCAATGACCCTCGGGCCAAGACTCGCTATGCCTTCGCTATCGCTCACACCATGAGCCTAATGGTCGATGCTATGGACGATGATGCCCTTGAGTGCTTTTTGTCCGCCTGGAACGAGGCTATGGATGATTCAGACAGATGGCAGAGGCACATACCCGAGGAGGCGAGAGCATGAGGCTAACGAATGAAGTCAAGGAGTGGATGCACATCGCTCTCTATCTTGGCACAGACAACATGAATCGCTTTGATGTGTGTTGGGATTGGATTCAGGACGAGGGAGTCGTCAAGAGTCTGATCGAGGAGCATGGTGAGGAAGAGGCGTTTGACAAGGCCGAAGCAAAGATTGACAGATGCATGGATGAGATATGCAGGAGGCTTGGAGTATGAGTGACTACCATGAGGTTCAGGCCAATGGCCTGGGAGTGGATTCGACTTGTATGCTCGCCATGCATCTGGACCGTGAGGCCACAGCTAGCATCCTCGTGATGCTTGGCCTGTTCGAGACCTTCGAGTCAGCGATGGCGGCATTGAATCGCTACCTGCCCGACTTTGAGGCATCGGTGTTCTCTGATCCTGGCAATGAGCATACTCACACCTACGAGAATCTGGAATACACACTTGAGAAGTGTGCCGAGGCGGGGCATGAGTTTGTGGTGGTTCGCAACGAGGACTTGGGGCCGATATTCGATGAACACATCAAGACGGGTTCCATCCCATTCTTCAACGGTGGGAAGCACGTCTGTTCAATGAAGTGGAAGGTGCAACCACAACAGGCATGGGCCGAGGAGAGGTTCGGTGACGAGCCTGTCGCATGGTCGGTAGGGTATGCCGCAGATGAGGAGGCGAGATGCACCAAATTCAAGGCTAAGGACATTGAGAATGGTGACAACATCACTCGTCTGCCCATGAAGGACTTGGGGATCACTAGGGAGATGGAGGAGGCTATCCTGGAACAGTTAGGATGGTTCCCCGCAGGGAAGCCTGTGCGTCAGTCTGCTTGCGTGTTCTGCCCTTACACCACCGAGCCAGAGCTGAGGATGATGATTGAGGAATACCCTGATCAATTCATGCTCTTGGTGGACATGGAGGAGAAGTTTGCGAATGTTTCAACAACCAAGTTTGAGGCATGGAATGACGCAGGGAATCCTCTGAACGGACGATGCCACAACATCTTGGAGAATGGTAAGGAGTGCCTATCCAAGCCCATTCATGGCGAGGATTTGTGTCCAGGATGCGGTTGTGACTACGACAATGCTCACCTTCTGCCCACGTTCAACAAGAAGTGCTTGGAGACCAATCCAAAGGGCTACGGCAAGAACATCAGACGCGCCCCTCCTGGGATGTGGGCTGCTAACTATTGGTCGGGCGAGGGATGCAGAGAGGGTTTTCAGAGGCTCATCCAGAGGGAGATGCCTGGTAAGAAGAAAGACAAGAAAGACCCCGACTATGATGAGACTAATCCCAAAGGCATGGCAAGCATTCCCGAGTGGTATGACTACATCACCCAGGAGGGGGCGTGATCATGGGTTGGGAAGTGATGAGGAAAGTCGTCCATGCCGGAACGGAGAATGAGGTTGTGAAATTCTGCTTCTTCTGCAACACATCAGACATGGCCTTCGGGCCTGTGTTCTATCTGGATTGCACCGAGGATGAGTTTTACACAGCTTGGAGAGAGGTGAATCCAAAAATTGAGCCGAGGGATGCAAGAGGAACACATCTCCTGGGAGAAGCCATCGAGAAGATGCAGAAACACTTTGGGATGGTGATGTAGTATGAGCGACCTACTGTTCACACTCTATGAGGCCGATGCAGATCACTTGGCAATCGCATGGGGGCCAATGTCTCTAGTCGCCGCCATAGATCAAGCCATCGAGCTCGTGGGCGAATGTTCTGAGTATGATGTGGACATCAACGCAGAGAATGCCATCAGACAGGATTGGTTCGCCTTTGAGATTGGAATGCATTGCCAAGATAAGGATGAGGTGGATGATAGCAAGATAATGGCTTGGCTATGCGAGTGGCTCACACACAGAAGGAATCAGGCATTCACGAATGCTGATGGGTCGCCTTTCACGATGGATGAACCGGCTTACAGATACTTCTACACAGAGGAGGCGAAGGCGTGAGTATAAATACCCCGACCCCCTCTGCTCAAATGGTGATACAGATGAAGACAGACAACATGAGAGAAGGAAAACAGGCCAAGCCCAATGAGGCATACAGATGCAAGTGCAAGTCCAGGAAGGGGCGCAAGATGTGTCGCTTTGAGGGCGACCCCAAGAGGGTCGGAGCGAGCTCTCAGAAGGCTCCGTTTAGCAGAGGAGAGTATGGTTTCTGGTGTCAGTCATGTGGCAAGGTGGGGTTGAAGAGGAGAGAGATTGATCGAGAGATGAGGACGACCAGGATGCAGAAGTCAATCGTCCTGGTGGATATGTTCGCAGATGATCCAGACGCATACGAGTGGCTTCGGTTCACCTATGACCTTAGAGGAGCCACTTACAGAGAGGAGGGATTGGAATGAGTGACGTTCCACCAATCTATACTCATCAGGGAGCCATCATCACTCGTGAGATGCTTGCTTCCGCCAGGAAGGAGTTAGACGGCTATCTCGACTCCATGTCTGACGGCTACACGGCGAGTGACTTCCTGGATCTCGATGAAGAGGATATTGACGACTCCTTGCAATCAGCAGCTCTCGCTAATGATGCCTGGGAGATTGTGAGGAGATGCCTCAAAGTTATTGATGAGGTCGGAAGAGAGGTGAAGGCATGAGCGAGAGGATTCACATCTCCCCTAACGGGGATTGGTGGCTTGGGAATAGCCCGCTATCCCTTCCGGTATCGGACGAGTTGATCGAGGCTCTAGGCACGGCTTCTGATGCCAGGATTCAGCAGCTCCATGACGATGCGAACCACATGGTTGCAGAGAGGAACGTGAAGGTCTGGATTGATGCCGTGATGGAGGATGAGATCAACAGTCGCAGAGTATCTGCACCGACCCATGATGACAAGATGTCGATGCTACGGTCAGAGCTGAATCTGCCTGTTGGCAATTGGTATCTGCCCCAGGACTATGACCCTGGGCGGACATCATGCCATGACTTTCAATCTGAGGTGGAGAAGGCATACAAGACAGATGCACACTTGGCCGGAGGACAGGGGAGTCACTTCTGCTTGATATGGGTGAAGCCTCCCGAGGACTACATCTATCCCTCTGGATCAGAGGATTGGGATGAAGTGTGCTTTGAAATCTCACCAGGATATGATGAGCCTAGCGAGGTCAATGAGTGGAAAGGCGAATGGTATCTTGAGATTTACCCGCAGAATGATTATCCTGAGTGAGAGTGTTCATACCCAAATCAGAGTGTGAGTAATCTCTATGATGATCGTTCAATCGAGATTTGAGGAGGGCGTGACTGAGCGCGAGCTGCATGATGCCGTGCCTCATACTCAGTCCTGGTCGCCCGAGCAGATGTGCATCCTCAATGACTTCGCTCATTGGCTGGATATGTGGAGGAGGGACTTCGCACCAACGGGGCCGAGGATGGTGATCGAAGCAGTAGCAGGGAGTGGTAAGACGACTGTTCTCAAGGCCATGCTAGTCATTGTCAGGAGGCTATGTCCTTCATCTCCTACGATAGCCTCAGCCTTCAACAAACACATAGCCAAGTCCATGAGGGAGGCGTTGATTGAGGAACGGAGGAATGGCCTGTCAGGGGCTACGCTCCTGGGGCGTTCCAATACTGTGAATGCAGGAGGCTATGACTTACTGAGGACGGAGTGCCACAAGAGAGGATTGAGCATGGGTGTCGAGCTAGGTGTCCCGAAGTATCGAGTCCTGTGCCGACAAGTATGGGCAGACTTCCTGGGCAATCTAGGGAGGCAGTTGGAGTATGAGGGAGGACGTGATTGGCGCATCCTCATGGTGATCGCAGATGAGTTAGAAGTCCCTCCATCTCCCAGGCAATTGTGGTTCAGAGTAGCAAGGGACTTGGAGTCACTTGTATCTGTCCTGCAGGATTGCGGATTCAATCCAAGTGAGGACATCAAAGAGGATAGGAGGAGGATTGAGGCCATCATAGAGGCGAACATGGATTCGAGGAGTCTCGAAGGCTCATCGCTATGGGCATTCCCCTATCCTCCTAATGCCCTGGACATGGCCCGTGATGTTCTCATCATAGGCAGGGACAGAGCCTTCGACCCCTCAGAGATAACGCCGAAGGACATGGACAATGCAGTAGTCCCTCGGCCATCCTTCCACAAGGGAACGGGATTCATGCAAGACGCAAGATACGATACAGGGCTTTACCCATTGAGGAGGCTCGGATCAGACAGAGAACATTGGGCGAATAAGTCACAATTGTTATGGCCCACCAGGAAAGAAGGCAGCTCGTTCAATCTAGGCAAGGGGCAGACAAGGCCACCGAGCAATGATACCTGTGTCATGTCATTCTCTGATCAGATATGGTTGCCATCTGCACTAGGTCTGAGCCTCGATAAATATCAGATTGCATTCATAGATGAGATTCAAGATTTGTCAGTCACTAAAGGCGACCTTATCCGTAGCCTCCTGGTTGATGATGGGTCAGAAACAGTAGTGCTAGTGGGTGACATTCGGCAGGGCATCATGGGATGGGCAGGAGCTGATAGAGAGGCGGTCAAGGAGAATGCCCTTGCATCTATGTGCATAGCATACCCGATGACATACTCATGGCGTGGTTCCTATGCCGTTGCAGAGAGTGCGAGGAGGATAACCTACGAGGCGACAAGGATGGCACAGGAGGCGTGGCCTGGATATGATTTCCCGCCCTTCCAGGATCATCAGGCTCCTCGCTCCGCATCCAATTGGCCCGAAGGCGAAGATGAGATCACAATCTCAGAGAGTGATTTGGCTTCGAGAGTGGCAGAGGTGCGAGCAGATAACCCCGATGCGACTCAAGCCATCGTATCACGATTGAATGGCCCATTGGGAATGGTGGCTATCGAATTGGTGAAGCAAGGCATTCCCATCTCCACACCAGATTCTACAGAGATACTAGACTCCATCAAATGGGTGTTGAAGAATGAATACAAGTCTCCTAAAAACAAGCATGAGAAGAAGGGGATTTCATTTGGAAATCCTAGCGGAGCCATTCCATCATCATTCGCATCTCGTTTTAGAATGTTGAAACTATGGTGCCAGGAGCAAGCAATCGAGAGAGCAGGAGGAGATAAGAAGGTTGCAGAGATGGAAGACAGGTTTGTCAAAGAGAAGGATGACATTGACTTAGCCGATTCTCTTGTCGCACTTTATGCGAAGACAAATCCCTCTGAATATTCTATATCTCGTTTCAACAAGTGGGTGAAGAATGAGTTGTTCGGCAGCTCGGATAACCCTGTTCATCTAACATCTGTTCACAGATACAAAGGGGCCGAGGCAGACTACATCTATCTCCTTCGATCACTCACTATGGATGAGGAGTCGAGAAACATATTCCTCCTGGATCACATGATGCACAAATCACCACAAACTGCCCAGGAGGAGGTCTGCATACTATATGTGGCCGCAACCAGGGCGAGGGTGCAGAACATCCAAGTGGTGACAGAGGGAGGGATATGATGACAAAAACATACACGCCAACAGAAGAAGACGAAGGAAAGCAAGTGGAATACCTGGAACGAGTGATACTGACAGATGGGACGATGCTCGTAATGCCGATTGCAGATACCATCACTACGATGACTCACCCTCTCACAGCTCGCACGATCACGGGGCCGACATCCATAGTGGCAAAGGTGTTCGCTCGATGGGACTTCATCGTGGGCCATCAGAACATGGCGGATGAGATTACTAGGAACATGATGCAGATTGAAGGAGATGGAGAAGAGTGAATGCTCTTGAGAGTCTAATCTTCTGGTTCCTCTTTTGGGTAGCATTTTATTGGATTTTCGACTAAAAATACGAGGTGATCTAATGGCATCAAGAGCGAGAAGCGTAGCCCATGTAGAGTATGAGATGTTGGAATACATTGGTCGCCGGATATTCCTGGATGATCTCATGTCACAGATGATCCCCGAAGGAGATGCGGTAGCGGCAAAGAGATTCAAGAAGGGTGCGGAGAACATATGCAAGTATCTCCAGAACATGGGGGAGCGAAGGTTGCACAAGCTGCCACAGACCCATCCTGATTACAGGGAGAAGGGGGCATGACCCTCATCCTTATTCTTCCTCATCGTCATCAGTCAGAGTATCACCCCCTCTTGAATTAGATAGTAGAGAACAACGATTGACAGAGCAAGCTGAAAGGAGGAGGCGATTGTTGCCTTGATGGTCGATAGCGCAAAGCCTCTTGCTTTCTGCTTGCGAGCCTTTCGAGCCTCACAAACATCACAGTTTCTCAGTTTCTTCACCCCCCTTTTCTTCTTTGGAGCCGTTGTAATCAACTTCTGATAATCGGCTAGAGCCATCTTTCTCCGACAATAGGAGCATACCCTATACGAGTAGGTTATGCCACCGCATCTCAAGCAATCATATCGTGTCTTCATCATAGTTATCACCTTGTCTTCTTCTATGGAGTGCATTAACGAGATTTGTTGGTTCGATTCTCAAACTTCAAGACTCGAACGGCTAAAGTCCACGATGGCACTTGTAATACAAATTGATTGGAAGTTTATATGTGAATGGGAATTTAGTGAGTAAGGAGGAGATAGAAAATGAAGATGAGTGTGTGTAAGAAGTGCGGTGACTCGGTTGTCAATCTTGAGGATGCAATCTGGATCGAGTGGCGGTCTGATGATGATTGTGGATGTGAGCATGATGGCGATGAATGATACCTGTTCCCTTTGTGGTAATGAGATCAACGGTATCGGCTTTGCTCATGCAAAGACATTCGTTGAAACTCATGCCAATGGTGTGGGAAAGGTATTGGTTGAGGCTAAGATCAAGTTGCCTGTTGGACAATGTTGTTATAGATTCATCACTAAGGCCGAGCGATGAAGTTGCCGAGTTGGGTTGAATCTGTTTTATCCATCCCAGGAGTATCATTGGTGGAGAGTGTTCATAGCGATTCGCCCACGTCCGAAGAAGAATGAGGTCTATTCCGCTATTCACTACGACCATTGATTGGATAATTTATTACAACCAGGGAGCTAGATACTATGTATAAGATGTGCAAGCATGAGGGATGCTCGGCCTGGGCTAATCCCACTACTAGGTTATGCTATTATCATCTTACATTTGCAGATGAGGTGATTGAATGCTCGAAGTCCTGATCGGTTCGGCTTGTTTCGCAATCTGCATTTTCATTGCCTTGACTATGTATCAGGCATGGAAGGGAATGATTGAGATGATGAGCGATGCCGGACAATGGCCTTGATGGAGGAATGGAACAATGAGAACAAACCCAAACTTTGACCCTAAGAAGATAAAAGATAAGGATCTGAGAGAGCGATTCAGAAAGCCACCACCAGCCGATGGCTACATGAGAGGCAATGACCTGACCGAGTTAGCAGAAGAAGAAGAGTAATCTGACTGTTAAGCCTGTCAATGTTGAGAATGATTAAAGGCGAACCAGGGGTTTGCTCGAACCATGATAGCACAGGGGCCGAATGGAGAACCTATCTATATACTGCAAGAAGGGGCGAAGAATAGGAGTGGAAGAAACGCCCAGGATAACAACATACTCGCCGCAAGAGCTGTGGCTGAATCTGTCCGTTCCACACTCGGGCCACTTGGTTTTGACAAACTCCTGGTCGGCGGTGGTGGTGAAGTCACTATCACCAATGATGGTGTGACAATCCTAGAGCTGCTTCATGCCGAGCATCCTGCGGCTAAGATCATTATTGAAATCTCCAAGACTCAAGATTCTCTGTGTCATGATGGGACTACTTCTGCCGCCGTAATATCTGGATCTTTGCTTGAACAAGCGAGCGAGTTGATTACCAAGCAAGTCCATCCCGCTATCATTGTGAAGGGCTATCACTTTGCTCTTTCAATTGTCAATGAAACCCTAGATGAAATGGGATGGGAATTGAGTGATGATGAGTTGAAAGATGCGGCTCGCACTTCCATAACTGGAAAGAGTGCCGAGTCTGCAATCGACATCCTATCCGATATATCCGTTAGAGCGATGGATGCAGTTAGGGATAAGGACGGAGTGAACCTAGATAACATCAAGGTATCAACATTCGAGGGTGGCACTTACGATCAGAGCGAATTACTCCCAGGATTGGTTGTGGAGAAAGAGCGAATACATTCAGAGATGCCCGCTAGTTTGACTGATGCGAGAGTCCTCCTCCTCAAGACGGGATTGGAACCAAAGGAAACCAAGATTGAAAGTAAGTTGAATATCAGCGATCCGAAGGTTCTCGAAGCATTCCTTGTGAGAGAAGAAGAAGTCATCCAGGCCATGTGTCATGAGATAGCAAAGAATGGAACCCATGCAGTTTTCTGTCAGAAGGACATTGACCCACTAGCAGCTCATTACTTGGCCCAGGCTAACATACTAGCCGTAAAACGTGTGAAAAACTCAGACATGGAGGCACTACGCCGAATCACGGGTGCAAGATTGGTTAGTGAGTTGAAAGAGTTGAGATCAACAGACTTGGGCGATGCATCTTGGATAACAGAAGAGAAGTTTGGCGAACATATCTGCATATGTGTCACCAACGAGGATGCTACTAGCGTCACGGCTATCCTAAGAGGGGCTACAATGCACACTACTGATGAGTTAGAAAGAGCCTTTGATGATGTAATCGGAGTAGTCGCATTATCTGATTCAAGCCGAATAATGGTTAGTGGCGGAGGATCTGCTTACGCACACCTAGCTAGAGTGCTACGAGAAAGATCACATGAGGCACCAGGACGACAGGCTATGGCAGTTGAGTCCTTTGCCTCTGCTCTCGAATCAATCCCCTGGACATTGGCAGAAAACTCAGGGGCCGATCCTGTCGATACGCTTCTTTCCCTCAAAGGCGCAGATGTTCATGATGGAGTATCAATTGATGGTGAGATCGAGAACATGAAGGATTTGAAAGTCATTGAACCGAGAAAACTAATCAGAACCGCAATATCCAGTGCGGTGGAAGCATCGACTCTAATCTTGCGAATTGACGATGTGATTTCAATGAAACCTGGGGATGGGATGCAACTACCACCTGGGATGGGTTAGGATGCCCACTAAGATATTCGCAGGTAGAACCAAACGCTTGAGAAAGCAAATCATCAAGCATTTGCTAGAAGTCGGTGAGGCCGATACTGCGGATATTTATGAGCATCTGAAAGAGAATACCTATTGGGGAAAATCCATGAATCAAATCTCAAATGTGTTGGCTAAAGATCCTCGCTTCAAGTTAGTCGGTAAAACTCGAAGAGTCATGGGGATGAACAGTTTGCAGATATACAAACTCGCAGATGACTACCTGGACTACGAGGTGACGTGATGCCTCCTCAATACAAAACACATCTCAGACGAATCTGTATCGAACCAGGATGCAATCGAAAGATTCAGTCGAGTGCAAAGAAGGAGATACACCGATGCGGAACGTGTTGCCGTTTGATCAGAAGGGCCAAAAAGGCAGCTCTAAATCAATCAGCATAGAGAGTGTTCAATAACCCTATCTCACAAGACGGGTTTGAGTCGATTATACCCCGTGCGGCGGAGAATGCTGGGCAATAGCAATTGTCGCGGGGGGAGGGGCGGCTCAAGGGTTTCTTTCCCCTTACATTCCCCTCCTCCCAAACAACTTATCAATAGGAACCATCATTCAGAGTCATGCCCATCATATGCTCTAAATGCAGAACAGAAATTAACGCCACCAATACAATGGGTGGCAGGTCAGATCGTAATCCCATGTGTGGTAAGTGCTACTTGAAGTGGAAAGCTCAACAGAGAAGGGAATTAGAACGATTGGTTTAATAACCCCTACCGCCCCTCACTAATCCCCCAAGCGGGGAGTGGTGATACTGATGACGAAGAAAAATATGACAAAAGAATTTGAAGAAGCAAAACTGAATACCGACCCAATGGTAATGTTCTATGCCGTGAAGGCATTTGCAGAGATTGGGATTGATGGCTTTCAAGATGAACATGGGCTATACTTGAACAAAGCAGAGCGTCAAGCGAGAGGCAAGCAACCCTTGAAGACGGGCGATGCCGAAATCAAGATTGAGATGGGTGGTGGAGTTTTCACCATCAAGGCAGACGACCCTGATCTCCCAATGGTGTCAATCCCTGTTGGTCTATCCGACAAGGTGACTACTGCTACTATACCCTGGCAGAAGATTGCAGGAGTATTGTTCCAGGAGTTAATCTCAGTATTCGGTGGCGATACAGAATACGCTATGACTACTGTGAAGGATAGAATCAACGCCTACATTGACGGAGGGATAGAGGAGACTGATGAAGGCAGGTTGAAGATCAATCAATCGAAACTTCCAGAGGTTCGCAATGCCGATGAGGTTGCGCTATTCCTCAACTCACTCAAGAGGCAATTCAAGTCCAAGAGCCGAGGGACTCCCGTTCTGAACCTATCAGTCGAGTGTCCAACAGCTCAACCAACGGAGGAGGAGCAGAAGAACACTCATCCAGCCCCACAGACGGATTACAACGCCGTCTTTGCAGTTTCCCCAAGTAATACCGAGGTGACTACAAGAGAAGCATCCCCTTCTGTCTCGGTTTCACCACCTGTAGCCTCGGGGGAAACGGAGGTGGCATCTGTAGTCAATGCCACTTCCACCTTGATCTCAAGGCGGGAGCAGGTAGCTGCCACCGTCAAAGAAGCCCTGGGTGATGAGAAGCGCACCATCGGCTATCTCAAGAAGGCGATATACCTTGATGAAGAGGCATGGAGGCCCATCCTGGAAAGCATGATTACAACGGGTGAGGTATTCAAGGAGGGCGAGCGTAGGTCTTGCCGATACTTCCTCCCTGGGGTGAGCGAATGAGTCCCAAGCAAGTCGAGTGCATAGGTTGCGGACGGGTCATTGATGGGAAGAAGAGGCTTCAATCAGAAGACCCGTTGAGATGCGTGGTTTGCTACTTCCAGGGCGATCAGAAATTAGATTGGGGGCGAGGACTTTGAGCAGATCTGAAACTAGAGGCAAGTATCCAAGACAGGATTGCATAAACTGTGCTGCCTGTAAGAGGATGGAAAAACCGAATCCCTACACTCCCAAGCAGAAAGTGTATGCGGGTTCTGCTCGATACTATGGTAAGTGCAAGCATTGTTTCTTCTCTCGTAAGGGTGGCTACAAAGGCAAGGTTCCACCTAATGACTTCAATTACAAGGCCACTTTTGGGAGCTGATGAAATGACTGACGAAACTTACCTAACCAAGTCGAACCGCCGCTACAAGTGGCGCAACGATGAGACAGGAATCACCGTGATCAAGCACAAGAGGCTCAAGGGTGGTGCGCTTCCGTATGTCGTCAAGAATCGCTATGGCTCGTCCACCTATGACCTTAGAGGATTTGACATCAGACAACGCAACGCCTGGAGAAGAAGGGCATTGGAGGGATTCTGATGGCACGGTTCAATTGGGGCTTTAGAGGCGTGGATAGAGCAATCAATATCGTTCGGAAATTGGAGAAGGAGTATAGCATCGAAGCCGACCATATCGAGGGACTTTACGAGATTCTATTTGACGCAAAGAAGTTTGATTTCTCTAAGTATATCCCAGGAGGGGATAAGTGATGAGTGATCATTGGTGGAAGAGGTTCGGTGTGCAACCGAATCCACTAGAAAGGATTTCATTGAACATGGAGGCATTAGTCGGGATGCTCAATGTATTGGATGCCAGGCTAGAAGACGGTAAAGTCGATGAGGCTCGTTTGCAAATCAAGAGGATGATACTGCAACTGAGAGGACTTCCGTGTGAGGACTTGAAGGAGTGAGTAGTGTGCCTGGGCCAACAGAGAAGACATGGACTTCGAGACCAAAGCCAAAGCGAGCAAAGTTAGTGTGGGCGGGCGCGGGTCATGCCATAGGAAAACCCCCGTTCTCGTTGCTGATGAGGCCGTCATTCATGATCAATGGCATGAGGACTACTCGATGGGTGATTCATGCAGAGGAGAACGACCAGGATCCCATCATCATAGATGCACCTGCTAAAGAAGCATACAAAATCCTAACCAAGAAGGCGAGCGTATGACTGTCTTGAAGATCACGATTCCACGAGGCGATGAGCAGCTCATGGAGTCGTTGTTCTTGTCCGAGGGTCGTATGCAACCTGCATTCCCTATGTCATTTGAAGTGGATGATGGTTCGACATACAGAGTGTGGCATATCGGTGAAGAAGACCCCCAGGTCTTACAATTCATTCCCGAGGGACTTGATTGGGCATGGTGGTGTGCGGCTGAAGATGAGGAAAAGGAACCATTTGAGGACTTTTAGTGATTGATATGGTGAAGATACGGGTAAAGCAGGTCATAGAGTGCTATGTGGACATCGAGTCTCCGACAAAAGTAGGAGCTACCAGGATAATGGATAGTCTGAATTTGGAACCGATCTCAATGACAGAACCTGAGACAGTTGTTCGGAGATATAAGAAGAAATCAAAATTTTACGCAGTTGAATGTGTTGAGTGTGGAAAATTCACGAATAGTTGCTGGAAGAGACATGACGTATGTTGGTCTTGTCGGAATAATCCGAATCCTGTTGATGAAGTGACCATAGATGAGTAATCTAGGGTAATGTGTTCATAACGATAACGCACTACGGTATGAGCATGGCAGACCACCGCAGAGAGGCATATGCCCGCGAGAGGAGATACAGGATGCTCAGTAAGCCCTGGTTAGAAACGATAGCCGAGATTAGATCAGAAAGAGGTGGGTTGCTTGGTTCAGAGCAATTTACTGCGTTGGCCGGTGTTGAGAAAGCTGAGAGGCTGGACATTGTTGATTCGAGATTGAAGACCGCAGAAGGATGGATTGCATACTACGAGAAGGAGAAGAAGCGAGGAGCGAGGTTCCGTGTGAGGAGATACCTTCGTGAAATAGCAACCATGTCTGACAATGACCTGGAGTGGGAAACGTGAGTGAAGAAGAAGTCGAATGGTGTGAACCATGTGGTGCGAGGATGAAAGAAGGAGATGAGAGATATGACATTATCACTAAGGAGAAGAGGCCGATCAGGCGATGCCCCCAATGCAGGAAATGGGAGTGGGTAGAATGACCTTCCAGGATGAAGTCGAATGGTGCTTGCGCTTATGGAATAGCCTCCGAATAGGAGGAGTCTGGACTCTCGAAGGAGTAGGGACGTATGTGCGAACCGATCTCAAGGAGATGACTCTGACGGAGATTCACATTGATAGAGCCACACCAGGGGATGAGAGAAGCCTCTTCGATCATCACGATTACCTTGCCACACTAGCTAGGGAAATTGGATGGGAGATGGAGATGAAGGTCGAAAGAGCATTCACCTTTGATGGCGAATTTACCGTTCCAGAGGATAGGATTGGAGATGTAGCAGTATGCAACAAGAAGTGCGGTGCGATAGCAAGAGTGGAGCCAATCGCCGTTGAGCAGACATACTACAAGCTGACGGATGGCGAATGTCCGGTATGCGGCAAGAAGGGATTCACGAAGGATTGGCACGATCTCCATGTCGTCATTGATGACAGAGGCGCGACTCTGAAAGCGCAGAAAGAAGAGGAGGAGTGATTATGCTAAAGGAATTTGAGGAGTTATTGAGAAAGATTCTCGAAGAACAACAGAGGACAAATCGAATCCTGGGAGAGATGGCGAGGCCGAGGTTAGGCACGATGCAATTAACTCAATGCTGGGCAGGGATTCGGAACAGATCAACAGCAGCTCTATGGGATAGAACAGAGGAGGAATGAAGATGGAGATAAAAATTGAGGAATTGATAATTGACGGAAAAAAGTGGACGATTGAGTATAGCGAGGATTACAAAGATGGATGGAAACTCATCAATCATTTCAGACCAAGCATCAGGGGGTTGAGTATGGCTAGTAAGAAGAATAGCCCAATCGACTCTCACAGGCAGGAATACAAAGCCTGGAAAGCCAAGAAGAAGAGAGATTCACAGACTCGAAAGGCTCTCGTTCATGCGCTATTGCAATCAGTCGAGATAATCAATTCAGAAGACCTGATCCTAAAGAGTGATGATTCTGAGGAATGAGTATGCTCTGTTCGTTTTGCAGGGATAAAGCGACAGGGTGTGTAGATGGGCATAATGTATGTGATAGAGAAGAGTGTTTTAACAAGGCAACGAAGTAGAGAGTGGTATTATGGCGCAACACAATTACAACAATACGGTGCATGAAGAGATTGAAACGACTTGTCACATGGGTGAGCAGCTCCATGTAGTCACGTCAAACGCATTCAAATCCCGAGTCTTGAATCTCAGGATGTTCAGAGTAGTCCCATCGAAGACGGGGCATACGGGATATACGCGCATCGGATTCTTCTTGACTAGGAATGAAGCGAGGACTCTCCGTGATTCTCTCTCTGAGATCATAGAGGATGAGAATGCCTGGGACACCGAGATACCAGAGCCATTGATTGAGATGGAGGATGATGTTGAATGAAGTTTGAAACTCTTGATGAATTTCTGGAATATCATCACAAGTTGATACTTGATATTTGTGAGAAATCAGTTGAGGATCATGTAGTCATTGCCAATTTGGCATTCGATCTGTGGAACCAGGCTAGGCTTTTTGCCAATCGCTCTTATGTCACATTGGCATTCGATTGCTGCTATATCATATCAAATGCGACAGGGAACAAGGTTTCCATCTCACTCTTGAAGAATATCTCGGGGGATCTACTAGATGGACGAAGAGTCAGAGCCATGACTACATCATCTCGCAAGCGATGGTTCATGACCTACAAGGGCAAAGATGCAATTATGGAGATACTCCAAGACCAAGAGCTGTATGATGACGTGACGAGCAATTGGACTGAGGAAGAGTGATGCTTTCATATCGCTCTCTTGCAGAATCCTGGCGAGTCATGTCTGCATACAAGTTGAGGAATAGGGCAGAGATAGTGGCGAACAATCTCCGAGCCTCTATGACAGATCCCTGGACAGTCATAGCATACTTCTATCCTCGAAGCCTCAATGGCAACAGACTAAGTGATGAGGATTTCAGAGAGATATATTACTTGCTTACTAATGCATATCCAAGTGAGATTGAACCGAACCCTGACCCTATTGCTCATCTTGTCCAACTATCGGAAACAGAAACGACAACAGGTAATGCAAAGAGCGTAGTCGATAGAATCTCCAAGATACTAGCTAGTGATGACAATGAGGTTCGAGCATGGCTCATCAGACCCCTGTTTGATAGAATCAACAAACGTGATCTTCATCCATTGTTCATGCGCCTGAGCGTTCGTTCCGCCCCTATCAGGAGGAGAGAAGTGATTGGTGCTCTTGCATTGGCATATGATCAGCCATTCCACCATATCAGAACATCGGCTAATCTCCTGGGTTTAGGCAATACTGTGAATGATTTGTCATTGCATTCATTCGATTATACCGCAGTAAGACCCCTTGTTGGTTCACCACTTGTCATCCCAACACCTACGCTCGTTGAGTCCGTCAGCACGGTTGCGTTCACCAAATGCCTTCTGGAAACTGTAGAGGGAGCATGGGTCACTATCCACAGGGGGAACGAAACTATTGGTTTCACGGCATCGGGGTATGAGTTGCCTGATGATGATGACTGGATAGAGAAGTGGGCAGATGCCATTGGACTTGAACCAGGTATCTATCTCTGTGACTATGCAGAAATGCGCGACAATCCTCTTTTGTTGATTGATTGGTTAGACCCTTCTGACCCACAGATGACATTCGCAAAACGCAGAGAGAGATTTGAAGGGATTCCTGAATGGGCTACGAAACCAATGGTCTCTCTGGATCGGCCATATCATAGCGAGAAATATCAGGAGACAGGCCATCCATTCCTATTGCGTAATGCCCGAGGGATTCTAACATACGAGAATACGATTGAAGAAGTCGCGCTATTGAATCCCGTATCGAAGCATCGCATAATGAGGGTTCTATCTGGTCGGGTCTTCCAGAATCTAGCTCAAGGGCCGAACCTGTATGTTTTGTGGAAACTAGGCGTTCGAGATGGTTTTGATTACTTCCCCATAACTGAGATGACGAGTGGTGATTTGACTGATCAGGATTTCAAGAGATATTGTGCCGAGTGGAAATGGCTACCAGGAGAAGCAATCAGAATCGAAACCCCCTTGTTCGTCAAAGTGAACATCCTTACATCAGGATGGGGGGAGATTGGAGCATACTTGAATGGCAACATCGCAGGTATTGATAGCTCTGCAGGATTAGCAGATACAATGGGAGTGGAGGAAATAGGATATGTCGGGGATTCTCAACCAGGATGATCGTGATGTTGTCATCCTCGCTTCACTCATCCGAGGCGGCATCAAATGCGTCAGAACAACGGAGAGGAAATGCGGCTATCAAATAAGGCCCGAGCTGTGGTTCACAATAATCAAGCCTGGGATTCAAAGAGCACTTGAATCACATGGTCTAACCGTCCGCCTGACATACTCCGACACCGAGGAGATAACCAGGATCCTCAACATAATCAACGGCCTGGATGACCTGTCATCCACAAGCCAGGGACTCCAAGCGGTTAGGGATCTCAACGGCATCATTGAACAACCACGCACACATGAGGATGTAGTCAAAGTCCTTGAGATGCTGAACAAATATGAGAGTGTTCATAACCCTCACCACGCACGGAGAGAACCCAACAAAGGAGATGATGATGAATGGCAGATGGATTGAAGAGAGTTGAAGATATAATGGGATGGACACCACAGGAAACAATAGAGAAGTTTCACGAGTGGTGGAAGGAAGAACGACCAGAGGAGTTTGAAGAGTTTGAAGGTGACTTGTCAAAGATTAGTGATGACGAGCATTCTGAATACTTGGTTGATGGATTCGAGGTCACATACAGGCGAAGGAATGCAGGATCAGGTTCTGGAACCAAGTATGTCGGTGTGATAATCGGCAACAATGGTCGGACTGACCTAATGGGCCGACAGAGGGAGAAGGCTATTGAACAGTTGAAGTATCAAGGGATTGACTACGTTCTAAAGAATGGCATTCAGCCATACTCTGACGACAGAGTAGTCCCTATCGGCAGAGGTGCATACCACGAGGGTGCATGGCGCGTTTGGGATGCTCAGGATAGCGAGGTTCACTTCGATGCAGATACGCCGGAAACTGATATTCCACCCTGGGCGATTTCCGTTCCTGGTGAGAAATACTGCATTGCACTTCTCGGTGGCCCAAGAGGCCCGAAGCCCGCTTACTCATACAAGCAAGAGTGGTTGTGCATCGTAGCCTCTGAGGCAGATTTCAAGGCAAAGGGTTTCGGAAGCCCAATCATACTAGAATGCTCGTTTGATGCCGCACACGTTGATCTCAGGCTTAACGAGCCTATCTCTTTCCAGGCAGAGGAGGACGTATCTTGGTTCGACAAGACTACGCCTATCCTAAAGGCAAACAACATCAGTCCGGCCTATGGTCTTGGATGGTTGCCCGAGGATATGAGAGAAGCGGCAGGGGAGATCTTCGACCCTGCACAGATACTCGTCCAATTCGGAAACTTCGTTCCAGACTTGGGAGATGTTCATGACTATCATGATGACAACAAGACTCAGCTCAATTCAGGACGTTTCGTTGGGCCGACATTCACCATCAGAGGGACGGTGGACTACATGGATCACGCAGGTCGAGAAGACAAGATTTACGGGCTTTCCGCCGAAGGTGGGGGGCAACACCGTATGTCCGTTTTCAGCCAGGCTATACGCCGTGAGGATGCTTCTGCCGCTATCTATCTGTCAGTCTCAAGGAGGCTCATTGAGGACTTCCATGCCTTCCAGGTTAAGAGGGATGGAGAGTGGCTCGATTACACCGCCGGAACCCAAGTCTTCGCCGTGATCAAGACGCGAACATGGGAGAACAACACCACAGGAGAGCAGATGCTCGATGCCGATGTTCTGAACATCTATGCTATACCAAACAGGAGTCGGATTGCCGCCACCGTTCCTGACGACACGAACGACCTGGGTTCGCTTGGCGGATTCAGGAGTGACTAATTGTGTCAGATGATTCAGGATTTGGATGGTTCACCAAGAAGGACACCACAACCGGAGAGTCAGATGGGGCAGCTCCCAAGCCAACCCCTGCTCCGGTCAAGAAGAACGTGTGGAACGAGAAGATCGAAGAACCGGATTTTGATACAGAGGGAATGTCACTCGAAGAGATAGACAACCGAATGTTCGGTGAAGAAGAGAAGGCAGAAGAAGCCGAACCTGCTTCATCACTCCCCTGGGCAAAGACTACTGTTGAGGAACCTGTGAATCATACAGTCCCTAAGACTCCCCTCAAGCAAATCGTTGAAGCAACGAGAAGCAACAACCCACTATGGGCAGAATTGGATGCAGAGAGAGAAGGTCATGACTTCCTAGATAACTTGGATAATTATGTTCTGTGTGGACTCGCTGGCCCACCAGGCTCGGGGAAGAGTGGATTAATCCTTGACTCTCTGTCTGATGAGGAATTGGCAGAAGGGGCAGAGGTTTGGCACATTGACTACGACAGGGGCGGAAAGACTTCCAAACACGCACATCATAGAGGAAAGAAGAACATAATCATCTTCGACCCGATTGTGATGAATACCGATGTTGAGATTCAAGATCAGATTGACTACTTAGCCACATATGAGAGGACAATGAAACTCCTCAAGATGGCTAATGAGCAAGTGGATGCCCAACTAGCCCATTACAAGAAGCATGGGAAGATGCCAAAGCCATATCTCAAGACACTACTATTCGATGGTGCAGACAAATTCAAGGATGTTTGTGAGAACGTCATGAAGATCTATGACTTGGGACTTGGGAATGATGCCGTTGGCGTAGCCACTAAGAGAGTATCAAGATTCAGTTGGGGCGTTCGCAAGACTCGCTATCGAGCTGCTACCTTAGTGTGGCAATCATTGATGGCAAAGGGAGTCCATGTGTATGCGGTTTCTCACATGAAGTCCACTTATGACGGCGATGGGAATGTCATTGAGGGCAAAGATGTTCCTGGGTGGTTGAAGAACAGCGATGGTGATCTGCAACAGATAGTAATCCTCTATATCGACCAAGAGAGGGATGACATGGGGAGGCTCACCGGAGCCGAGAAGTCCTTTGCCGTTCTGACTAAGAATAGAACATCCCTTGAGATGCCTGGACGACACACCATCTTTGAGAGAGCACCCGAGGAAAGGGGCGGTTCCACATGGTATGGATGGCCTAGCCTAAAGGATGGGTTATTCGAGACAGACCAGTCACAGAAGGGTGCGAGCGATGAGTGATTGTCGTGCCCTTAGAAGTGAGATTCCCTCGTAATGCCTACCCCATCCCCGTAGAGGGTTATGAGGACTTCGTGTCCTCCTATGGGTGGCATCCAGGACAACCGGAGAAGCACCTCCCTAAGTTCACTAAGTCATCCGTAGGTGCGTATGACTTCTGTGCTCAACAGGGCTTCATCAAGTATGTCCTCGGTGTGAAGGAACCCGAGAATGACAACATGATTCGAGGAACCAATGTCCACGATGCCATTGAGCAATTCTATCATGACGTGGATTTAGACTCCGTAAGAGGACTTGTCGAAATTTATTTTGATGCCGAGTCATTGTATGACTACTTCTTGGAATTGATTCCTAATCTGGATCAGTATGAGTTAGGAGAAGAAGAACACATCAAAAAATATCTATGGATTGAGGCAGAGCGAGCATTGGAATGCAACTTGGATTACTTTCTGCCTGTTGGCAACGAGCTGACTCTTCATGGAGTGGTTGAGTATGAAGACCAATTGATTCACATCACGGGGATGATTGATCGACTATTCATCAATGAGAATGGAGAGTATCATATCCATGAGCTGAAGACGGGGGTTTTCAAAGAGCATAAGAAGAAGAAGTGGGAACACATGAGGAGGGAATTGGCATACTATGTATTCCTCATGAAGAATTGCGACAATAGATTGTATGATCGAAAGGGGAATGTAGTTGGCAAGGCAAACTTCAACGATGCAGAGATTGCATATTGGGGTTGGGATCACACAGGAGGAGATGGAGTGTTCAGAGGCAAAGAGCCAATCAGAGTCAAAGAGATGGGACTAATGTATAATTCCATCAGCGATCTCCTCCTATATCATAGGAATTATAGAGGAGACATGGACGGTCTCCAATTCCCCATGCTCCCTCGTGACTCACTCAATTACATCTGTGAACCCTGGTGCGCCCTCAAGGGATTCTGTCCTCGATATGAGAAGTCATTGATGCCTCCTGCGTCCAGAGTGTTCAAAAGGACAAGCCCCTCTGAGGAGGTTGAGAGTGGATGAGATATGTCAGCCTGTTTAGCGGTATCGAAGCGGCATCAGAAGCCTGGCATTCAATGGGCTGGGATCCCGTTGCTTTCGCAGACATTGATAAGTTTCCCTCAACCGTATTGGCACATCACTTTCCCGATGTGCCGAACATGGGAAATGTAGAGGAGGTTGATTGGAGTGAGTTCAGAGGAAAAGCAGATCTCGTTGTCGGAGGAAGCCCCTGTCAATCCTTCTCGGTTGCAGGAAAACGACTCGGAATGGATGACCCTCGTGGCAACTTGGCCCTTGAGTTCCTCCGAGCTGTTAAGGAAATTCAACCAACGTGGTTCCTATTTGAAAATGTCCCAGGTCTCTTGTCATCTGACGGAGGAAGGGATTTTGGCATCTTCCTCGGAGAAGTGGCAAAAATCGGGTATGGGTTCGCCTACCGAGTTTTGGACTCTCAATACTTCGGAGTCCCGCAGCGAAGACGTAGAGTCTTCGTTGTCGGACATATTGGAGGAGATTGGAGAAGTGCCGCAGCGGTATTATTTGAGCGAGAAAGCTTGCAAGGGCATTCTAAGGAGAGCGCGGCGCAGGGGAAAGCAATTACCGACTACATTGGAACAAGCACTTCTGGAGAAGGCGGGGAAGACGGAGGAGGAATAGATGCCTCTCCCGATGAAGTAGGAATATTCAGAAAATCACGCAGAGCGCAATCCAAGACCGATTGTGAAACATGGGTCAAAGATACTGTGACTAATACACTCAACACATTCGACCTGGGTGATACGCGGACTACTCAGATAATCAGAGAACCTATCGCCTTCGAGCAGAATCAACGATCAGAGGTCAGGGAAACAGAAGTAGCAGGGCCGGTCAAAGCAGAGAAGGGTTCCAACAACCAGACATTCATCGCACAGAATTGGGATGGCGAGGACAAGACTGGAACCCTAACAACCAGAAGTATGCAACAGTTCATGCCTGACAAGGACAATTTCATGGCAGTTGTTGAGCCATTGCATGATCCGGCTCCCACGTTAGATGCAAGCTACTACAAGGGAACAGGAGAGAGAGCAGGAATAGAAAGGCAGATCATAGCCGAAAGCAAGGTATTCGATGCAAGAGGAGGAGGAGATGGTGAAACGGCCAACACCCTGGCGAGTGGGCGTAATGCGGCCGGAGTTAGTGATTTCACTCCTCTCGCAGTTGAAGGTCGAGAAGTCCAAGTCTATGAGAATCATCCTTCGGATGGACGAGTCACCGAAGTGGACACTAGCCCCACCATAACTGCCAAAGCAGGGACAGGAGGAGGCAATCTCCCATTGGTAAAGGAGGAAACAATTGGTTTCGATTGGAAGAATGCAGCTCAGACTAATTTCGATGAGAAACACTCAGGTGCGCCTGTGACCGCAGAAGGCGGGTTGGCAGTTGGCATTACTGCAAAGGGCAATGGGGATGTCTTTGAAAATGAGATTCACACCTCATTGAGCACAGGGGGAGGTATGCCTGGGCAGGGTTATCCGGCAGTAAGGCAAAGCATGGCCGTGCGCCGACTAACGCCTTTGGAGTGCGAGAGGTTGCAAGGATTCACCGATGGCTACACACAGATTGCTTGGCGCAATAAAGCACCCGAGAATTGTCCCGATGGGCCTCGCTACAAGGCATTGGGCAATTCAATGGCGGTTCCGGTCATGAGGTGGATTGGAGAAGGTATTCAAATCGTTGATGATTTAGTGGGAAATATGACTGAAAGAGAAGATGCGGTATCAATTGTTCAGAAGTCAATCTTTGATTTCTGAGGGATAGCATGGCTCATTTGTTCAATCACTTCCCCCGTGAGATTGACATGAAGGCCAGGAAGGTCATCAGAAGTATCGAGCAACTCCAACACTACGTCAATGTCACTAACGGGAAGGACAAACTCACAACAACAGTATATGGATTCAAGAAATTGAAGACGAATGGCAATAGGTGCGAATACAGCACCGCAATCATCCCTCATTTTGTAGTTGATCTTGACAAAGTCAGAGCAGATGAGATTCTCAAACTAACAGGGGATGCCGCAGGTCAGAGATGCACCGAGGATGCCCACAAGCTAGTCAAGCACCTATCTGAGAATGATATTCGTCATGCAACCTGGATGAGTGGTGGTGGCTACCATATTTGGGTGATGTTGGATCAAGTGTATGATTTGCCGACAAATGAGATGAATGACTTGTTGTTCTCTGGTCGAGCATTGATCAACAAGTGGATTGGCGACATGGATTTAGTCACTATTGACCCCGTTGTGAGTTTCCGTCCTGATCGCCACATTGGAATCCCGAATACTTTCAATACGAAACGAGAGCTATGGAGCATCCCTGTCACGGAAGAAGATTTGGCTAAGGGATGGGGTCATGTGACAGAGGAGGCTAAGAACCCGAAGGGCGGTATGAAACCAAGTGGCAACAAGGGACTCAAGATTGAGATTGTCAAGAGTGATCCTGGCAATCCATACCTGTCAGGTATGACAGGATATTTCGGGAAGTTCGAGGCGGCGGAAATTTCGGTATCTTCGAGAAGACTATCTGGTATTCCCATCTTACCCTGCCTTGATGCGGCTTGTTGCACCAAAGGTGATAACCCTCCGCATCTTCCTCGCTCCTACCTCTCCATGTATCTCTTAGATTACTTCCATAATTTTGCCCGTCCGCGTTCCTCAAGCAAGACTACGCCCCAGGATGCAGTATCAAAAGCCCATATTTTCATTCGTGATTTGGAATGGGCAGACTACAACCCGAAGATCACCCAGGAACAATTAGTTCATGCATCTAACAGGCAATATCAGACTCCTAGTTGCCCGACCATATTCAGACAAGGACTGTGCGTTGGCAAGTGTGCATTCTATGATCAGAAAGGTGTTGAATCACAATGAGTGAAAAGAGTGTTCATAATGGAAACGGAAGTAGTGAGAAGGAATGAGTGACGAGTTAGAACATTGGAGCCAAGCACACTTTGGAGAGTTGGCTCTCTATCGAACGATAGCCGCTACTGTGAATACTATACTCTCAGTCTTGGTGTTAGCAAAACTATTCGAGTGGATATGATGAGTGAAGATATTAGAGAAATAAGGAAGAAGAAACTTGCTGAGGCTCTTAGCAAATTAGATGGAGATGATGAGAAGGAACGACAAGAAGTTATGGAGACACTACCCTGGGCCTTTCGTCTTAACAAGGAAACAGGGTTCTATGAAATCTTACAAGAGGGAAACATGGTCGCCATTACTCAGGATCCACAGTTTGGCCTTCAGGTATGTGAGATGTTCAACCGTTTGACGCTCATCAAGGAAACTTTTGGAGAGGATGAACATGAGTAGCAAGGGAAAACTAGCTGAGATTGTCGGGATGCTCGACATAAATGATGATGGGCAGGTCGATGTTTGGGATATGACTCACTTAGTAGTTCGTCATGAGTTCATGTTCATAGCGGGCGTATTCATTTTCATCGGGAGCATAGGTAATGTGATTGGGTGGTGGAACATTGACTCCGATGCTTATTGGGCGGCGGCAGGACTAGCGACCATGCTCGAATACGTTGATGACACTAGAAGAATAAGGAAGGCGAAAAAGGATGACAAGAAATGAATGCACTTGTGGTAATAAATCGGCATGGCATCATCGCTATGGGATCTGCCTCCAATGTAAGAGGGCAATACCTGGGTGGTCTCGATGAAGACTCTATTCATAGACCATCGAGAGCGTTCGGGCTTAGAGAAATTAGTCATCAAGTATTGTGATACAAAGGGACTTCATTATGAGATGAAGGAGAACATGATCACAGACTATGCCTTTGGCAATGTTGGGTTCGAGGCTAAGACGATTCACGATTACATGGGTAGCCTGTATAGTGGGCATCTGGATAAGCAATTGCAGAATCTTGATGATAACTACAATCAATATTTCTTGTTGGTGCATGGGACAATCGACAATTATATCTCACGAGCTAGAAAGGGAGGGCGAAAGATACCCTTCGCTAAGATATTCAACGAGTTCCTGGGTTCGCTTGCTAGATTCCATACTGACTATGATCTCAACCTTCTCTGTTTCGCTACTACCTCGGAAGCAGCTAGGTTCATCTGCAAGAGGTTCGAGAAGGATGGGACTCTAGGCAAGTCATCCAAGTATCGTGTGATGAGGAAGACGGCATCAGAAGACAGGCGCGTGGATGTCCTGCGAAGTGTCGGTTGCAGCGAGTCAATTGCAAAGGCGTTGCTCGATGAGTTTGGCTCTATCAGCGAAATCACCTCACTTTCTCCGACAGAATTAGAAACCATGCCTGGTATTGGAAAAATTACCGCATCAAAAATCCTCAACTGCTTTGTCAGCGAGGAACCAATAGTGGATGAAAAGGTCAAGATGAAGAGGGCATAACATGGTGATTGCACAGACTCAGGCCGATACCACAAGGAAGTGGTATGACTACCAAGTCGTCACAAGTCCCTATGATGGTAGCAAGTTTCTCCGCCGATATGTGGAGAGGTTCAGCACAGTCAGTTTCTTCAATGAATACGCAGGATTACTCTCTTACTATTACGTTTTAGCCGCAAGCCTCGCCCCCTATGTCCGCATCCCTATTCATGGCGCATACATTGATTGCAGGTTGCACGTCTTCTGGATTCAATCTGCAAGATCGGGGAAATCTGTTGCATATGAGTTCATGTCAAAGGTCTTGAAATTACTAAGCATAGATACTGAGAAGTTTAGTGCGGGTTCGGATGCCAAGATGATAGGGACTACTCAGGAGATAAAGGTGGTTGATCCAAAGACAGGGAAACCAACAGGAGCAATTGAGCATGAAGTAGTTCCAGGACTACTCAATGGCTACAAGACTCTTCTATTTGACGAAGCAAGCATCCTATTGAATGACAAGAAAGCATACTTCTCTGACAAGATCCTCTTTTTGCAACAAGCAATGGCTCCTATTGGGACAGAGACTAACGAACTCGTCAATCACTTGAAGGGTGCATCCGTTCATACTCCTTCTGGAGTCTCCCTTTGGGCCACCACCTATCCTCCAAAGGACATCATGCACCATGTTCTCGACAAGGGGTTCTTTCAGAGAGTGTATCTTTTCCAGAATGACATCTCTACTGAGACAAGGCAGACGACAAGCGAGCATAGAGTAGCAGGTGCTTACAAGCCCGTGCCTGAGAGGCTATGGTCTTACGAGAACATAGCAAACGAAATGGCGAGCATCAGAGATGATGTGAAAGCCCGACTATTCGCTGGTGCTGGTCTGACTGAGGAAGAATACGATGCATTGTCCGATGGAGAGAAGGAAACGATAGCCCAGGATCATGCCTATGATACATTCACTCCTGGCCCTAACTATCACGTTGCCCTCCTGTCTGCCGTTGATGATTACTATTCCCTTATCCATTCCATCAAAGACCCAAACATCAAGCAAACTGCCATCGGATTCCTCCCAAATGTTGAGAATTACACGATGATATTCGGCAATTTGATTGCAGCTACTATGAGATCATCAGTCATTACTGCCGAGCACATCCAGATGGCAAGCGAGATGATTTACGACAACCTCCACAATCTCATCATCTGGTTGGAACAGAAGCAAGACTTCAAGGTCGGCAAGAAGAGGCAAGCAGACATTAGGGCATGGCGAGAGGCATACGGCAAGTGCAAGAGGAAAGTCCACGAGAGAACCAATAGGGAAGTCGTGCGAAAGTCTGACTTGGAGAAGATGTATTCCACCCTCAATGGCGTGAGTGTCAAGACGGCTCGAAGAAGGTTGGATGACATGATGAAGGCAAAAATGGCAATACGAGTGGCAGAAGGAAAGAATGCCTTCATCTCATTGGAGGCTTGATGATGAAAGACTTGGAAGATTGGATGTCAAAGAATAACCTCCTGGCATTCAGGGCATTCTCTGCTACTGATGCGAGCGATCTGCCAACGGGTTGGACTGAACCAACAAAATTCACATTGGAGGCAGTAGCAGTATTCGATGGCCGACAGATGATACTCTTCACCGATGAAGTCCACAGGATGCTCATCAAGGACAAATCGACAAAGACCATGCCATTGGATAGTATTTCTGAAGAATTTGCGGCAGGTTTCGCAAACAAACCGCCCACTCTGATCGGCTATGGCTCATCCAAATTTGACCTACCGCTATTGAGACATCATCACCCCATCTTCAAGCAATCAAATCACATTGATCTGAGTAAGATAGCCACCGATGCATCAGAGATACACTATGGGAGCTATGGGAGGAGGTATGACTTGCGTAGCCTGGCAACGACTAACCGCCGAAAGCAAACGGCCATGCCTCACCTCTCATTGATGATGAAACCCATTGCTCTGTTCTCTGAATGGAGGCGTGGGTTGGCTCGCAATGTCATACGGACTCTCGCCGCAGAGGTTGAGTTGATCGCAGAGTTATACTGCTACGTCAAGACCAGAGAAGAAATCAGAATAATTGATGAGAGGACAGACAGGCCCGTCACCGTGAATTGCGCTTTTGTGAGGGATCCCATAGGGGAGGAGGAGTAGTATGCCCCGAAGAGTTTGGCCCTGGTTGAGTCTCATTGACAATTGGGAAGATTTGCCCCCTTCTGTTAGAGGGCATTTGAGCGTGGGGAATTGGCATTATGTGCCTGAGCGAACAGAAGACATACATGGCAAGATTTACTTCACACTTCATGGGCGGATTAAACCCAAAAAATGGGTTTGGGATGACAAGCTAACTGTTTCAACAGGTGATGGCTATCGTTTTCTTGAAATAATTTACAGAGATGATCCCGATTGGAAGGATGCGTAATGCCCTGGATCTGTGACAACCCCAAGTGCGACAGAGAAATCAAAGGATTCAGGAATGGCCGAACCCTATGTCACGTCTGTCGGAGAGTCCGTGAGCGTCTGAAGACCAAGAAGACATGGAATGGCAAGGTGATCTGATTGGATAAAGCAATGAAAGAATGGTTAGAAGCCAACCCGACATATGATAAGAGAAGCCTAACCAAGAGCACACGAACCATAGGTCAAATCAAAACGGTTCTTTCAGAAGAAAGCCCGCTAACTGCTGGTGACATTGTGGTAGCCATGAAAAAGAAATGGAAACGAATCCCCACTCTTCAGCAAATTAATAACTTGTTATGCAAAAACAAACATGATTTTCAAAAGGTCGGCAAAATAAAAATCAAAGTCTCCTGGGGTCGTGACTATAGTGTCAATCTTTGGATAGCGATTTAACGCTTAGTTTCCTTACGGCTTCCACCTGCACCTAGTTGCCTTCTCATCTTAGGTCGCACGTTGCCTCGTGTCTTGTTCCTAGCGTATCTCTTGCGTGTCCTGCCACGCTTGACCTTGCGGCTCTGGTTCCACGCCCTAGCCTTGCCAGCCCTCTCTGCTCTGCCGCTAATGGTGTTCTTCGAGTAGCCCTGGAACTTCCCCTTCTCCTCTGACTTCATTGAGTCCCACGCTTCATCGAACGCACTCATGATGCCACCTTCAACCTGGGCTTGAGCTTCTTCCAGACCTCTTCGCATAGCGGGCATTCCCATAGGAATATCCTATCCCTTGATCCGGCATAGAATCCATTGATGCGATATGCAAGGACACGATTACCACAACCAGGACAGTCTTGGCTAATCTTATCCTGATATTTCTTCATCCTGTGTGCCCCGCATGAACGTAGGAGATCCTAACGTGAGTTGGTGTGCCTGTGTATCCGAGAGAACCATTGACTGTCACCACGTTAGCAGAAATAGTATAGTCCGTGCCTTGAACGAGAGTAGCGATGTGTCTAGGTGTCGATGTCTTGTAGATCGTGACCTCCATAAGTTTGGTCGTTCCTTCATCTTGGGAACCAAGTGGACTGTATGTTAGAGTCACATTCTTCTGTGAACCATCGTAAGTGTCCGTCTTGATAGATGTCCTATGCGTGGGTGTAATCTGATACGCACCGCCTGTTCCCGATTGATTGACTCTCAGATCTGATTGATAGAACAGGTGAGTGCCACCACTACCGTCAGGATATGAACCAAGTCCTGCAGGATCGCGGGCGAAGACAAAACCCATGTCCGTTATTGGCAGATTCCCTGCATTCCCTGAGTTGAGGTTGTTCGCGGGCATCGTTGCATTCCCTGCTCCATTGACGAGAGCTGAGAGTGGCATTGGCCCTGGGCGTAGGAATACTCTCTTGTCCTCAAGGGATGCAACCTCGACTTGGTTGCTATTGTAGTGCAATCTTGCCGATGCTAGGACTATTGTTTGGTTAGCAAGATGGCCCGAGGGACTCTGAGGGTATGCTCCTGATGAAACATCAATCGCGTTGCCATAGGTGAAACCAATGTTGTTTGTCCTGGTTGGATCGAAGAACACCAGAAGGATTCTCTCATGATTAGCAGACAAAGTAGGAGCTGTTGATGAGTTATACGTTGCATACCTAGCCGTTGCCGTCACTACATGGTATGTAGTCTGACTTATGGAATAGAACACCCCATCCACTACGATAGTCCCTGCTGCTACTACAATCGACTGTGATCCTGATTTAGAACAGGCGCAATTTCCGGTAGTGGATGAGTTTCTGCTTCCTGAGTTGTAATCATTGGAAACGACAGGGACGACACCATTCAACAATCCACGTTCATTGAAATTAGTCAGAGTAGGGCTTGCAAGGACATCAGTATCTCTCAGGCCATCTGTCTGATATGATTGCGTGGCTTTCTCGTGACCTTCACCCAAACCTGCCATATTCACTCCTCCTCCGTGTTGTCAGGACTGACAGGTTTTTCCTCAATTTGGGGCGGCGGCGAATTTTGGCACTCATGCCTCAACTGCTGTTCGTGTGCGGCGAAGTCCTCCGGTGCTCCATCGAACTTGCGTGGCCTCCTTGCCTGGAAGCCACACCTGCGGCATATCGACATCTCCACATCCAATGCCTTGTCCACCTCATGATCCTTTATCACTTCAATCATGTCTGCCTTCCTCATGCCAACCGCAACTGGCTCTTTCAGGTTCCTCAATGCATATCGCAATTGCTTCACCGTTGTCTTAGCGTAGTCATCAATGTATAGAGTAGTGTCATAATCAGGACGGATCATAATAAACGGCATCATCGCACCTCCATGAGAACATCAACCTTGATTTCATTCGTTGTGCCTTTGTTGATTGGTAAGAATGTTGCCCGATATGCAGGAGTGTCCAGCGCAGTATCTCCATGCAGGGCTATTTCCTTGATTGCCTGGGATGATGTCTGTTGCGTATCGAAGTTAGCGGATATGGCGAGAGTCCTGTCATCTATCTTTGTGACCTCTGGAGTGACGGTGATCTGAGGAGTCCCTGCTCCGCCATCCCTGCTCGATGCATCACCTCCACTCGAACCAAGAGTCATGCGTGTGACTATTGTGGACAGATGGTCGGTCAGGGCGGACTTGAGTGAGTCTAACACTGGCATCATTTCACCTCGTAATACAAACTCTTGCTGGCCCCGATGGGTCGCCCCCGCTTGTTCCCGTCACGCACCCCTATTTTCCCCATTCCATTAGTGTGTTTCGCCCCTATAATGAATCCGGCGTTGCTTACATTACGCACGAATACCTTGTGAACAGCTACTACATTGATGCCACTAGACATTGAAA
>MDTG01225143.1_pt1 | contig 33494 bp, 23 predicted proteins | sample 811421 | NCBI WGS metagenome assembly MDTG01 (sample SAMN05326645, study PRJNA326480) | marine metagenome | isolation source: seawater | place: Pacific Ocean: South East | collected 2011
ATCTTCTACTATCGGAGTATCAAGCTCCTGTAACTGAACAGGCTCTACTATATCTTCTACTATCGGAGTATCAAGCTCCTGTAACTGAACAGGCTCTTGAGTCTCCTCAAATAAAGAATCAGTACTTTGGTTATTTTGTAACTGTAGAGGAGGGTCTTCAGAATCTTTATCAGGCTGCTTGAACTTCATTTGAGCCGTGTCAGGGCCATTACCTTCTTTAAACTTATCCTCTTTTTCAGATTTACTTAATTCCTTAGGTTGCTCAGTACTACCTTGAGTTTCTGAATCTCCTGAAGAAGATTCATTCTCCTCTTTAGCTTGTTCGTCCTCTTTAGCTTTTTGATCCTCATCAGCAGCTTCACCTGTTGTTTCTTCGTTTTTCTTTCTCTGATCTTCAAGACTTGGTGTTTTACCTTTTCGTTCTTTTCCCGGTAATGAAAAATCATCAAATCCAAATGCAAATGCTTTTATTATATTTTCAATGGTAAAATCTTCAGGGCCAAAATCTTTTTCAAGAGATGCGACCATGCCTTCTACTATTAAAAAGTCAAATTCTTTCTTAAAAAATAAAAACTTCATTTTTATAGCAGCATAAAGACCCCCCATTAATTGACCATATAAATTACCACTAAGCTTGAATCCGTCAGAATCAGCAGTCATAGTCATATAAGCATCTAAAATAGCTTGAAGTTTTGCTTTTATTCCTACAGCTACACTGGCAATACCTAAATTAATAGAAAGCCCTCCAAATAAATCAACATATACACTTCCATGACCAAGAATAGTTGCTGCTCTAATCTCAAAAGTTGAAATATCAGGAATAAAATGAGGATCCGTTTTAATACCTGCAATTAATTGAGCTGATGCATCAGCTTCAAAGCCCATTCCAATTTCAATATCAATATTGAGTCCGGGGACTCCTGTAGGTATTAAAATTGGAGGAAATTCATAATCCATGGAAGTTTGGAAAAACTGAAATTCAGCTCCAGCTTCAAGGTCATAACCTTCTTCTTCGCGAACTCCCTGGGCATACAATGTGTATAGACCTCCGGGGCCTTCCATCTCAGCTGTAATACTCTCTAGATATCCATTGTTAACAACCGCTGTTCCTGATATTTTTTGACCAGCTGAATCAGATTCAATAGTTACTTCTCCTCCAAAATTTAAGGTTTCGAAATCGGGATTAAAGTTATCATCAGTATTGATCTCACCATGAATGTGTCCTTTAATTATATCTTTCTCTATGGTGCCATCTCCTATAATAGTATAGCCATCACCATTATCTGTTATAGAAGCAGTGATCGTATAAAGATCATCGGGACCTACAACTGTTCCCTGAAGACTTACCAATCTACCGTTCTCCATGACACCCCTCATCATAATATGATGCCCAGCTGTTTCGGTATCGACATCAGCTTCTCCACTAATACTTAAAGTATCAAAAAATGGACTAAAATTTTTGTCTGTATCTATCTGTCCAGTAACTGTACCCTCAACGGGTCCTGCATGAAAATCCCCAGTAGCTATAATCGTATATCCATCTCCATTATCTTGAACTGAAGCTGCAAGAAAGTACATTCCATTCGGGCCTTCTATTGTTCCAACAAGACTTTGCAAGGACATGTGTTCCATAGTCCCAGACATTTCAATATGATTGCCTAACAAATCTGTATTTACATATACCTCACCACCAACATCAAGAGTATCTAGCAAAGGAGTAAAATTATTATCAGTATCTATTTGACCTACTAAAGTTCCGTCTGCAGGACCGGCAACAAATTCACCGCTACCTGTAATTGTATATCCTTCTCCATTATCAATCACTGATACAGAAAGATCAAACATATCATTTGGACCAATAATATTTCCTAGTAAACTATCAAGCCTTCCATTTAAAAGTGATCCTTGCATGAAAATATAAATTCCTGAAAATTCATTTTCATAAGATACATCGCCACTAATGTTGAGTGTAGCTGGATCAGCCACAAAATTATTATCTGCTTCAATCTCACCAGTTACAGAACCTTGAAGTGCACCTGCAACAAAATCACCAGCACCTGAAATACTGTAACCATCTCCATTGTCAACTACTGAGGCAGTTAATAAAAATCCACCTCCCATTCCCTCAATTGTTCCAGATAAATATGATAATCTGCCATTTTCAATAGCACCTTCCATATTGATTAAAATTCCTGAAACCTCTTTATTTACTGAGGCTTGACCACTTATATTTAATGTAGAGGGATCAAGATTAAAAGATTCATCAGTGGTTACCTCTGCAATAGCTGAACCTTGAACAGGTCCAGCTACAAATTCTCCTTGACCTGATATTAAATAGCCTTCTCCGTTATCGACGATAGATACATTGATAATATACGCTCCTCCAAACCCCTCAATTGTTCCAGAAAGATTAGATAATCTGCCATTTTCAAATCCTCCCACTAAATTTATTATAATACCAGAAATCTCATCGTTAACACTTGCATCTCCTTGAGTTTGCAAAGTTGACATGTCTGGATTAAAAGATGAATCTGTTTGAACTGATGCAGAAATTGAACCTTGAAGGGGATCTTTTGTGAAATTTCCATCTCCAGTAATTAAAAAGCCATCTGAATTTTTTTCAACAGAAAGATTTATTAAAAATAATTCTTGAGGTCCCTTTATTGTCCCCGAAACTCCATCTGGAGATAACCCAGTCATTTTACCTGAGAGATCTATTTCAATTCCTGAAATATTTTTTGAGATTTTTACCTCTTTAGAGTCAGAATTTTTATCGTTCTCATCCATTATTTATACCTTCAATAGATTTACCCTCCTTAATTAACTCTCGTTTTACTCCTTGAATAAGGTGTTTGTATTTTATTATACCTCCGTTACGTTTTGAATATAACCATGAGAACTGAACTATATTTTTTATGGTACCACCGCTAATTTCAAAATCTCTTGCTATATCATTGATTTCTTTTGTCTGAATATCTGCTAAATCTTTAAGTGAATTTTTCCACAAATGCTTTCTCTCTACAAATGAAGGAACGGGGAAATTAATAATAGATTGGATCCTTCTAGAAAAGGCCCTATCAATATTTGGTTTAAGGTTGGTTGCAAGAATAATCATCCCTTTATATTCCTCAATTCTTTGAAGCAAATAAGCTGTTTGTTGGTTGGCAAAACGATCCTTAGAATCGCTAACAGAAGTACGTTTTGAAAATAAGGATTCAGCTTCATCAAAAAATAAAATCCAATTTTTATTTTCAGCAATATCAAAAACACGTGATAAATTTTTCTCTGTTTCTCCTACATATTTTGAAACTATTTGAGATAAATCTATTCTATATACATCAATATTATTTTTTTTACCGATCAGGGATGCTGTTAAGGTTTTTCCAGTACCTGGTGGACCATAAAAAAGACATTTATAACCCTTGTTAATACGCTTTAAAAGTTTGGGATCACTGTTTATTTCATCTTTAAATTTGAGCCAAGTATTTATATTTTCAACCTCATCCATTACCTTTGGATTTAATACTAAATCAGACCAAATTAAGTCACTATTGAGTAATTTTGCTGGGAAATTTGTTGAATAGTCAGGTTTAAAATTTTCTCCCATAGTAATAAGTTTAATAATGTCATCATTTAAATGAACAACTTTAGACATCTTAAACTCATCTCCTTTTTCATTTGAAAAATAAATTGCAGATATTTTATTTAGTTTGTAATCTCTTTCAAATATGTTATTAGAATCAAATACCGAATTTGAGTTACTACCATAATATATAAAATTTATAGTCCCAAAGGTTGGAATGAATCTTGAATTATCTGCATCAAATTTTCCACTAAATTCAGTAAACCTTTTATCTAAACCTTTATTTTTAATAAGAAACTTATCAAAAATTTCAGGAAAATATATATTGGCAATAGAACAAATTACTATTAATCTATCAAATCCATCTAATTCGTGCTTTATAATCCATCTCGAGTAATAACTATCAAGAGATTCTATTTCTGGCGGGGCAGGTATTTTTTTTGGTGATTCACTAAGGACAAAGTGGTTGTCAAGCCTAACATTAATTATGTCTTTAAGCCAGTCTATTTCTGACTTTATAACCTTGAGATTATTCTTTGTAATAATTGTCTTGTCTGACATAATTTAGTACTTCCAATTTACTATTAACTTCTTTTGCATAAGATCATAATTAATCATTGAAATCCCCCAAGGAATAGATTTTAAAAAAATATCAAAAGGTTTACTTTGAACATCAAGAATAAAAGAATCTTCATTTTCAATTAATCTTGCTTCTCTATTTAAAAACCAATCTCTTAAAGTTTGGATTGATTTTACCTTTTTCCAATTGGATAACAATGCATTAATGGCTCCATCACATATATCGATTTCAAAATCAATTAATTTAACAGAATCATCAATTGACCGAGTTAGATCAATTCCGCAAAGGACTTTATTAAAAGTGAAATCTTTTTCATTCGAATCAGCTCCATTCACAATATAATCTGTAAGCATAATAGCTTTATCCTTACTTAATTCATCTTTAAATTCATTTTTTGTTAAATTTAATAAATTTAATTTAGTAAATAAAGTTTTTAAAAAAGGCCAAAACAGGAGTAGCCCAGCATTATAGATATTGACTCCATCTTCAATTTCACTTAGTGGTTCTATTATTTCTTTTTGATTGTCTTGTGTTTGTTTTTGTGTTAAAATTTTTGAATTAATGCTCTCAAAAATATTTGCTACAAAGAATTTTTGTCTCTTATTTATTTTCGCTTCTGGCAAATTATTAATAATCTTATTTGTTTCATAAATTTCATCTGCGATATTAAGCTCGCCAAAATAAGTACTCACAAAAAAATCTGCAATGTCTTTAATAATTAGATTATAACTAGACCATCCAACTAATAAGGTCCTAAAGTTTGATATATATACTTCACTTTCATAATTAGAAGTTTCATATAAATTTTGATTGTCATATAAGATTGAATTAATATTAAGTAAATTAAATTCAAATACCGTTTCAGCAAAAATTTTATAATATTTAGTTAGATCCGGGTATATCACATTTAAAATATTTTCAAATTGTTTTTTTAAAATCTTTTCATCGTTGATATAATGTGTCTGAAAAATTGAGATAAACCTATCTAGTTTAGCTAAGGATTTTGACCAATTAAAAAGATGCTTTTTAACGAGGAAGATATTTTCTTTTAATGTTTGATTGAAAAAACTTATTAATTGAGAGGAATTATAAAATTCTGATTCGTAAGGGAAGGATCCAAATTCAATATAATAGGTAAATGTGTTGAACTTACCAAGTATAAGTTGATTGTCTAGTTCATCGATATAATTATCAACTATAGCTTTAGCTTCATTTTTAATATTATGATCCGCTTTTTTTAAATCTTGAATTAATAATAACTGTTTAGATATTTCATTTGAAGATTTGAACTTTGTCTTAATTACATTTTTATAAACAGAGCTAGATCTAAGTTCACTTATTTCATATGAGGGTAATTGATTTAAGTAATTTGAAAGGTTAACCAAATATTTTTCTGTAGTTAGATATTTTTTCATGAAATCAAAAGCTATCATATCAATAATCTCAATATGAGTAATGATTCTTAAATTTAGAATATAGCTTATTAGTAAAATTAAATCCTGCTTACTGACATTACTAGATCTAAAGATTGATGAATATATTTCTGAAAAAATACTTTCAATATCAACCGAAATAAACTTTAACTTTAATATATAAATAATGTTTTTGAGATTAAAAATTGAAAAAAGGAAACTTTGATTGATACTATTATCATTAAAAAACAAAATATATGTTTTTAATAACTCTTTGTCATTTTGGAATTTCTCTGATATTTTTTTTATTACCGGATGGTATTTATTTTGATTTTGGAAATCAATTAAAGTTTTAGGCTTAGATAGTTCAAAAATATAGTCATGAAAATTATCTTCAATACTATCTATTATAAATTTGGTATCACTAATCAGATCTTCCTTAAAAATTAAAAATTCAATTTTATTAGTATACTTATTTGAGATATTAAATTTTTTAGAAACTAGTTTGGTTCTTATACTTGTTTCAATTTGTTTAAGAATTTTTAACTCATTCGTGTTTAACGTGCCTGACTGATTCTTTGCTCTAAGAATTATCTCTTCAAATTTGAAATTTGATTTTAAACTCCAAAGCTTAAATTTTAGAATATGATTTATTATTATAGATAGGGTTTTTGAATTACCAGAAGTATAATTTTTAGTGATTAAATTTAGATCAATTAAATTTTCACTAATTATTTCTATAACTTCAAAAAATAATTTTAGATTATTTTTTGACAACTTTATTATTGACTTTGAAAAAAGATCATATTCATTAAATAATGTAATAAGTGAATCTAAATCCTTATTTAAAACTAATTTCTCAATAAAAGATAATATCTCTTTGTCTGATTGATTTGATAAAATGTTTAACAGTCTAAAGTTTAAATTTATTGAAGATTTAAACCGCCATAACATTTCAGTAAATGTTTGATGTAATATTGATTCAGATTTTTTAAGTTCAGTGAAATAAGAATAAAAACCATTTTCTTTAAAAACAAAGAAATCTTGACTTAAAAAATTTAGAATTTTTAAAAATAAATTTGGATTAAGTTGAATTAAACTTTTGAGTTTAGTCGAAATAAAAACTTCATTTTTAAATATTAAACTCAAAAAACTTAAATCATTTTTCTTAATTAGATTTTTAAAAAATTTCAAAATATCATCATATGAAATTTCTGAAACTTTTGACCAAGAAAGGTTTTCGTTAGTTGTTAAAAAATTAAAGTAAATGTCCTTATAGAATAAAATCGTCCTAGAAGACTTAGGGATTTTAGTATAATGATATGAGTTAATTATAGAAGAAAATATATCATCAAATTTATTTTTAATTCTTTGATCTCTTTTTATAAAAGTTGTTATTTTTTGTTTATCTAAGTCTCCTGAAATAGCAAAATCATGAATTATATCAAAATAAAAATCATTTATATTTATATTATCAGTAGGATTTATAGACTTCAAATTTAAAAACTTAAATCTTAGTAAAAGTTTAATAAAATCTACTGAATTATTAGTTATTTTATATTGTGAATGAAGTTTTAAAAATTCATTTTCAATTTTTTTAAAATTACTGTCTAACTCTTGAAAAATAAAACTAGAACGTTCTGTATACCTAGGGTTAAGTGAAATTTCTGCAATAGCAGCTTTTAAAGTTAACTTATCAATTGAAAATATAACATCAATAAATATATCTTTACTTTCAAATAATTTACTAATAAAATCAGTTTTATTTTTAAATCCCTTAAAATATGTTTCCGATAGATTATCAAACAATAAAATCTCTAAATCAAAATTTTTAATATGAAAATTATTTTTTAAAAATGAATAGATCGATTGTTTTTGATCTTTAGCAATACTATTTTTAATTTGTTTTTTTTCATTAGGTGTTGGACTTGAAAATTTAACAGAGTGAGTGTTTAATATTTCAATATATTTTTCATAATTATCAAAAATATAATCTTGATCGATATAGTTGTTTGAGAATTTATTTGATATTACATTATCAAATAAATTATTTCCTTTCAAATCAAAAGTAGATTTAAGGGCACTAAACATTGAATGTTGGTATAGTTCTTTAACTGATAAATTATCAAATTTAATTTTGCTCTTTTGATCAAAAGTAGATCTAAGTGAACTAAAAATTGAATGCTGCTGAAGTGTTTTTGTAGATATATTATTAAATAATAATTTATTCAAATCTAGATGAAAATCAAATATTTTCTTAAAAAGATTATAATTAGAATCTAAAATATTTCTTAAGAATGAATCTCTATTAGTATCATCAAAAAGATCAAATACTTTTTTAAAAAAAATAAGATCTGATGTTAATAATCGAATTACTTTTTCACGATCTTGAACAATAATATTTTCTTTTTTAAAAAAAAAATCAATATTAGACTTAGATTTTAACCACCAGGGAAGAAAATTATTTTGTTTGTAATAATATAGAAAATCTCCAAAATGTCTTTTTGTTGGAAGTTTATATTTATTATTTAAAATCTTGAAGAATTCATTAGTCAGGTGGCTTTCAATCAAACCTGCTAAATTGTTAAGCTCTTGAATAAAAATAACATTTAAATCAATCTCAATTTTTTCCACTAAAATGTTTTCATTAGAGGGATTAAAATTGTTTCTATTCAATGATTTAATTAGAATATCACCAATTTGATCATTAGTTATTTTCTTAAACGTATTAAATAAAATATTTTGATTTTCACTACTTTCAATTTCAAAATCATACTCAATTTTTTTTATTATTATATCGCTAGACATTGATTTCTCTTATCAAAAATTGAACTATTTGTAGTGATAAGTTATCAATAGAAGCTTTATCACCATCAGACTTTAAAACTTTCCATTTAGAAAAAGTTTTAGAAATATCTTGAAAAGATTTAAAGTTTAGATAATGAATATTATAATTAATGTTAGCAGGAACAAAATCGTCAATAACTTGAGAAATATATTTCTTAAACTCAATATTTTGGAATCTTTTTGGCCAACTAGGAAATATTATATTTATTTCATTAGAAAAATTAAAATTGTCAGGGAAAATATTTGTGTCAGAATCAGAAGAATTAATATCAATAGTAAATTTAGACTTAAGCAAATAATTTTCAATGAAATCATCGATAAAATTCTTAGCATCAATTTTTTTATCAAAATAATTAGAACTAATTAATACTTTTTTATCCATTATATCATAAACAGAAATCATAAATTTATTAGTATCACTGTTGGCCTTATGGATTGTATAGTTTGATCTATCACTTAAAATTAATTTTAAATCCTCTCTTATTTCATTTAGATTACTAAATTCATCCATTTTTGACGATTTAAATATTTCCCTACCTTGATCTATTAGTATATTTATTAAAAATCTATCATTATTAATTGGTCGAAATAGAATATTTTCTAGGATAATTAAATCTTCACTTCTTTTATTTAAATCTTTAATTTTATTATTTATGTAATTGATTTTATTTAAGCAGTTAGATCTCTTAGGTGATTCAAAAATTTTGACAGGATTCGATAATTCCTTGTTATTGTATATTAATATATATTTATCTCCATCACTTAAAATATTAAATGATTTCTTGTTTATAGCATTAATAAATAAGTCTTTGAATTGGGTGTAATTTCTCAAATAAAAATTTACTTCATCATTTTTATAACATGAATTTGGAAGTGAGAGTACGTTAACATTTGGACCATTTTTAATGCTAATTTCTATTGTAGACCATTTGAATTTTTCTTTAAAATTAAATGTTTTATTGCGTTTATTATCATCTATAAAATTATTATCAAAACCTATATCAAGAAGAAGCCTTAATCTAGTCTCTAGGCCTGATTTGCTTTCTTTAGTGGAGTCAATATTTAGAAAATCTTGTCCTTTATTCCTGTTTTTACCTAATAAGGTAATATTCTTGAGATAATTTATTTTACAATTAATTGCGTATAGATCACACTCTATCTCAGGTAATTCAGGATTGTTATCTTGAAATATTTTTTTTAATAACTCTGAATTGTAAGACTCTCCAAATCTTGACAACATGTGATCAATAAACTTATTTCTCCTCTTAATAAAAGATACTTCATCTTCAATAGCCTTATTTATATTTAATTTATATTTATCTAAATTATTTGTCTTAACAAGTTCTGACATTCCACTAATATCAAAAGGTATTTGAGTAAAATAAGTTTGTTCCAAGTTTTGAGTTGAAAAAAGTTTTCTAATATTGACCAATTGAGCCAGGTAATTATTCAATATTTGATCAAATAAAAGTAAATATGATTTTAATTGCTTCATTTGAGCAATTCTTATGTCAGTTGACTCAGACGATAATTCGTTTTCTTTAAGGCCATATATTGTTGGAAATTCATTTATCACAGAGTAGTAATTACTAATTTGCTCCAACAAAAATCTTCCTTTATTTATAAATTTAGACGGATTAGCTTTTGAGAAAGTATTTATATTATCTGCTGATTGGGAATCATAAAGTTGTGAAAATATAGTACTGTCTATTTCGTAGTTTGAATTGTTTCTAATAAAATTTATTTCACCTTCAGAATTATCTGAAAAATAGGTATCAATATCTTCAAGTGAAGGATAGGATGAATCTGAAAAGGTAATTATATCGTCGAATATTTTAATTCCGTTTTTAAAAATTTCAAAGTTTTTTATATTTAAAACACCCTCAATATTTCTAATAATTTCAATTAATTCAGAAACAAAAATTTGATTTGTTTTTTCATGGAGACTACTATCTAAAATAATACCATTTTTGGTTTCAACTCCTTGGTAAATTTCATCAGTTGGAATGTCTTTATTTTCAAAAAAGTCAAGACCAACATACTTTACTTTTTCATTGAGACGTTTTTCTATTTTAATAAAAATTTTAGCTAAAATTTCTTCTCCAACACAAAATGAATCGATAATAACATTACAGCCAATACTTATTACATCCTTTTTTAATATTATTACCTCGTTTAAATCAGTAGATAAAACTCTATGCTTTAAAATTATATTTTTAGTCTTATCAATTACTTTATCATTAAGATTTTTTACTATGGAATCTTTAAGTTGGAGCTTTATATTAAATATTCCATCTATATTATGTTTGTTACCGTCAGTTATGTCAATCCAAGCATTGTTAATCTCAGGAATAGAGTCAATTAATATTTTTCTATAATCATTAACATTAGAAATATTTGATGAAAATATTTTTTCAGGTGGAATAAATAAATTATCATTTTCAAAATCAAAATCATCAACTCTATACATTAGAATATCTTCAATTTTAAAGTGAGATTTATATCCTAAATCTGTTATTGCAAAACATAGCTGTTCCAAAATGGTTATTCCTGGATCATGATAATTATAGTCTGTCCAATTATTACCTGAAAATTTTTGAATAAATGATATCCCTTCAGCTAATAAATCATCAAACTTTTGACTTTTACTAGCGTAATTATTATTATTCAAAGTATCTGGATAATCCATTAATCAATTAATTTAGTAACATTATATTTTATTTCATATGAATTAGTTGTCTCTGGATTTATACCCCAATCACCTGTTGTTTTAACCTCTAAATTATAATTGTGAAGTGTCCCAGTCCATCTAAACTTAATAAGTTTTTTTGTTCTAAATAATCTTCCTAAAAAAGTATCCCAATTAGAGTATTGAAAATTTTTTATTTTATTTTTAGAAAAACGACCTCCAAAAGCTGATAAAGCTATTATTCTCGAAATTGAATAGTAACCGCTATTTACTGATCCCGATGCATGAGCTATGACCTCAAATGCATTAATCCCATCAAGATTTTGTATAATTTTATGCCAAACTCCGTCTGCAGGGACCGAACCATTTGAAAATATTCCAATTCTTGATTTTGAGGCAATCACACCATTTACTTCAAAATCAAATTTTGGTTCATCAGTGTTAATTCCAACTTTATTATCACTTTTGATTTTTAAAGCAGATTTATCTGAAGATGTATTTATAGACAATCCCTCAAGATTATTAAAATTAGAATTTACAGTAAAGTCAGCCTTTCTTTGAGATTTTTTTCTAAAAAATGAAATGAGTGTTGTAAATATACCTGTAGGATTTATCCTTAAACCATCTTTTGGATTGACATCTATACCGTCGTCAATTACATTCATAGACGAATCAATTAAGTCTACAAAATGTTTTTCGCTTACAGCTCCGCCTTTTTTAAAGTAATTTTTTAAGGTTTCTTTATTTTTTAAGCCCATAATAAATTTAATTTAGAATGAATCGAAGATTATCATAATCGCCTTCTTCTTTGTTAACTGCTTTATTTTTAGTTGTGTTATTATTATCTACTTGAGTATAAAAAGACTCTTCAATTTTAAAATCATTAATATTAATTGGTTCAGGTTTTTCATATTCAATAGAATCTAAAATTTTAATAATATGATTATTCCTGGGAATAATTAAAGACTTTTCAGTGCCTGATCTAATAAAATCATTATCATAATTTTCCTTAGCTGAGTCGTAAAGTTTAATATTTCCTTTTGAATTTTTTCTCAAATGAATAACAGAAAAGCCAGTAATGTATTCTACATAGAACTTTTCTTTTATAAAATTACGCAAGTCTATATTATTAACTTTTTTGGGTATAGAATCTATTGAATTATTATTCTTCCATGGGCATATGAAATCTAAAATATCTTGATTTAATTGATCTATTGCTCTCCCAGGATTTAATTCTTTAAATTTTATACTGCATTTAATCCACATATCTTCAAATACAGGATTAATTATTTTAATTTTAAAAAAGGGTGATGTGAATTTTTTTAAAAATGATGAAATCTGTTTAACTTCAGAAGAACTTAATTTAATTTCATCAATATGCTGTCTTTTGTGAATTTTTTTTAAACAAATCAAAGATAATCCACTTTTATTATTTTCTACACATTTGACATAGCTCAAATAATTGAAATTATTTAAAATAAATTTTTCAAAATCAGATTTTGTTACAGGTCTATTTTTATGTTTTAATAAATTACTGACTCTATTGTAAAATTGAATTTTATCCTCAGATAAACTAATTTTAGGAGAATCAATGGGTTGATAAATAGATATTACTCCCTTAATATTATTCTCTAAATTCTGAAAAGACTCGGCTTTAAGTTGATTTAATCTTAAACTTTCATTTTCAGGAATTACCTCAGTTACAGATACGGCGTTTGTATGCATTGATTTAATTAAACCAAATTGGTCAGCTCGATTCTTAGAACTTGCTTTTAGGAAGTATGTATTTTCTTTTAAGCCTTTACTATTTGAATTAAAGTCGTTGGGAAATAAAAAAGAAATAACACCACTGTTTAAAAGATTGTTTGTTTGATCACTTAAAATATTTTGATTATTTAAAAGTTTCCATTCATTATTTGCTTTATAAGACCATTCTATCTTGGAACTAAAATTGTAATTATCATTTTCATTTTTAATAATTTCAAAGAAAAGGTCTAAATTTTTAAATTTATTTAAACATTCAAATCCAATAATTAATTCACCCTCATTGGATAAATCATAAAACATTTTATTATTTATGTAGTTATTTGAAAAAGTCTGATTTATGCCATATGGGGATATGTGAAAAAAAGAATTGTTTTCATCAAAATTATTTTCATTCCGATTTTTTTCATTAAAATAAAGAATAGATTCAGATGAATAATCAATTGAAATTTCTGAGATCTTTGGCGAAAAAGGTTCATTAATAAAGTTATTTGAAATATCTACTTCTTTTTTACTGATATTTTTAGATATGTTTGATGCATAAATTTTTGGGTAAATACGGTGTCCAAAACAGTGCAATGGAGAATCTAATTCAACCTTGATTAATCCAGTCTCATAATCGTTTGAAAATTCCTTTAAATAATTATTATTTATTTTATAGTTAGGTGTAACTCCTGTTTTATCTAATGATAAAAATTTATGCGATTTGGATGTAGACAACTTATTATCTTCTTCATCAAACATTAAAAATTTAAAATTTTCATCATCTCTATTAAGATAATTAAAATCTGATAGTAGTGAAATCTTTAATTTAAATAATTTAGAAGAAAAATCTAATCCATAACGATCATAATATTTACTCAAGTTATAATTGATTTCGTCCAGATTAGTATAATGCCAGTTTAATTTAAAATTTGTAATGTTTTTATTAAAGATTTGTTCGCAACCAATAAATAATTTTGAGTTCTTCTTTGGTATTGGTCCAAACATATCAAATTCATTTGAATTTTGAATATTTTGACCGTCTTTGTAAATTTTTATTTCTTTTAAATCGAATAATTTTGCTTTAATACTTATTTTCTCAAGTTTAATACCGTTTAAAAAAGCAAAAGAATTATAAAATTTATCTTGATTTACAAGGAACTTAATTAAAGGAGTGTCTGATTCAATCTTTAAATTATGATTTTCTATATTAAAATCAAAGAAAGCCTCATCTGATTTTGATAGCTCAATTGATAGTGATAATTTGTTTTTACTCCAATCTTGAGGAACTATAAATTCATAATTTTCAATTTTGCTCCAACCTACCTCAGTAGTATAAAAAATATTAAAAGAATTAGAAAAAACTCTAAAAAACACCTCATCTTCCCCAAGAGATGAATTATTTGAAATATCTACTAATAAATCTACTAATTGTCTAAAAGAGGCCTCCTCGAATATAAAATCAATTATAATCTCTCTTCTTGACTTACCTAACCTAAAAGAACTAGACCCTAAAATAAAACCTATTTCTGAGTAATTCATAGTTAATTCAGATCTAGAAATAAAGTTTTGATCATGACCCAAAGCATTAAAAACAGAATCACTTTTATTAAATTTTAAAAATTCTGTATTGTCCGAACAAATTTTTCTAGAATAAACCGAATCGATTAATTTGTATCTAGACTGGAAGTCTATATATTGATTTAAACTTAAATAAATTGTCATTAAAAACGTAATTTTAGCATTATTTAGATTTACGTCATTATCCAATTCATATTTTATGATAGAACCATCTTTATATTGTCCAGAATTAATTCTCTCAATCTTATTTACCAGTACCTCATCAATATTTTGATCAATTGAAATTACGGCAAATGTTTTGTTAGGTAATGTTTTTAGTTGTTTTTGACTTAATATTTTTTGAAAATAAAAGTCTAAATGTTTCTGTGATATTTTGTTTATATCATTCTGTAAATGTTTGAATAAGTGCAAAAATGAAAATAACAGACCTATGTGAGGATTGTGATCATCAACCTTAAGGGTAGATTTAAATTGTTTTTCAGAAAATTTTATTATTGATGTTAATAATTTAAATAAGTCATTATTAATTAAAATTAGCCTTTTAAATAAAAAATCAATCATAGATTTGCTGGATCTATTTAAGTCAAATTCGTTATTTAAACTTGATAAACTTGAATCCCAAATTGAATAGCTAGAATCAAGTTTTTTTTTATCTAAAGATCGCTTGGTTAATGATTTATTATTAATAAGTTCAATAATATAGTTGTAATCATTGAAAAGTTTTGATGCGTAGGATTTTATAATAGATTCAATTATAAAATTTAAATCATTGTCATTAATCTGAACTCTTTTGTTAAAGGATCTATTATACCAATCATTAATGGTTTTGAAAAAATGAAAATTAAACTCAACATAATCAAGCAAGTTATTCACACTAATTTTTATGTTGTTGCCACTATCGTGTTTTTTTATATATTTTATTTGATCTGATTTAAGACTAGAAATATCAAACATTAATATTTCTGAAATCAAAAAAGTTTCATCATTAGAAAACATATCAAACAAAAAAGAATTTGGAATATTTTCGTTATCATGTAAAATAATTTCTTTTGAAATATTATTTGCATAATTAATAAGATCAGAAATTGATCTATCATCAATTTTTAAAAAAGATGGATTAATTATTTTATTGCTATGTTTCATTTATTTTATATGGGTCCCTTCATTTATATAATAAGGATAAACTATATTATCCCTAATATTTGTAGAAATAACTGTATATTCAAGCTTAATTTCAATATAACCATTTGTTATATCAATTTTATTAACAACTAATTCCTCAACAGAAATTCTAGGTTCAATTTGACCAATTTTAGTTGTCATTTCAAAAATCAATGATTGAATTATATTATCATTAATTTTTTCAAATTGTTTATCGTGAATAACACAGCCGTATTCCGGTCTCATCATTCTCTCACCTATCATAGTATTGAAATAGATTAACAAACTTTGTTTTACATCCTCATGATCAGAGACCATTGAGACAGAGCCTGTTTTTATATTAAATTCTGGAGGAAAGCTCCAGCCTATTCCTAAAAAAGATTTTTTTCTCATATTTAGCCTCCAATTATTACTGTTGGACAACCTATAACAATCGATCCTCCATGCGCTGTGCTATCTCCCATGCGAGCCGCGGGTTTACCGCCAATCATAACTGTGCTTGAGCCTGCAATTATTGAGTCTGGTGGCCCAACACAAGTACAACTATCACCAACAACTGCAGCGGGCATTCCTGCAATAATAACTGTTGGAGCTCCAGGGCCAATGATTGGTCCACCTACGTGAGGAACTGGTCCAGTTGACATTGGACAGGTATGCATATCTGTTATTCTAGCTGCTAAAGACATATTTAATTAATCATTACCATTGAACCTTTAATTGTAGTTTGTGCGGAAGATGATACTTCAGCTGTAGCTGAACCTTGAGCTTTGAAACTAGCTTTAGCATCATTGTTTATATTTGTTCCACTAATAGATACATCTCCTCCAGATGAATTTATTGAAATCCCGCTTGTTGCATCAAATATAATATTACCTCCTGAATTTAACTTAATATCAGAGTTACTTTTTAATGATATCCCACTACTTGAAGTAAGTATTTCATTTTGATTTTCATCTTTAATTGTAATTTCGGAATTATTTTCATCGATTGAAATTTGATTACCTTTTGGAGTGGATATATTTAGTATTTCATTTTCTTCATCAAACTCTATCATCATTTTATTTTTTGAAACAATTGCTTTGAATTTATTTGTATTTTCAAATTCTTTGTAAGGTTTGTTATCGTTATTATATAAACAACCGATAACAACAGGTTGAGTTGGGTTATCGGAAATAAATGAGACTAAAACTTGAGTACCTATTTCAGGAATAAAGAAGAAACCTGAATCTTCAGAAACATATAAATGAGATAATTTTGCCCAAATACCTTTATCTGCCATATTATCCCATATGTTAGTGTTAATTGATTTAAGTTCTGGTATAATTACTTTTACTCTATATTGATTTTTTGGATCTGTTTCAATATCCGAAACTCTTGCAATATGAAGTCCAGATATCTTATTAAAATTTTTGTTCTTGGTAAGCTTATTATCATTAAATAAAGAAATAGTTAGCCCAAAAGAAATTTTAGTAGTAATGTTACCATCAAATACAGAATGGCTAACATGCGTAACATAAACTTCACCATCAAATAAACTCCCAAAGCCCTCAAAAGTAACTACAGAATCTATATCAAGAGAAGGTACTCCTCTAAAGCTTGATTCACCAATTATCCTGTTATACCTAATTGATTCTAATTTTGAAGACCCAATTTTTTCGATATTTTCTAGTGATAAATCTTGTGTGTAATCTAAACTGACCTCATCTGGAGAGAAAAAATCTAAAGTTGATGTATCTGACTTACTAAATGATGTGAATTTATCATTAGGTTCAATCACATCTTTAGTTAGTCTCTCATTATTAAAACTATCAACAGCATTAATTGTTAATTTTTTAATTTGATTCTCATTCTGCTGCTTTGCAGAAAAGCTATATGTTTCACCACTATTAGAAACGGTTAATTCAGAATTTTTTTGAAATGATGGCTTTACTAAACTTAACTTATTATTTGTATTTAAAACTACCATAGAATTAATTTTAGCTCTTTCAATAATAAACTCCCAATCATTATTATCATACTTTGAAAAAAAATCATGATTTGTACCAATATTTTCAATGTATGAATCTAAACCATCAACTTTGTTTATGACATAGTTGATAATATCATCTTCACTCATTTCTTCAAAAAGATCATTTGTATATGAATTTGTTAACTTAATAGCTTTATCTACACACTCTATTTTTAAAAAACTTCTTTCAGAGTCATTTTTGTAGCCTTTTTTAAGATTTACAGAAGTAGATTCTATTACTCCCTCAAAAATTTTAGTATTGGATTGATCATAACCTGCATTAATAACAATTTCATTACCAAGCTCAAAAGTTGAATCATCAACTTCCAAAAATTCATTTTTTTGATAATCGCCTCCAAATATTTCAACAAACGCCCTTCCTACTTTGTTTATTCCTTTTTTAGTTATTATGCTATTTACTCTAAATTGATTAGAAAGCACTTTGTTGTTAATTAATATTTCAAATGATGCTTTTTTATTTAAGGAGTCTTTTGGTCTGTTGCTACTTGGCATATACTATTTTTTTAAAGGGGGTAAAATAATTTGACTTCCACTTTTAAGATCTCTAAGAGAAACCATATTATTATATTCGGCAATGCTTATGTAATAAGATTTGTCATCATAATAATCTAAGCTAATCCCGACTAAATTAGATTTATCTTTAATTACAGGCATTCTAGTTATATCAGGGCTTCTATGAGATCTATCATTAAAAGGATTTTCAACTTCAGTAACTTCTAAATTAACAACGGCTCTAAGTGGATTCCCATCTCTATCAAAAAATGTATAATCATATTTTAAAGCTGTGACTTGACCATAATTGAAATTTAAAAATGTATTGCCCCATGTCATATGAACATAAGGATTTTTATGAGTTTCATTGTTTGGAGTAACGCTTACTTTTTCTAAATCCTTTATACAATCTTTTATATTTCCATTAACTTTATCTTGAATTACTCCAGTATTATCAAGAGTGAATGTAAAAGATATCTTTGCTGGCTGAAAAGTTGCAGTAGAAGATGATTTGCTTTTACCTTCAGCATCTTTAGTTTCTTTTAAATTATCAGTTGATTTGGTTACTGAAATTGAAACAGGATTTAATTGTAGAGCAAAATACTTGAATGGAGATCCTCCATCGGTATTAGCGTAAGCATTGATTACTAGTTTATTCATGGCTTTAAATCTAATTCCATTTTTGTTAATACATTATCAGTAATATCTTCGATAATAACTTTCATTTGATCGTCAGAAATCTTAGAAGAATGTTTAGATAAATATTTTTCTATTTGATTATTAACTAATTTCAAGATATCATGGTCAGTTGCGTTTATACTTCCTTTGAGTTTACCTTTTATAATTAATTGCTGAATTTCTACCATTATTTTTATCTAATATGAAAATTAACTAGATAGATCAGGCGTCTCAACGACTGGTCTAGTTCTTGAATATGAGCTGTACGAAAAATTTACTGTTTCAATAAAAACCTCAGATTTTTGAGAATCTAAATCTCCCAAAGTAACAGATGTTGGATAAGCATTTGTTAAAGTAATAGTTTCAACTGTCACTCTTTTGTTTACACCAGAAAAATTTTTAAAATCTTTTACATGGATTTGAATATCTGCAGTTTTAATTCTATAATCATTTAGCCAGCCTAAAGTTTCAAACCAAAATTGAAGATATGAAGGATTTCTGTTATCACCAAAATTTCTTAAGACTCCTCTTTTCAATGTTGCTTCTTTATAAGAAAATGATCCTGGCAGATGATATTCATTATCATAATCTCCTCCACCTTGAATTTTAGTTGTTGTTGTGGATTTTGAAATACCACTTACAGATTGAAAAGCACAATTGTAGGATTTATTAGAAATTATAAAAACCACATCAAATTTATATCCTAATATAGGATATTCATCAAAAGGACTTAATGAAAAACTATTGATGGGATTTCTTTGAAGTTTATTCCTGAATATAGTCTTAACTTTTTTAGAAACAGAAATAGCTGATTTTTTAAATGATGTTGATCTAGTGTTTTTTCTTTTAGATTTTGTTTTAGTTCTTGATGTTACTCTTGAGGTGCTAGGTGATTTTCTTTTAGTATTTTTTTTACCTTTTTTCGCTCTGCTTCTACTCCTTCTAGCCATAATTAATACTAATTAATGTGTGATATGATTTAACAAATATTTTTTAATTTTTATTTGATATTAAATTTAACAATTTTAATCTTAAACTAAGTTAAATTGAAAAAAAAAAATTAAATTAGACTATTTAAAAAATTAAATTAAACTGATTTAAAGAATAAAAATTGAATAAATTTAGTTTTAAAGGACTTAATCCATACAATGAATTTGATTCTGATAATTTTTTCGGAAGAGAAAAAGCTATTGAAAATGCATTAGAAATTCTTCAAAGTAATAAAATTTTAACAATAAGTGGAGATTCAGGAATTGGCAAGACATCATTTGCTAAGGCTGGAATTATAAATAGAATAAAATCAGGCTTGCCTGCTAAGTCTGGAAAAAGTTGGAGTGTTTTTAGTACCAGGCCTGGGGTGTCTCCAATTGAAAATTTATGTAATTCACTTTCTAACAATGGCGATCTTTACAAAAATTCAAAACCAAAAGCGTCTGATTATCAAAATTACTATGAAATTATTAGTGAAAAAAAAGAATTAGGATTAATCCAGATTTATAAAAATTCAGAAATTTTTAATAAAAAAAATATTCTAATTTTTATTGATCAAGTTGAAGATCTTTTTAAATATCCAAAAGCATTCAACAACGAATCTTCTGAGGAAGATGATTTATTTTTTAATTTAATTTATAAATCAGTAAAAAACAAATCCTGCTCAATATACTTTGTTTTATGTGTTGAGTCTAATTTTATTTCCAAACTAAATATTTATGGTAAATTTTCTGAACTTTTAAGTTTAAGTCAATTCAACTTACCTAACATAGATGTAAAAAAAATTATTTTTAAAATTAGAGACAACATTAATGTTAGCCTTTCAGACTCTATCATTGAAAATATTAAAACAGAAATAAGTGAAAAACCTTCTTTACTTACAAACTTTCAATATTTACTAAACGAATACAATAAGTATGGATCAGAAGATAAAGATTTAATTAGTGAATCATATGATAAAAATGGTGGCCTTAAAAATATATTAAATTCTAAATTTGAGAATTATTTCAATAGTAAAAACCAAGATTCAAGAGAAATAATTGAAAAATTATTTAGATCACTTGTAAATGCAGATTTTAAAATTTCAAATAACTTCTACCAAAAATTTAGATACATTAGAGAGTATATTAATATCTCTAGTAAAGAATTAACAAAAATATTGCTAAATATAAATTCAGAATTTGGGAAAATCTTTGATATTTTACCATCTAAAATGTCAGATGTTAAGTCTATTAATAATTATGTCGTGAATGATAATGATATAATTATATTAAAATATTCTGATTGCATAAATTGGGACAAGTTAATTTTTATAGTTGAAGAAGAATTGTTCTTTTTTAAACAATTTAAAAAGCTTCATAGAATTGTTAAAAATGAAAAAGAGATCAATCAAAAAGAATTAAATGCCGGAATTGAATTGCTCAAAAATAAATTTGTAGATAAAGAGTGGATTAAAAAATATAATTTTGATTTCAACAAAATAAAAAAATTTATTTATGAGGAAGATCAAAAGAGAAAAACACAAAGAGAGTTTTTATTACTTCAAAAAGAAAAAGAAAGAAAAAGAAAAAAATTAGTTATTATTGGGGGTGTTTTATTCGCTATTATAGCTGTGGTTGTTGCAGTTCAAAAGCATCTTACTACGGTCGATCTCAAAGAAAAAAATAAAAAGTTTATTGCCGTTGAAAAAGAAAATGATACACTTATACATCAAAATGATTCGTTACTAAAATATGTAATAAATTTAAACACAGAAATAAAAGAAGATCAAAAAAAAATTTCTAAACAAGAAATAGAATTAAAAGATAAAGAATATCAAATCGCAAAAAACCTATCTGATCTTTACAAAGAAAAAGAAGAACTTAGAATTTCTAAAATAGATAATTATAATAAAGAACAGGAAATTAAAGAAATAAATGATAAACTTAATGTTAAAGAAGTTTTCTTAGAACTAACTAAAGATGAATTAAGCTTAAATAAAAAAATACTAGAACTAACAAAAGAGATTAAACATTTAAGAGTAACAGAAAAAGAAAAAATCTTAAGTAAAATAAAAGTTAGCTTGGATTATTACGAGGATTATAAAAATATTAAAACCAGAGAAGACAGCCTATTAGGAATTCATTTTGATTGGTCAAAATCAGTAAAAAATCTTAAGATTTACTCAGAAGAAAATGAAATAATTGCATTCAAAAAATTAACAAATATTATAATTTCAAAAATTAACGGTGTTGAAAATATAACTAGAGTCAAAGAATTTGACTTATTAAGAGGTTTCTCTGAGAATAGAAAAGAAAGAATTAATGTCATATCCATATCAAAAGATGGAAGAATATTTAGTGCTGGAAAAACAGGTGAATTATACTACTCAATTTCTAAGGAAACAAACCCTCTAAAAATGGAGTTCGAAAAAATTAATTTTAAATCAGAAATTACTTCAATTTTACCAATTAATTCTGATGTTGTTGCTGTTGGTCTTATTAATGGTGAAATTTGGTATTCTAGTATTAATGATAAAATAAAATTAAAAATATTTCCCGAAAAAAAAGTTATAGGGCAGAAAGAAATATCTTCTTTATTATTTCACAATAATAGAATTTACACAGTGAATAATAATCAAATTGTAAATTATAATTTAAATAATAAAGTACTCAGTAGAATTAACTTACCTCTTTTAGATAACGAATATTTAATTGATCTGTCTTTTGACGGTAATAATAACTTTTATACTTTATCAGACTTAGGTAATATTTATGAGTATGACCTGGAAGACCTCAGTAACACCTTAGTTTTTGATAACAATAATAGTATATTAAGTAAAAAAGAAAAAGTTACAAAAATTAAATTTTTTGATAATCAGTTTTTATTCTCCACATCTGATGGCTGGATTTATATTTTTGATAAAGAGAAGGATAGGTTAAAATATAATCAACGCGTTATAGCACATAATTCTAGAGTTTTAAATTTTTTCTACGATCATAAATTAAATAAAATATTTTCAACTTCAGTAAAGGGCGAAATATGCATAATTAATCTAGATAAAAAAAATGAGAGATATAACTCTAGTATTGAATTTGATTTAGGGCAAAACAATTTAATCACAGATATAAAAAGTTATAATGTTGAGAATAAATCATTTTTTATAACATCAAGCATTAATGGTAATCTAACCTACTGGGGGCTTGATTTAAAAAATAGCTTTAGGTATATTAAAAATAAAATTAATAATTGAAATATCTAATCATATTTGATGGTAAAAACTATCTATCAAACCTTTTACTTCTTAATATAATTGTAGAGAAGATACTTCGTCAGAAATTATCTAATGAAATTATTTTATTATGTTTAAATTTTGAAATTATAGACTCCTTATATTTCAAAAAAGAAAATGTATCTAATATTATAAATTTAAAGGGCTTAAAAAGTATCTATTCAAGTCTTAAGGAATTAAACTCAGACAAATCAAAAAAAATTATCATTAATATTAGTTCTTCAAATTACATTAAATTATATTTATTTTTTATCAAAAGAATTAAAAATAAATATACTCCTGGAACAAAAATAAATACAACATTTTCTGAGTTGGATTTTAGTTTAAATATTACAAAACAAAAAAGTAAATACCTTGTTGAATATTTATCTAAAACCGAAATAAGAAAAACTAATGAATACATAAATTGGATTTTAACCAGCTCTAATAATAAAAAAATTGATAAACTTAGGTTTATATATGTGTTATTAGATACCAATTATCTTGAGTACAAAAGAAAAGAAATACAAATATTATCAGAATATATTTCATCAAAGAACACTTTAAATATTATTTTTAGTTTTTATAATTATAATAAAACAAAAGTTAATAATTTTCTTGAATCAATTGATTTAAATATTAAGTCAAAAATATTAACCAATAAATTTTTGACTTCTGACAAAAACTTTAAAGTGAATTTATTATGCAATAGTAAAATTTTTATTACAGATGATGAACTATATCATTTTTTTTCGACAGAAAAAAATGTAGAAGCTATATTACTTAAAAAAGAAGACAATAATAAAATAAATCAAAAATTATTGGAAGACAATTTGAGTTATTTAAATTAAATAATTATTTTTAATCCTTCATGGGAAAATACTATAGATTCAATAGCAGCTTCACTTGCAGTAGAATTTAGATCCGTTGGAGTTACTTGAATAGGAAATGCATTTTTTAACTCCCAAGTAGTTTCGGGCTCACCATTTTGGTTCAATAACCTTATTACTACAGTAAATCTTTTGAAGGTGTTTAGTTTAACTGAGTTAACCCAATCATAAAACTGGTTATCAGAGGTAAAAACTCCTTTTTTTAAAGTTACGTCACCGTATTTAATCATAGATGGCATATTAATAGAACCATTAGGACTATTACCATGTCTATACTCTACCGATTCAGTTGATATGTCTAGCCCACTGATTTCTTGAAAAGAAAGATCAGTAAAATCGCCGATATCTACTGAAAAATAAAACTTAGGTAAAGGCCAATATTGATCTTGATCTTCACCAGAACCCGGTGTTGGTGATGCCATATCTGTTTAAAACAAAAAATTAATTATCTAGTCTTTTTTGATTTGACAAAAATCATGTATAGACATCAATTGTTATACTTGAGCTATATTTATAAAATAAAAAAATATTTAAAGAACTACTTCAAGACCTTCATGCGCAAATACTATAGTTTCAATAGCCGCTTCAGAAGCTGTTGAATTCAAATCAGTTGGTGTTACTTGTAATGGAAAAGCATTATTTAATTGCCAAGTTACCTCTGGTTCTCCTTCTTCGTTTAGTAGCCTAATTACTACTGTTAATCTTGCATATGTATTTAAATTTATACCACTTATCCAATTGTAAAATTCGTTATCATCAGTAAAAACACCTTTTTTAAGTGTTACGTCTGCATATTTTAACATACCGGGCATTTTAATTGCTGAAAAAGCCGGACTATTTCCATGTCTATATTCTACTGCTTCAGTTGAGATATCAAGTCCACTCACTTCTTGAAATGGAAGATCTGTAAAATCTCCTATATCTACTGAGAAATAAAACTTTGGTAAGGGCCAGTATTGGTCTTGTGCGTCTCCGGCACCTGCTGTTGGTGTTGGCATAATTATTTATTTTTAGTTTTTATTATGATTCTTGTTGTTTCTGTTCAAATGTTAGAACTATAAATTCTGCTGGTCTAACAATCGCTACTTTAATAGTCATCTTTAAAATTCCATCTAAAATGTCATTGGCAGTCATAGTAGAACCTAAACCAATTTCTATTTCGAAAGCTTGATCTGGACTGGACCCTACGAGAAGTCCTCCAATCCATTGATTATTTAAAAAATTACTTACTGTTGCTCTTAGTGTAGACCAAGTAGTTGAATTATTTGGAGAAAATACAAAAGCTTCTACAGAAGATTTTATGCTTTGTTCAATAAAAGTCATGGTTCTTCTAACACTTACATATTTCCAATCTTGAGAATTACCATTTAAGGTTCTTGCTCCCCACACTAAGGTTCCTTTTCCAGTGAAACTTCTTATGGCGTTTATTGCCTTGCCATTCAATGGAGTATTCATATCTTCTTGATCATTAGAAGTTATATTAACACATGGAGATACAACTGATCCTAAACTTATATTTGCTGGAGATTTCCCAACATTAAACACAGAATCAACCATTGAATAAGCACCTGCCATTGCTGATGAAGGTGGCATTATATTTAATGTATCTAAAATTTGTAAAACCATAAGGTTGTATGTCGAACTTACGGATGTTAGAACAGAATGTAATGACTCATAATCAGAAAATTCTGGATCGACAATCTTTGAAATTTCATTTTTTATCGCATCAGATTTAGATTCGCTTATTTTGTTTGCTTCTAAATTTGAATCAACTTCAGCATTCAAAACATCTACTAGTGTTTCTGGATTACTTATTCTTTGAAAATTAACTTCTGATGAAGAAGTAACAGTTGTATTTAAATATGGGTAATATGCTGCACCCCAAGATAAAAAATTAGAACCAACGCCTTCTCTAAACTTATTTATTACATCATCTTCATCATGAGTCCTAGACATCGTCCCATCGTATACATCTAGGATAGCAAATCTATTTTTCATTTTTTGACCACAATGAGAAAGCATTTCAGCTTGGATTGAATAGCAGTCATTTTGTGATAATAGAGTCGCGTCTGGTACAACTAGTATTGTAGGCTCTAAGTGTTTTTCCAAAGACATGATTCCTCCATTATTTTTCTTATCGCATAATTTCTTTGAAGAGACACCACTTGAGTAATCTCCAACAGAAACTATATAACAATCCGATCCGCCATTGTTAAAAAATAGTCTAATTGAGTCATAAGTTAAAAAACGAGTTGATTTTACAGGCTTTATACTAAAACCCGAGTTCTCGGTTGAAGAAATTTCAAATTTTGTGTTTGGCGAACCGCCAAATAAATTGGTATATTCTGAAAATGAAGTAATTCTGGTAGGAACATTAGTTAAGTCTTTGTTGCCTCGGGTTGCCTTTTCGGTAAAACCTACAAAAGCAGGAACTGCAGTTGGCACAGAAACTACTGTATTACCAAAAGAACTTTTTTCCTCAATGTAAACTCCAGGTGTTGCTAATTTTGACGACATAATTTATTGAATTGATTTATTAATTATTAAATATATCTATTTAATTTGAATGATAAAAAAATATTTATTAAGAAAAAAAAAAAGATAAATTTTTGTAATCAACTACCTATCAACGAATTAAAAAAAAAAATGAAGTTATCAACAAATAATCAATCAATGTTTACAAAAATATCAGCAACAAAAACATTTCTTTTTTTTTCAAATGAAATATTTTTTGCATTTGGTTGAGATAGAGGCAAAGTATATGATAGAAAAAAGTCATCCTTTTTTTTCAAAGAATATCGAAAATCATAAAATTCTTTACTTTGAATTGGCTTATCTAATATCGTAAAAAAAACTTCTTTCCCAGATGCTAATTTCCTTTTATAAAATTCGTCTTTTAATACAACGTCATCTCCATTAGTCATATAGAAGGATTTCATATTACTATCATTGGTTATAAAGTTATAACGGAGATAAATTTTTCTTGAATTAAATGAAATTTTGTAGTTTAATGGGAGTTCATTACTAATTATATCCTCACTAATACCGAAAAAACCGTGAGATTCATCAAAATCTAGATTAATATCAGCTGAAAATTTATTGTTATTTTCAGTTACACAACTTGAATCGACATATTCTGATTCATGAAGAAAATTATTTTTAAAATTATTTTTAAAAATCAACTTTGTATTATAATCAAAATTTAAATCTGTATAATTTAAAAAATGTTTATCATTGAAATTAATTTTAAACTGCAAATTAATTTTACCGTTGAAAACTGATGATTTAAATCTATCTTCAAATCCAGATAATATAACAAAACCACTTTTCTTTTTCTTATATACTAGGCCATAATTTTTTATTATTTTTAGAGTCTCTGGATTTGGAATAATTTCAAAAAATCTGAGCCCCCTGTCTGAAAAATAATTATGAGATATATCAACATTAATTACCTCGCCAAAATTTGTTATAAAATTATATTTTTGTTTTGAATACATTAATAAGTTTTACGGAGTAATTATGCTTTATTTATTGTTTTTATCCTGATTTTTTTTTACTTCGAGTTCGGCAGGAGGTTTTTCAGTATTGCCCATTATAGCAGGAATATCTACATTAATTTGCTCACTATCAAACATAACTTGTTTAATTTTATATGCACAAGAAGGAATATATTTAGTTCCAATTGCTCCCCAAAGTCTCATAGTATCTGGCATCTCCAAATTATATATTTCAACATGAAGTTTAGAATTTGATATAGGAAGGCCAGGAGTGTCAGAAATTTGAAATATTGGATATTTCTGAAAAAACTCAATAACTAAGGAAATATACCTCAAAGACTCCACATAAGAAGTATTTGTGAAGTATGATGCGAACATAATATTTATATTTAAAATGATTACAGGATTATTATTAACTCTACTCAGAGACTTATTTTTTGAAGTCTTGTCTTCTTCGATACTTAATAAAAAAACCGTAATCTTATTTTGAATACCATCACTAATTCCACCCTTTAAATCAACTAAATTTCTAACAACTACAATATCGTCATCAACAAATAATCTATTTTTAATATAGATATTTAATCTTGATGAAATTGCAGTTATAACGTTATGAATCATTAGCTAAGAGTTAGTTGGTTAAAAGTTTAATTGCGTAGACAAGAATCCTAACTATATAAATGCAAAAAATTGAAACAATCCAGCCAATAAAATAAAGCTGCACTGAAAATATCTTTTCAATTTCTGTTAAATCCTTTTTAGCTGAAGTTAATTCAATAAATTCTATAAATATAAATGAAAGTAATAACGATATTATTGAGGCAAAAATTAGCCAAAAAATTTCTCTAAAAATTATTTTTTTCATTTTAAGGTCTTTCGTCTTTTTTGACAGTTATTTTTGAACCAATGTAAAATATAAGAGCTCCAAGAAACATAGCAATATATAAATTAAAACTACTTTCGATGTAAATACCAATAGGACTAAATAAATCATTAATAAATGTTATTAAAGGTATTAAAAATATATAAAGTATTGTTAATAGAATTAATGAAATTAAACGACTTGAGGATATTTTATCTCTTACTTTTGAATCATTAATTAATATTAATCCAGCTATTACAACTGAAAATAAAAGAAATATAATTATTACAAAGTAAATATTTTTATTTTTCACTAATGATTTTGTAAAACTAATTGTATGACCATTTACCTCGGCAATTGGATCAGAATAAATTTTATTATCAGAGGTAAAATAACTATCGATTAAATTCCATAGTTCATACCTTTGATTATCATAACCTAATGCCCATATACCTATACCCTTCAATCCACTATTCATTGCTAGTGAATATTTCTTGGAAAGGGTAAATGAGTCATCATAAAAAATCTCTTTCATAGAGTTGTCGTCAAAAACTAATGACAATTGTTTACTCATAGTTAAAGGATTTAAATCGATTTGATATTTTAGGTCTGGATTATCTATAAAAAATTCGTTGATTTCATTGTAAGTAAGTTTTTTACTAAACGAAGATTTTATATCCACTTGACTGTTTGAAATAGAATCATAAACTGGCTCAATGTCATACATAATACCATAGTAAGGTAAAGCTAAAATGGTCTTGTCTTTTGCAGCTGATAATGAATTAAATATGTCTATTGTTTTCTTTAAACTATGTCCGCCACCTTCAGACTGGAGAGGGGCTGTTGGTGAAGGAACAGATTTTGTATGATAGTCATAACCCATCATAATAAAGAGGTCTATAACTTCTCGATTTGTATCTGATGTTTTTAATGTACTCATTTCTGATAATGAATAATTTTGCATTTCGGTCGATGCTGGAATTGTAAGAGATATGAATGGAGACTTAGCTTTATTGTTTTTATAAAACTCATTATCTAAGTGTTTTCTAAATTCCATAACAAAAGACTTAAAATTTAACCTCTGACTCTTTGGTAAATTTTCAAAGTTTAAATCAATACCATCGGCATTTTTACTAATAATTAATTCTGAAACGTTATTAAATAAATTCTCCCAGCTAGAATTATTGTTCAAAAAATTAATTACATTCTTATTACCGTGAAGAGAAACCGTTAATAAAACCCTAGTGTTATTTTTTTTAGCGATTGAAACAAATTCAGATTCAGACCATTCATTAAGATCAGATGGATTAAGTGGAGCCCCGGATTGAGGATCAATATTATAAGAAAAATATGAAATAGTGGATAAAAGATTAAATGGATAATTTTTCCATTTTGATTTCATCCAATGTGGATGCCATCCAAAAACTTCAACATTTTTTGCAACTGAATTTACAGTATCTGTTACTAAATAAACCTTTTCTGGTCCAATAATTTCATCATTATTTACAACTTTACCAGGATCTACACCATTAATTATTTCAAATAAATAACCATGTTCATTAATCATGTTTTTTTGTTCAATTGTATTGTAATCTATCGAATTATCAATTTGTCCAGAAGATTCTTTTTTGTTTTTTTTATCGAACCCTAACCTTTTTGAGTAATTATTTTTTTGCCTTTCAAATCTGTTAACCTGGCCAAAGGTTTTTTTTAAGACTCTATCTACTTGTTTTAGTTGATCACATGAAATAAAAACACAAAACAACAGTATAGATGCAAATTTAAAATCAATATTTTTCTTTATAAAATTCATTAATCAATAAATATTTTAATTTTTTTATGTATTTCGAAAAAATCTTTTTCAATTTCAATTTTAATTGGTTTTAAAGAAATAGAAGCTGCAATAAACTGAACTTCATAATCATTTATATTTGAATTATTGATTATTAAAACCTCTGCTTTTCTATTTATTATTTTTGAATATTCGTTATCCACTAAATAAGCAGAATAGTTAGAAGAAAAATTTAAAACTCTTCTATCAATAGTAAAGTTTTTAAACTCAAATGAAATATCATCATTATTTGAATACAGTGACTGGTAAACTTCTTTAGAAACTATAGTGTTATTTATCTCATTAATTGAATATAAATAAAGTGGATTATCTTTATTATTTTCTAAAGAAATCGAATCTTTAACATTAAGTCCTAACCAATAGGACCAGCTAATAAGACTATCCTTGATTGGTATATTAATTGAAAATCTTGAATTATTTTTTAATGTTAAATTTCGCTTAGCTCCAAGTTTAACTTTCTGAGAATTTTCAATCTTAAAAACCGTATCATACTGGGTTTCAAATATTTTTTTTGTGGTTTTAATTGTATCATTTAATATTTTATATTTTAAAGAAATATTCGAAAGCTTTTTCAATTTCAAATTAATTTTAGACTGAAATAGCCCAATATTTTTGAGTTTAGAGTTATTTGAAATTATAATATTTAACTTATTATCGTTACTAACTACAAACGAGGATTTAATTGAATCCTTTTTTTGAATATTTTGAGATACAAATCTCGAATAATCACCCTCTAATATTTCAAAACTCTCTAAAGAATTCTTGTAATTTATTAATTCAAAAAAAATTACATCGTCTTTTTTAACGTCGTAAGTATAGACTAGTGGTATACCTCCGGTTGGGGACATCACATTTAAGTCCGCTATAATTGTAGTGTCATTTTTGTTTGAAAAATCTAAATTTTCTAAAATATCCTTTTTTGAATAATCAATTATTACAGACTTATTTTTTAATAATTGATTTGAAATACTATCATTGAAATAGGTTTCATATTGTTGTATAGAACTTTTATATACGTCTGCATTGCTTAATAATTCCCTAGAAATGTTGGCTTTAGAATTAATTAATTCAACTTCTTTGATATATGAACTACATGAAATGGTAGTTATTAGAATAAATATTGCAACTTTATGGTTAATCTTCATTATTGTATTTATTTTTTAACCTTTCATATCTTTCAAAGGCATCTTGACGATTAATATTGTTTAAACCATTTTGTTTAATTTTTAGTTCTATTTCAGCATCGATTTTGTTCATAAGCTTATTTTTAGATCTAGTCATTTTCATAGAATCAGAAGATTTCAAAAATTCTGTTTCAAACTCCATTTCTGCCTGTAAAATTAAAATATCGTAGGGCCCTTTAGAAGACAAGACTTTTGATAGAATCGGAGAAATCTCTACTAATATAAACAATAATAATATAAAGTTTGTGGCAATTTTATTAATAGATGCTAAACTTTTAACTTTATCAAAAAAACCAGGACTTAAATTATTAATGATAACCTGCTCATCATTAAATTCATTTATTAATCTGATTTCTTTACTATTTTCAATAATAAATAAAGAATCTTTTCTCTTTAATTCTTCTTTCAAAAGATTATTTGCTGAAATCCATCTTTCTTTTCTTGACTTATATTCCTCTCCTCTACCACGAATTTTTGTCCCACAAGTTCCAGCTGCTTCACAAAGATATTCATCTTTATATTTTTCAACTAAAATTTTATTTTTATTAAATTTCTCTTCAATATTATCTTTATTATCTGAAATAAGTTCTAACTTCTTTTCTAAATCGAATTTGAGACTTTTAATCTGATTAACTTTCTCAATTTTAAAGTAGTTATTTATCTCGTTTTCAAAAAGCTTTATTTCAATTGGTTTTGAAATTATAAGCGCAACAATTACCCCTATTAAAAGTCTTGGAATTGATAGTAGTAAGTTCCTAATAAAAGAATCTGAGGGTTTAAGGCTCATTACTATAAATCTATCTAAATTAAATATAATCAAACTCCAAAAAAGCGAAGCAGTTGTTATGTATAAGATATTATCAAAAATTAAAGAAAAAGCAAAAAATGAGGATACAAAAGCAAGAATAGTAGTAAGAAGAATTATTGCTCCAATTGCAGTATATTTTACTAATTCAAATCCGGGACATCTAACTAAAATATCACTACTAGCCCCTGAACAAAATATAAGAAATTTGGATAATAGACTCAATTTTTATTTTTTAACAATCTAAGAAAAGAATCGTCTTTGATTGGAATAATTTTTACTTTTTTTATTTCTGTTTTATTAAGATTAGAATATTTAAAAACATATTTTATAGGCTCCTTAATAAAAAATGAAAGCTCTTGATTGGGTTTTAAATTTCCTATTTTTTTTTCTGTAACTGTTAAAGAATTACCAAAATCGAAACAAATTACCAATTGCTGACTATAATAGCAAATATAATTTTCAACATCAGAGTTATATTTTGGTTCAAGGAAAATAAATTCTTTAATAATAGGGTCATAAACTTTAACATATACATTAAAGTCTTTTGGCTTTATTACTTTGATGAAAATAAATTTTGTTAAATTCTCGAAATTGTTTTTTGCTTCTAATTTAAATAATGTGTCTTTTTCTAATTGAACACTATTTGAGCTTTTCAAATCTAAAAATCCAATATCTGGAGTTATTTTATAAAAATCTGCATTTTTTATTTCCCAAAATAATTTTACTGATTCATTTTTCTTTATGATTGATTTGTCTGAAGTAAATTTGACTTCAATCTTTTTATCATTAAACAATATGGGCTCTGAGCAGTTTTTAATTTTGTCAAATATTTCGAGAAAATAAAAAACTTGTTTTCTTATATCATCGTTATTTTGATAATATACTTTATTTATTACAATTACTTTATCAGAAATAAAAAAATGGCTGTTGTGCTTTAAAATATTATTATCAACACTCCAATAAACATTAGCTCCACAATCAATTAATCTATTAATAATATTGATAATTAATAATGGTCTTTTCTCATCTTTAGCAGATATAATAATATCAGCGTATATATCATTATCAAAAGAATTAAACAATGATTTTGAAATAATTTCTAGATCATCTATTGATAATAATATTTGAATACTAAAATTGGTGTTTGGTAGCGCCTTAATTATCTCTCCTGTAAAGTCAGTTGCTGTAAATAATTTAAACATTTATTAATTTTTAATAAAACTTACCACTTTTTTGTAAAGTTTTTAAAAATGGTTATTAGTGTTAGAAAATCAAACTAAATTCCTTTAAAATTAGCCTTTCTTTTTTCTAAAAAAGCAGAAGTTCCTTCATGAAAATCTGCAGTTCCAAAGCATTCCCCAAA
>MDTG01188408.1_pt1 | contig 33492 bp, 30 predicted proteins | sample 811421 | NCBI WGS metagenome assembly MDTG01 (sample SAMN05326645, study PRJNA326480) | marine metagenome | isolation source: seawater | place: Pacific Ocean: South East | collected 2011
GGAAGCGATGATTACAGATAAACCAGAAGATAAATCATCTGCACCTGCTATGCCTGATATGGGTGGCATGGGTGGCATGGGTGGTGGCATGCCAGGAATGATGTAATTTAATTAATTTATTTTACTCTGCGTAAACTTGAATTACGCAGAGTAAATCATTTTCCTTTTATAAATTTTCATTAGATATATCATTATCTAAGTGAACTCCAAGAATAACAAAAATCTTATTATAATTGGCTCAGGATCACACTCACGGGTTGTATTTGACGTTGCCTGTTCAATGGGTGAATTTGAAAATTTTTTTTTTTTTGATTTAAATATTAAAGTTGACAGAAAAATTAAAATATCAAATCATGATTTTGATTTATTAAATATTAGCAAAATTAATTATTTGGATGAAAATCATAATAGTTTTATTATAGCCATAGGTGATAATAAAATTAGAGAAAAAACATATAAAGAATTAAAAGATAAAAAATTTAAGCCTACAAATATAATTAGTAATAGAAGTATAATTTCAGCAAATGTAAAGATCGGAAAAGGTAACTTTATAAATCATGGAGTTATAATTAATTCTGATACTAGAATTGGTAATAATAATATAATTAATACTTCAGTTTCAATTGACCACCATAATATCATTAAAAATAATACACACTTATCACCAGGAGTATTGACCGCAGGTTCTGTAAAAATATGTTCAGATGTTCTAGTTGGTCCCGGAAGTATTATAGATAAAAACGTTACCATCAACCAAGGCACAATAATATCATCAGGAGTAATTTTGACTAAAGATGTTGAAAGAAATAAAACTGTATTTCAAGATAGAAAACAAATAATAAAAAAAAATTAATTCTTAATTAAAATGTAAAGTAAGATCAATTAAACTTAGAGAATTAAAAAAATCACAATTATTAAAGTTTCTAAAAATAGATTTTTACATTGTCTTTTTGCCAGTTTTATCAAAGGCTGGCTAATTAATTTTTTGATTTAGATACTTTCAAACAAGACAATCCGAAGTAAATTCGATATTACAAGAATAAAGATTTTAGTAAAAAAAAATTACAAGCAAATTTCTTAAAAGAAAATCTAACTTGGATTAAAACATTTTGAATTATTGAAATGTATATAAACCAATTTTTGAATAAAATATTTGGACTTACAATGATTAATTACTCTAAAAGTATTTTTAGAAGTTATTAACTACAGTTGATCGATAATTTATGCTAAAACTAAGATATGAATTTTTATATGAAAATTAAAATATACCTATACAGAATTGTATATTTCAGTTTTAGTGAAATTTTTACAAATCAACCTTTATCAAAAAAAGATATTCAAAATTATTCTGATTATATTGATCATCAAAAAATTAAGTCATCTGATCTGCAGAATATAAATAATTGGACAAAAAAAGATTATTACTCTCAGAAAACAAAAGCATTTAAAAAGCTTTTTGATAATTATTCAAAATTTATTAACAATAAAAAATGTCTTTCTGTAGGTTCAAGAGTTGGAAATGAAGTCTTAGCTCTTCAATACTTTACAAGTGACGTAATAGGTATCGATATTGTCCCATATAAAGACTTGGTTATCAAAGGTGATATGCATAAAATGAATTTTCCAGATAAGAATTTTGATTTTATTTTTACAAATATCATTGATCATAGTATTGATCCTGAAAAATTTTTCTCAGAGTGTCACAGAGTACTAAAACCCAATGGTGCTTTACTAGTTCATTGCTCTTTTGCTAATGATGAGGATGAGTACACAGTTTTTAATCTTCGAAATAAGAAACAAGCAAAAAAATTAGGTTTTAATTTTTCAGAAATTAAAATTAAATTTTCTAAATTCACTTATATGTATTATTGGGATTTTGAAAGAGAAATTTTATATATAAAATAGTAAAGGTTTGATTAAGAGTTAATTATTCATTAACTTTTTTGATGATAAAAAAAGTACTTCAAGAAGAATTATGTTAAGAAAAATAATATATTTAGGAAATCTGTCTTTTTTATCGATTTTTCATATAGTTTTCTCAATCATTTTAATTGCTTTATTAGAAATCATTGGATTAGGTTTATTTTTTATTTTTATTAAAAGCTTTATAAGTGGTAATGATTTTTTCAATAATAGTTATCTCAAATTTTTTAATGAATTTAATTTCAATTTATCCATTTTTTTAATTCTAATAGCTATTACATTTATTTTACGTTTCTTTATAACCCTTTTTCTAAATTATGTAGTTTTTAGATTTTCACTTAAAAAGCAGTATTTTCTAAAATTGAGACTATTAAAAAAACTCTCAAAGGCAAATATAAAAGAAGTTTATAAAGTGCCCAACGCAAAACTATTAAATATTTTTAATACTCACATGAACCTTTATGCTCAAAGTTTAGAAAGTTTTTTTAAATTAATAGCTGATATTTTTTTACTTATTGTAATTATAATCTTTTTAGCCTTTATTAATTTAAAAATAATATTAATAGCAATGTTACTTTTTTTTTTCACTTTTCTGTTATTAAAGATTACGATAACAAAGAAAATTAAACAGTTAGGTATAGATTATAACAGGTCCTTAAGCTCTCAATTTATAAAAATTAAAGATTTTTTTACTGGTATACAGAGCATAAAACTTTTTAATCAAGTCAATAATCATATCAAAAATATTGATAACTTTGCTAAATCTGTTTACTTAAATAGTCTTAAAAGAAATTTTTATAATTCTATACCGAGACAAGTATTTGAACTTGTTGTAGTACTTTTTATGCTATTTGTCATTGCTTTTTTGATACAATCCTTCACTAAAGATGAAATCTTAGAAATTATCGGAGTTTTTATAATTGCACTTCCAAGATTTATTCCTTCTTTAAATAATATAGCAAATAATATTAATAGTTTAAGATTTTCTAACGACTCAATTAACGAAATATATAATTTATTTACTAGTAAAAGCTTTGAACCAATCTATCCAAATAAAACAATTTCAAATTTTCAAAAAATAAAACTTAGCAACATTTCCTATAAGATACCAAAAACAAATAAAATATTATTTAATTTAAAAAAGTTAATCATCAATAAAAATCAGGTCATAGGAGTTCATGGATCAAGTGGTGTTGGTAAAACTACTTTAGTAAATATAATAATAGGACAAATACCTTTAACAAATGGTACTATTGAAATAGATGATAATAAATTTACCAATAAATTAACTTTCAATTTAAGTAATGTTGCCTATGTTCCACAAGAATATTTTATATTTGAAGGAAGTATCCACGAAAATATAACTTTTGAAAAAAATTTAAAAAAAATAAATAAAAAAAAATTACAAGACTCAATTAATTTTGCACAACTTAAAGAATTTTATAAGCAAAACAAAAATAAATTAATTTATGATAATGGTATGAATTTATCAGGTGGGCAAAGACAGAGAATTAGCATAGCTAGGGCTTATTATCACAATAAAGACTTTTTAGTTTTTGATGAACCTACAAGCTCTTTAGATGAGAGTACCGAAAGTTCTTTTATTGAAATTTTAGAAAAATATAAAAAATACTTTACTATTGTAATTATTTCCCATAGAAGGAAAATGTTATCATTTTGTAATACTAATTACAAAATTGAAAATAATAATGTCATAAAATTAAATTGAATTATTATTAATTAATAATGCTAAAAAAGATATCAATTACAAAGCCATTTTTTTTAAATATTAATTCAAAAATTATAGATGCCTTTAAAATAATTAATAGTAATCAAGTTGGTGCTTGTATTTTGACTAATTCGAAAGGTGAGTTTATATCTTTAATCACTGACGGAGATTTAAGAAGATTAATTTTGAGTAATATAGATCTTAACGGTTCTTTGACTTTTTTTATTAACAAAAAAACTAGGGTATTAAAAGATCCATGCACTGAAATAGAAGTCAAAAAATTTATGCGTCGATATAAAGTTTTACATGTACCTGTTCTGAAAAATAATAAATGTAATTATTTATATTTTTACAATAGTTTAGATGATGAAAAAATATTAGAAGATTTTGTAATTTTAGCTGGGGGGTTTGGAAAAAGACTACTCCCAATAACAGAGTCAAAACCAAAAGCTTTAGTTGAATTATTTGGTAAACCGCTTTTATTACATATACTTGAAAAAGCTGTTTCAGAGGGTTTTGTTAACTTTAAATTAGTTCTTTTTCATAAATATCAAATGATAATTAATTTTTTAAAAAATCATAAAATTACAAAAAATATAAATATTGATTATATTATTGAAAAAAAACCTTTAGGAACTGTAGGTGGTATTTCTTTAATAAAAAATTTTAGTTCCAAACATTTTATTTTAACAAATTGTGATGTAATGGCTGATTTAAGCTATAAATCTCTATTAAATTACCAAATAGAAAAAAATTCATTATTTACATTATCTACAAAAAGAAAATTTTTAGACATTCCTTATGGTGTTACACTGCAAAAAAAAAGTAAATTAATATCAATTAAAGAAAAACCAAAATTTGAAATTGATGTAAATTGTGGAATTTACGTCATGCGGACAGATATTTTAGATTATATCGGCAAAAATAAGAAATTGGACATTAATGAACTTATTTCAATTTTATTAGAGAAGAATAAACAAATCATTACTTTTCCTTTAATTGAGAATTGGAATGATATTGGTCAAAAAGATCAATTAATTGAGTTTAATCTGAAATGATATAATGAAAATTATATTAAATTTATTTAATAATTTAATTTTAGGAATAAATATCTTTATACAATTCAATTTTTTTTAAGCAAATTTATTAATCATCTACCCCATCATTATTTACAGTATGTCTTAATCTCCAGCTATCATTATATTTTTTCCAAATATGAGGAGGCCTAAAGTTGTCAAGATTTTCAAAAAATTGTTCTTCATTTATATCGAAATATTCAAGTATTTCTTTAAAATATCTATCAGGAAACTCACCATCAAATTGTTTGACTAAACTGCATGCCTCTTCTCTTGTTATATGATTATTTCTAATCTCTTGGGATGCATCATAAGTAGTTCTTCCAATTCCAAATTTTATAAAAGTAGTATAGTAATGAAGATCGTCTATTTTATCATCAATGCTATTATATTTACTATAAGTACCTTGAGTTCTAAATGGTCTTGGTTGGAAACCTGTATTTTCAGTAGCATAATAATAAACTTCTTGAGGAGTCCATTTAAGATAATATCCTAAATAATGAACTTGAATGTCTGTTTTATCATATTCGTTGGCGTTCATAGGAAGATAAATTTCTAAATCTGAGTATTTAAAATTATGTTCAGAAATTAATTTATCCAACCTTATGCCAGAAAGGTATACATTATTTGGATCTTTATTAGTAAAGTATGAGTTCTTCCTTAAAGAAGCAGTGTTATCTGCTAAAGGATTTCCATATTCAGCCTCATTTTCACCATAAAAAATCAAATCAATTCCAAATTTTTTAGCAAGTTTTGGAGCTAAATTTTTTTGCCCCAAGATAAAAGTTTGAAATGGATGTAGAATATTTTGGATAGATAATTTTGTTAGTCTTTTAAAAACCTCTCCATTTGGTCTATATGTTATATTATCAAAACCACCCACATTTATCCAATTTATAAAATTTCTATAACCATAATCAGTATACATTGCGGGAGGCCAGGTGATCGTTAGTGGATTCATTCCATATTTTGTTTTTAAGATATGAGATTGATAAGCACTATCTTTCCCCCCACTTCCAGGGATTATGCAGTCATGTCTCCCATCAGATCTTCTGTACTTATCCAATAGTTTTAATAATTCTTTTTCTCTAATATCCCAATTTATCTCATTTTTAATTTTTGATTGTTTACATGCATCACATTCCTCATCATCATTAATTTTCAAATATTTTGAATTTTTTCTATCTGGTGTATGTTGAAATTCAATTATTGATGCAGGTCTATTGTTAGACATAACACATGTCTTGCAAAAGGTTACATTTTTAGGCCAATTTTTGAAATCTATCAAAGTATATAATTTTTAAAATTTTTATAAATTAACATCCCTTTTTCTCCACTCTTTTCAGGATGAAACTGAAAAAGAAATAAATTCTTATCAATATATGCAGAGGAAAATTTTTTATTTCCATATACAGATAATAAATTATTTTTATTTGATTTAAACTCAACAAAATAAGAGTTAGCAAAATACATTAAATCTCCATCTTTAATACCGTCAAAAATTTTATTTTCATATATTATGTTTTGAGAGTGGATACTATTCCACCCAATCTGAGTTTTGGGGTATTTAATATTATTTACTATGTCAAATTTAAAGCTTTTCACATCTCCTTTTAAAAAACCAATACCATTAGAATGACCCATTTCTTCACTAGATTGAAAGAATAATTGCATTCCCAAACAAATACCCATTATGGGTTTACCAATGTTTAAGTAGTCAAGAATTATTTGATCTAAATTTTTAGATTTTATTTTTTCCATTGCTGATCTAAAAGATCCAACACCAGGAATTATCATCCCACTCGAATTTAAAATTAAATCTTTTTCATCAGTAAATATTGTTTCTATTCCAACAATTTTACAAGCATTTTTAACACTAAATATATTTCCTACACCTATATCGAGTATCACTACATAATTATTCATCGTTAATTTTTCTTACATCAATATTTGAAATTATTAACTTACTTTTTAAATCTTCAATATTTAAGGGGGTTATACTATTGGGTATTTTTATGTTTTTTAAGTACTCTGTATTCCCATCTGAATATTTATTATTTGTAGAAGTCTTATTTTCTAGTTTTTGTATATAATTATAGTGAAGCATAGATGATAGAACTAATCCATCAACTTTAAAATTTTTGTAAAGATTTATTATTTGATCAATATTTCCAAAACCTCCATGGACAGTAAGTTGCGTCTCAATGATATCAAATAGTCTTTCAAGGATTTTTAAATCATACCCTTTACCTGTACCTTCAGTGCTTATACTTGTTAAGTTGATTTCTCCTACACCAATATCCTGAAGTTCTTTTATCCAATCGATTAAATCCTTTGAAATTATTTCTCTACCATTATAAATTTGTATTACATATTCATCATCAATTTTCCCTATTTCTACCGAAGCAATAATTGTTGAAGATCCAAAAACTCTTACAGCATTTTTTAAAAAACTAGAGTCTTTGATTGCAGCAGAATTAATAGCTACCTTATCTGCTCCAGCATTCAAAATAGCCTGTATATCCTCAATATTTCTAACTCCACCACCCACAATAAGAGGAATAGAACAAATTTTTGCGGTATTTGAAATTAGTTCTAAAATACTATTCCTTCCATAAAGGCTGGCAACAATATCCTGATAAAATATTTCATCAGCTCCATCTAATATATAGTGATTAACGAAATTAATTGGATTTCCTAAAACTCGTAAACCCTCTAGTTGAATACCTTTAACTAAATTATTATTTTTTATATCAATCCTAGGTATTACTCTTAATTTTTTATACATATATATTTATTTTATTCTACAAAGTTTAAGTTTACACTAAACATTATGGCTCTTTTCTTAGATTTTTTAATAATAATTCCTGCAAGAAAAGGCTCTACAAGACTTGTATACAAAAATCGAAAAAAAATTATGGGAAAATCTCTCTCTGAAATTACTATTAAGTTTGCTTGCGATATTTTTCCAAAAAAAAGTATCTTTTTTTCAACCAATGACTCAAGATTGAGTAAAAATCATGAAATAAATAAATATGGTATAAACATTTTGAATAGGAGTGATAAGTTATCAAAATCCAACTCTAGTATAAATGATGTTATCTTAGAAATTATTAATACTGATTATGCTTCAAATTATAATAATTTAGTTTTACTTCAACCTACTTCACCAATAAGATCAAAAAAAATTTTTTTAAAAGCATTAAATAATTTTCAAAAATCAAAAATGAAAAGTATTGTCTCAGCTAAATGCATTGACTTGAAATTTGCTTATAATAAAAAGGCTGAGAGTTTAAAGTTATATAAAAAATTGTTTATCCCTAATGGGAACTTCTATATCTCGAATATTAAAACATTTAAAGCTAAAAAATCTTTTTATCACAGTAAGACAAAATTTTTCGAAATTGACGATATTTACCAAAATATTGATATAGATAAATTAAAAGATTTTAAAATTGCAAAAAGATTTTTAGAAAAAAATAAAATTTAGATATGAACAGTTTAAGAAATATAAATAATAGAAACATTCGCTTGATTGCTCGTCTTGATATCAAGGGAGATAAATTAATAAAAGGTGTTCATTTAGAAGGATTAAGGCAAGTCGGATTACCAAACAACTTTGCTTTACAATATTATAATTCACTTATTGATGAAATTATTTATATCGATGTTGTTGCTTCTCTTTATCAAAGATCTATAAAAGCAGAACTAGTTAAGGAGGCCTCTAAAGATATATATGTACCTTTAACAGTTGGAGGAGGAATTAGATCATTAGATGATGCAGATATTTTATATAAATCTGGTGCTGATAAAATAGTATTAAATACAGCAGCCGTTGCTAATCCTTCATTGGTTTCAGAGTTAGTTGAAAAATATGGTTCGCAAGCAGTTATTTGTTCTATTGAGTCAAAAAAAATAACTGAAAATACTTGGGAGGTTTATACTGAAAGTGGGAGGCAAAAGACAAATATTTCAGTTTTAGAATGGGCAAAGAATATGGAAAAAATTGGTGTAGGTGAAATACTATTGACATCAATTGATCGAGAAGGAACCAGAAGTGGTTTTGATGAAAAGTTGGCATACTTAATATGTAATGCAGTTGATCTACCAGTAATTATCAGTGGGGGATTTGGTAGTTTAAATCACTTGTCTCCAGTTCTTGAAGCTGGAGTTGACGGTATAGCTATTGCTGATGCTCTCCATTATAATAAGTTTAGTATAAGTGAGATTAAAAAAAAAATTTTAGAGTTAGGTTATGATGTTAGGGTCAATGAGTAGTGCATTTGTTTTAGATTATGGTTTAGGAAACTTATATAGTTTATCTTGCGCTTTATTAAAATCTGGTTTCAAAAAAGTTGAGTTTATCTCAAATCCTGAGTCTCTTAAAAAAGTAGATAATTTATTTCTGCCAGGTGTTGGAGCATTTGGCAAGGCTATGAATCTTCTTAAAGAAAAGCATTTAGATGAAGCAATAAAAATACATGTAAAATCAGGAAAACCTTTATTAGGTATTTGCCTTGGAATGCAGCTATTATCCAATGAAAGTTATGAGTTTGGGAAAAGAGTAGGTTTAGGAATTATTTCAGGAGAGGTAAAAAAGATTGAATATCCTAATGCTCATATTTCATCAATAAATCGCCCTACAATCGGTTGGTTTAATACAAAAGTTAGTAATACTTCTCATTTTATGAGTGATAAAATTAATAATAAACGTTTTTATTATATACATTCTTATCAATTTATTTCTAATGATAAGTTTGACATGATGGGTGATTATGATTTATATAGAAACAAAATATTAGCTTTTTTCTTTAAGGATAACATCGGTGCCGTCCAATTCCATCCTGAAAAAAGTGGTAAAAGTGGATTAAATTTCCTCATTGGCTATAGGGAGTCGATTAAAAAAAACTGATTATGAATATCTGGATGTCTTGGCAGGAGTTAAATAGTGTTGTTGCCAGTAAAAAAGATATTTATCTATATGGAAGATCTGTTGATTGGGTTCATAAGTGTTTAAATAATTTAAGAGTTAATCCAAAGTGTATTATTGATAGAGAAAAAACTTATCATGGAAAAAAATATTTTGATTTAGAAGTTTACCCAATTGAAAAGATAAAAATTCACGATGAAATTTTCATTATAATTACAGCAGGAGATTATGAGGGAATTGTTGATCTTTTGGAGTCTAGGGGTCTCAAACCAGGATATAATTTTGTATGTAGCCCCGACTTTCAAGATTACAAAAAATTATTAAGCTTTCACTCTAAAAATTTTAATATTTTAATATCATGCTCTGATTATAATGATCAAACAAGAGCAAGAGCTAGCAGAGAAGGAGGAGGACTTTATGAGCTTAATACCAAAACATTTCAATTAAAAAAAAAATTAAGTGGTTCTTTCAGACAATTCGATAATTATAATTCAAATTTACTTGCAGTTGATTATGTATCTAGAGAACTATTATTTATAAATAAAGACTATAAAATTGAAAAAAAGATACAACTAAATAAACCAAACTATTGTGGTTTAGCTATCGATAATCAGAACCATAGGGCTTATATTGCAAACGCAGGTGATGATACTGTATTATTAATAAGTGAGTTAGATAAAAAAAAACCAAAATTATCTGAAATTCAATTTATTAAAAAACCAAAAGGTAAAAATAGAGAGGCTCATGTTAATGATTTGTATTTCTTTGATGACAAAATTTTCTTTTCATATTTTTCCAGATCAGGAAATTATAAACTAGGGGTTTTTGATGGAGGAGTATCACACTATGATCAGAATGATGGAAATATTTCTACTGAGATGATTTCAAAATTATGGAAACCTCATAGCCCAAAAATATTTAATGGTAAATTATGGGTCCTAGACTCAATGAGGGGAAAACTTATCAGCGGATTTGGTAGTGAATATTACAATATTGGGGGGTTTGTAAGGGGCCTTGACTTTTATAATGATACTATTGTCATAGGACAAAGCCAGGATATGTATCTTTCTGATCGAGTAGCCCAAGGTGACTCAGTTTCAATAGACTCAGGGGTGCATTTGTTTGATACTGACAGCAAAGCTTTAAGGTTTGTCCCCATTAATAAAATAATGAATATTCATGATTTAAAGGTTTTGAATATTGTTTAGTGATGTTTTCAATCCCTTACCCGATCTCTCAGAAGACCTTGAAAAAATTATTGATCAAGCAGTAGATATAGATGCTGAGTATAAGTTACATAAAAATATAGAGTATTGTAAGAAATGTGTTATTTCAAATCAAAGACCTAGAATTGTTTTTTCAAAAGGTATTTGCAACGCATGCAGATATTGGGAGAGCAAAGATAAAGAAATTGATTGGTGTTTGAGAGAAAAGCAACTCAAAGATTTATGCGACAGATACAGAAGAAAAGATGGAAAATTTGACATTTTAGTTCCCTCGAGTGGTGGAAAAGATAGTGTCTATGTCGCACATATTTTAAAAACTAAATATAATATGAACCCATTAACAATGACTTGGGCGCCACATATATATACTGAAATTGGCTTTAGAAATTTGCAAGCAAAAATTCATAGTGGCTTTAATAATGTACTTCTCTTTCCTGATGGCTATGTACATAGACAGATGACCAGACTTGCTACCATTTTAATTGGTGATCCATTTCAGCCATTTATTTATGGTCAAACATATTTGCCTTTAAAAGTTGCTGCTCAGTATGGAATAAAAATAATATTTGATGGTGAAAATGGTGAGGCAGAGTACGGAGGCGATGCAAGTGCGGATGAGGCTATAGGATTTTCTTCAGAGGAAGAGGACAAATTTTGGCTTTCAGGTTTTCCAATTGATAAATGGTTAGATTGGGGTTTCCAGTTAAAAGATTTAATTATGTACTTACCTCCCTCAAAAAAAGAGCTTGATGAATTAAAAATAGAACGACATTTTGGAAGTTACTATTTGAATTGGCAACCTCAGAAACATTATTTTTATTGTACTGATAATACAAATTTCAAAGCAAATCCTGAGGGAAGATCTGAGGGTACATTTTCAAAATACGCATCTTTAGATGATCAAATAGATCCATATCATTATTATTTTTCACTCTTAAAGTTTGGGATTGCCAGATGTACTTCTGATGCAGCTCATGAAATACGAGAAAAACTCATTGATCGTGAAGAAGCAATATCGTTAGTTAATAGATATGACGACGAATACCCATCTAAAAAATCAAAAGAAATTTTTCTAAAATATACTAGCCTTACCGAAGACCAGTTAATTAGAATTGAAAATAGATGGAGGAACAGAAGGTTATGGTCATTGAATAGTGACGGCAACTGGAAATTAAATTTTACTATTAAATAATTCTTAATATGAATATTGCTACAGAAGTAGATACTTTAAAAAATCAGTTTGACTCAAATAAGAGGCCGCTTACATTTAAGGCACAAGAATTAGCTTACTTAAAAGCAAATAAAATTGTTAAATCTTTACAAAGCCATGAAGAGTATAAATATCTTTGTGGTTTTTTTGATAGTAAGCTAGTAGAACTATATTTTTTTAAATCTATATTTGAGTCAATTTTATATCTACAACAATTATCTTTATTAAATCCAAATGGATTAAAAACCAAAAGAAAAATCTTATTAAATAATCAAAATTCATATCTAAAAGAAAAACTTGTTTATCAATTTTTCCCTGAATTTAAGGATAAATTGAAATTCAAAAAAAAATATTTTTTTTTAAAAAAAACTAAAAATTTATTAATTATTATAAAAAAAAAATTTTCTTTTAATAAAAGAATAATTTCTAAAAATATATCAAAAACAAAAAATAAGTTTGGCATTGCTGCACAAAATGGTGTTAGAGAAACTGATGGAGATCTTTCACATTTAAAATACTCATCATTAGATAAAACATCAATTATAATTTATTTTGAAACACTCCGTAATTTAAAATCACTTGGAGGAAAAAAATATTTAGATTATCTAAATAAAAATAAATATAATTATGTTGTAGCAGAGACAATTGATTTTAAAGTTGAAATTAAATGGTTAAAAAATATCAAAAAATTTATTAAAAAATTAAAAAATGAAGATTATTTCAAATATACATTTATTAGAATAACTGATGATTTAATTGATGAAGTTATAAAATGGTATGCTTTTTTTAAATATTTTAATATTAAATTAAACCTTGATGGTCAAAATAGTTCTAAATCAATCATAACAAAACAAATAGCTTTAAAACTCAATGATGGCTTTTCATTTCATTTCCAAAGATCCTACCCTTCGATATTAAAGAGTCAATTATCTGCTCATCATCCAGTTGATTATTTATTTTGTTGGGGTTTGCACAGTCAATATTTATGGAAAAAATCTTATAATTATTTAGATAAAATTATAATAGTTGGTAAATTATGGGCTATAAATAGTAAACAAATTCTCGATAAGAATTTGAAAGATTTCTTATTACCAAATAATGGTAATTATTATCTATTAATTTTAGATACAAATCACTCGACCCATAATTTTAGTTTATTTGATAATTATACAAGAAATAATCAATTCATTGAAACTTCAGAAATGGATAAGTTTTATACTAGTTTAATAAATTTGCATCATAGCTCAGATAAATTAAAAATTCTGATAAAGACAAAAAAAAGGAAAATTCTAGAGAATTTAAAAGTCTATAGTCATCTGTATAAAAATAATGATATTAAAAAAAAAATATTCATAATAGATAATGATAATTTTGAGTTGCTTCAAATTAAACAACATATATCTTTATCAGTATCTATATGTTTTTATTCACCTAGTGTTTTTTTTGAAAGTATAGCCTGTAATATTAGGTCTGTATGTTATGATTATTCAAAAATATTTGATGATGAAAAAAGATCTTTTAAAAGTGATTTTAATTCAAAAAATATTTACAAGAATTTAGAAATATTAGTAGAAGATATTAAAAAGGATTTAAATAAAAAATTAATGAATAAAAAAAGTATATTAGGCTACTGGAAACATGAGACTAGAAAAGAGATTATAAATAGTATTGAGGAAACAGGTTTCAAAAAAGCTTATCAAATAATTGATGAAAAATTCAATAATATTAAATAAATAATTATTTAATCAAATCTTAATAAATTTTCTAAAATCTTATATCATAAAATTTTTTTTTAATCATATTTGATGAAATTTTTTCTTTTATTACCTCTAATGTTTCCTTTGAGGCAAACTTGTTTTGATCATAGGGATTACGAACATTTTTTAAAACCCTTTTAAAACTTTTTGAATAAAGTTTTTTTAATGCTTTTGAAATTGAGGAAACTTCATAATTACAATTGATTACACTTTTTGCCTTAACCCTACCTTTTTGGCGATCTCCAATATTTATAGTTCCAATTTTAAAAGAAGGTGCTTCTAATAATCCACTTGAGGAATTTCCAATTATCCCATCTACAAATTGCAATGTAGATAAATAATTAATACTACCCATATTCATAATAAAAATAGAATTTTTATTTTTTTTCACATATTTTTTTATCTTTATATTAATTATTTTTCCCTCAGTATCAGCATTACTTCCAGTAAAAATAATTCTAGTATCTTTTAAATTATTTAAAGCTTGTAATAAATTATCTATTTGTGCACTTGACATATTAATGTCGTATGTGACTGGGTGAAAAGTAACAATTAAATTTTTATATAAAAACTTTGTATTTAAAAATTTTTCTACTTTATTGATTTTTAGTAATTTAGTTTTTTTTATGTAGTCTATTCCAAACCCACCTACCAAATGCACTGTTGATGGATTTTCACCTAACTGAATAACTCTTTTTTGATAGTCTTTTGTCGAAACAAAATGAAGATGAGACATTTTTGTAATCGAATGTCTTATCGTTTCATCAAATGCACCCTCTGTGCTTTCTCCACCATGAATATGAGCTATTGGTATTCTGGCAAAATTAGCTGATATAGCTGCCGCTAAAATTTCGTACCTATCTCCTAATAAAACTAATAAATCTGGTTTTATTTCTTTGAAAGTTTGACCAAATCCAACAAGCCCTAATGCAGTGGATTTTGAAATTGCATATGGGGTATCTGAAGATGATATAATTTTTATTTCTTTATCCACTTTAAATTTATCTTTTTTTATTTCCTTTATAGTAAAACCAAATTTATGAGAAAGGTGAGAGCCAGTCACAATAAGCTTTAAATCAATTTTTTTATCAATTTTTAATTCTTTCAAAAAATAGTAAAGTAAACCATATTCAGCTCTAGATCCTGTAACAACACAAACTTTAAATTTTTTTAACATAAGACTTTTATGATATCATCTTTGTAATATTTTCTTTTTGATTTTTTCCCAATTACTTTTGGCCAGAGAATAGCAGACATTCCTCTTCCAGTTCTTTTTGTTGTTAAATTTTTATTTGTAAAAATCTGTCCTATTTCTATCTCAGATTTTGCTACAATAAATTTTCTTATAATTTTTTTATTTTTAAGTTCTGACTTAGATGCTTTTTTAATACCATCACCCATTCCAATGGAGATATTTTTAATAGATCTTACCAATTCGTTTAATTCATCTTTTTCTATACTGCTTTTATGATCAGGACCTTCTAGACTCTTATTAAGTGTGATATGCTTTTCAATTAAATTTGCTCCAACAGCAACCGCTGCTATTGAAGCCTCTATCCCAAGAGTGTGATCTGAATAACCAACATTTGTGTTAAATTTATTTTTTAATGAAGAAATACAATTTAGATTAATTTCAGTAAATGGAGCAGGATATTCACTTGTACAATGAAGTATTGTAAGATTTTTTTTGTTAAGTCCTGATTTATATAATATTTTACAAGCTTCTTTTATTTCATTGATACTTGATATCCCAGTTGAGAGGATAGTTTTTTTATTCACCTTACCTATAAATTCCAACAAAGGATAGTTTGTTATCTCTCCAGAGGGAACTTTTATTCTTTTAATTCCTAATTTTAACAAAAATTTTAAAGATTCTATATCAAAGGCAGTTGATAGAAATTCAATTTTTTTGATTTCACAATATTTAATTAACTCATAATGAAATTTCTTGCTTATCTCTAATTTTTTTAGCATTTGATATTGTGTTTCGTTTGTATACTTTTGAGATTTTTGATACTTGGCTTTTAAAACTTGCTTTGATACTAGTTCACTAGTTTTGAATGTTTGAAACTTAATTATATCTGCGCCTGAAGCTGATGCAATATCTACTAGCTTTTTTGCATAATTCATACTGCCGTTATGATTTACACCAGCCTCAGCTATTATTATCACACCTTTAGATTTCAAATTTACTACCAATTTTTATTTATCTTTCATATCCAAATTCTGAAATTATAATAACACCATCATTGGTTTTTGATAGTTATTGAATTATCATTAAAAATAATCTTAAAAATAGCAAATTACTGTATTTTTTAGTAAATAAAATAATCACCCTGAATATCTTAAATAATTAGAGACAAATTAAGAGATTTTAATTTTAAAGATAAATTAAGATATCAGATCAACTTCGTGATAAAATATTTGAACTAGAGGGTATGTTAATTATTCTCTTATAAATCTTCTCAGACCCTGTCATATCCATTTTTGGAAAATTCTTTAAGTAGGGCAATTTATGCATTAACTCCCAACAAGGTCTGGAGCCTATCTGGTTTTTATTTAAAAAATCTAATATATCATCTCTAAAATCTAAATATTTTTCTTTTAAGATAATACTATTAAACCAATAATTACTGAAAGACTTTTGCCTTTCAGTGTATATGTCAACATATTTATTATTTTCAAAATTGTCTTTATATCTTTTATGCAACTTTCTTTTGTTTTTTATTAGCAGCTCTATATTTTCTAATTGAGCTAGTCCTATTGCAGCACATATGTTTGGCATTCTATAATTGTACCCAATTCTATCATGCATAAACTTCCATTTATGTTTAATTTTTGAAGTTGTAGTGATATGTCGTAATTCAGTTGCATACTTATCATTATTTGTGAGGATAGCACCACCTGCGCCTGTGGTGATAGTCTTGTTACCATTAAAACTAAGAATTCCCATATCGCCAAAAGTGCCTAAAGACTTTTTCTTATAAGTACTCCCAATAGCTTCAGCTGCATCTTCTATTACTTTTAAATTGTATTTTTTGGCAATTTTAATAATTTCATCAATTTGACAAGCATGTCCAAAAGTATGAACAGGTATTATAGCTTTAATACAATTTCCAGTAGTTTTATTAATTAATGTATTTTTTTTTACAATCGTTTTAGAATCTATATATTTTTTTAATAAACTAGTGTTTACTCCCAATGTTTTAATGTCACTATCGATAAAGTGAGGGAGAGCATTACAATATAATATAGCATTTGTTGTAGCAACAAATGTAAGTGAGGGTACTAACACTTCATCATTAGCATTTATCCCAGCTACTTTTAGAGAAGAGTGTAGTGCAGATGTACCACTGTTAGTAAGAATAACATGTTTTACATTCAAATATTTCGATAGCTCTTCCTCAAACTTGTCGACAAAACCTCCAATACTGGATACATAATTTTTATTAATACAATCAATTAAAAATGCCTTCTCATCACCAATAAAATATGGCTCGTGCAGTGCAAATTCTCCTTCGCCAATGGTATCTCTGATAATATTTTTTATACTAAGAAGAATATTTTTTTTCACAAATTTCTCTTATACCATTCCCACGTCTTAACACATCCTTCCTTAGTGTTAGTAGTTGGGCTTATTTTTGATGTTGATATAGTATTACGCATATCAGGACACCTTCTTAATGGGGACCCTTGGGTGTCAATATCAGGTACTATTTTTAAATCATTTCTATTTATAATATGCAAAAGAATATTGACTAAGTCTTTGATACTTATTTCTTCTTCTTCATTTCCTATATTAAAAACTTCAGTGATATTTTTGTTAGTTGAATTTTTCATTAATCCAACCATCATATTTACAGCATCGTCAACATAACAAAATGCGCGTTTATGTTCTAAGGAATTTATTTTTAACTTTTCATTCCTTTTGGCATTATAAAACCTCATTAATAATTCAGGTATGACATGAGACATACCCATTCTTGGTCCATATATATTATGAGGTCTCAAAATTATAGAGGGAATATTTTGATGAATGCACATAGCCTCTCCATAAATTTTTGAAAGCATATAGGTTGAACGTTTAGTGTGAAGCTCAGGTAAACAAATTGGAAAATCTTCAGGTGTAGGAAATTTCATAGACAAATATTTAGATGAGGAAGATTGTACTTCTGAAGTAGAAAAAAATATAAACTTTTTGAAATTTTTTTGTCGTTTTGCTATTTCTAAGGCATGGTGATTAATCAAAAAATTTTTATAAATTGTATCGTATGGATTATTGTTTACATTTTCTACGCCAACTATGGCAGCAAGTTGAAAAATATAATCATAGTCTTTGTCTAAATTTAAAACACTATTGTAATCGAGGGCATCTATATTAATAATTTTTGCTTTTTGATTTGATAAAAAATTCTCAAGTTCAATATCTTTTACACCTCTAGAAAAATTATCTAATAAATGGATTTCAAACTCATTTATTAATTTCTTTGCAAGGTGTAATCCTATAAATCCAGCACCACCAAATATTAATATTTTTTGCATGAGATCTATTTATCTTCCCAAAGATATATAGTGAAATTTTTTTTCAAAAAATTTTTTTTTTTGTCTTTCTGTAGCTACATTTCTTGTATCTAATATTATCTTACTTCTAATATCTAATCTCGTTAAATCTATTTTTTTATATTCATCATGATTCACTGCAAGCACCACCGCATCTATTTGAGGTATATCTTTTAGAGACCGTACTCTATATTTCTCAAATTTGCCCCAAGTAGTTACAAGAGGGTCGTGACCATATACTGTAACTCCTTTTGAAATTAATTTTTTGGCAAAATCTGTTGATGGCGAATGACGAGTATCATCAGTATCAGACTGATACGACAATCCCATAATCAAAATTTTTTTGTTTTTTAGAGATTGTAGATATTTTTTCAATAAATTTACTGATGCAACAGGCATATTATTATTAATTTGAAATGATTGCATGGTTAATGGAAAGTTTAAATATTTCATTTGGTGAATTTGGTTCGCTGATATTAGACCAAACAAAGGATCTTTAGTTAAACAATATCCACCAACACCTAATCCTGGATATCTGATATTTGAATGTGTAGGTCTAATTTTTATAGCATCAATAACTTCGTATAAATCTATACTAACACTTTCTGCAAATCGACTCCATTCATCAATAAAAGCAATATTTATAGCTCTATAACTATTCTCTAATATTTTTGATGTTTCACAAGACGTCATACTCGAAAGTTCAGTTAATGGATATTGTTTTGTGTTGATAATTTTTTTTAAAAAACTTGAGCATAGATTTGCTGACTTTTTATTATAGCCTGAGTATACTCTCCAAAAATTAATTATTGAGTCTAGATACTTATTTCCTGGCATAACTCTTTCATAAGAATAAGCATAATTAGGCTCACTTTTTATACCTCTTTTCTCTCTTTCTCTTTTAATGATAGGTATAGCTATTTTTTCTGATGTACCAGGTGGTACGGTAGTTTCTACAATGATGAGAGCATCTTTTTTCATATTTTTTCCTAATTCTTTCATTGCAGACTTAAAATTAGTAAAATCTACATAAATATTTTTCTTATTTTTTTTGAGATCTAAATTTATATCAGAAATAATTATATCAGCATACTTTATGTAATTCTTATCTGTTGTTGCAAAAAAATTTTTTTTACTAAAAATTTTTTTGAAAGAGGTTTGAAGATCTTTATCTGTAGTATTAATGGTAAGATTTCCTGAATTTAAATCTTTGGCTATTTTCTTACCTCTTGTATTATTCTTATCTATTCCAATTACGTTAAATAGATTTTTATTTTTCAAAAATCTTGAGGCAATTGCTATCATCATCGCGGTACCAACAAATCCTAAACCTTGGATACAAATTATTGGCTTATCCTTTTTTTTTATAAAATCTGGTATTGCTTTCATTATTATTAAATTTCTGAAAAATTATTATTATTTCCAATCAGTTAACCATTTAATATTTTTATGATATATGACTTTATCTAAATAGTTCATAGACTTTTATAAATTTTGATACAGTCAATATATTCATAATGTCTTATTTTGGTAGCAATAAATTTTGTTTTTTTATGATTTCTAATATAGTACTTTAGTATTCTGAAAAATTTAATTTTTATTATATCATTGTTTTATTTAATAACTATGTAGTTCATATAAATATAAGAGTAAATTATGAAAAAAATAATTATATATGGCACTGGATCTTACGTATTAGGAAATGAATACATAAATCCAGTAATATTACCTTCAGTATTAAAATTTATACATACGAATAATATTAAATGTGAGTTGATTTTTGCCAAGAGGTCAAATAAGGATTTAAATAAAATTAAATTAAAAATTGATAGTATCATAAATGATTTTAAGATTAGTATTAATTATAAAGTATATCCAACATCAAAATTAAAAATTCAGGAGTTTTTAAATAAATTTAAAACCGATGACATAATTTGTTCAATTATTTGTACTCCTGATCATGAACATTATAAAATTGCATTAAACTGTTTTAAAAAATTTATAAATATTATAGTTGTAAAACCTCTTGTTTTAACAGTAAAAGAAAATCAAAATTTAATTAAGATCTCTAAAAAAAATAATTGTATAGGATTTGTTGATTACCATAAAAGATTCGACAATCATTCAAAGTTAATTAAAAAATTTAATGATACACAAATTAGTAATTTGTATTCAATTGATATAAATTATTCACAAAAAAAAATTGTTTCATGTAATATTTTTGATTGGGTCGAAAAAAGCAATATATTAAATTATTTAGGCTCACATTATATTGATTTTGTCTCACATACCTCAGGATTTATTCCAAAAAGTGTTATGGCAATTGGTATCAAAAAATATTTATTTTCAAAAAAAATAAATACTTTTGATAGCATCATTTGTCTTGTTAAATGGGGTAATGGTAAAAATGAATTTATTATGAATCTTAAAACAAATTGGATAGATCCACTTTATGAAACTTCAATGTCAGATCAAAAAGTCATAATGTATTATACAAATGCAAAAATAATCTCTGATCAAAAAAATCGTGGTTTTTATGTATCAAGTGATACTAATAACTTCGAGTCTTTAAATCCTGATTTTAATCAAAAGTATGAGCCCGTTTCAAATAATAATAATGTTTATCAAGGTTATGGAATTGATAGCATAGTGACCTTATTAGAGCAAATTCAGAAAAAAATTCAAAAAGTTAAATTTAATTATCAAGATTACCCAAATATTGAACAATCTTTAGTAGTTTCAAAAGTACTTGAAGGAGCTTCAAAAAGTTTAAAAAATAATTCAACTTGGGTAAAAATTTGAAAATATCTCCTAATATTTTTTGTATGATACCAGCACGCATAGGCAGTGTAAGGCTAAGATATAAAAATTTAGCACTTTTAAATAAAAGAGCAGTTATAGAGTACGCTATTATAAATGCGATAGAGTCAAAAATTTTCTCTAAAATATTTATTAACTCTGACTCAGAAAAATTTAAATTCTTTTCAAATAAATATGGAATTAATTTTTTTAAAAGAAAAAAATTTTTGGCATCATCAAAAACTAGGAGTGATGATGTTATCTATAATTTTATAGAGGAGAATCAATTAAATGATGGGCTTCTTGTATGGCTAAACCCAATTGCACCATTAATGAATAAAGAAATTATTTTATCTGTTATTAATAGATTTATTGATCTAAAATTGGCATCCGCAGTTACTTCTAATTCAAGACAAGTTCATTCTAATTTCAAAAACAAAGGAATTAATTTTAAGATAAATGAAAAATTTTCTAAAACCCAAGATTTGATACCAATTTCTACACTTAATTATGCTATAATGATGTGGGATATAAAAAAATTTAAAAAGAATTATATTAAAAATAATTATTGTTTTTTTATTGATAAATTTTTAAGCATAGATATACCTGAACATAATTCTTTCATTATAAAAAACAATTACGATCTAAAATTAATCGAAAATCTCATGAAATTTGATCAAAAAAAAAACTTTAAAGTAAAATATCACAATCAAATAAAAAAAAATTATTTATGAAAACATTAAGTTATAAAAAGATAAGTAATTTTATATATAAAAATTTTTCTTTAATTGGATTAAACCATATTGATTGTGAATACGTCACAGACGGTATAGTTAATGCATCACTTAGAGGTGTTGACTCTCATGGAATTAGACTTTTTAGACATTACATTCTATCTGGTATTAATGGAAGGAAAGCAATCAATCCAAAATATAATTTCATAAAGAATTACAAAACATCTCTCTTATTAGATGCAAATAATGGTTATGGATTAGCGGCGTGTAGAAGAGCTCTAGAGAAATCTTTAACAATTGTTGATAAATATGGAATGGCTAATGTGGCTGTAGTAAATTCATCACATTGTGGTTGCTTAGCTTCTTCAGTTATTCCAATAGTTAGAAAAGGATATATTGTATTTGGTTTTACTCATGCTGACTCACTATTATTATCTTATGGCTCAAGTAAATCGTATTTTGGTACCAACCCACTTTGTTTCGGTTATCCAAGAAAAAATAAAGAACCTTTTTGTCTTGATATGTCACCGAGTTTATTTTCTTGGAATAAAGTTTTAAGTTATAGAATACAAAATAAAAAATTACCAAAAAATATATGTGCTGATGAAAGCGGGAGAATGACAACAAATCCTCACAAAGCAAAAAGTCTTATTCCAATTGGAGGCTATAAAGGCTATGGCATGAGTGCAATGATAGAAATTTTATGTTCAATTAATATTGGGATGAATTTTGGAAAAAAAATACCTCCCATGTTTACTTGGGATATAAAAAAACCAAGAAATTTAGGTCAATTTTTTATAATTATGAAATCAGATTTACATGTTAATAATAGCCTAGCCTCTCGAAATTTAGAAAATTTATATAAGGATATTTACAAGTTACCAAAACTAAAAAAAAGTCAAAATGTATATTTGCCTAACGACAAAGAAACAATAACATTTGAACAAAGAAAAAAAAATGGAATACCTATTACAAAAGAGATCAAGGAAGATTTTAAATATGTATCTAGTATCTTAGACACAGACTGTATTTTTTGAACATGAGACTTAAAAATACTAATGAACTATGTTCGATAATTCTAAGGACAAAAAATGAAGAAAGATGGATTAATACTTGTTTAAAGAAAATTTCTGAACAAACTTACAATAATTTTGAAATAATTGTTGTAGATAATGAGAGTACTGACTCCACACTTAAAATTGTCAATAATTATAAAAGTCATATAAATATTAAAATTTTAAAAATCAAGAAATACCTACCAGGTTTAGCTTTAAATCAAGGAATAAGAAAATCAAAAGGTAAATATATAGTCTGTTTGTCAGCTCATTGTATTCCAAAAGATATAAATTGGCTAAGAGGATTAGTCAGCTCAATCGAGGAAGATGAAAATATTGCTGGTGTTTATGGTAGACAAGAACCTATGAACTTTACACCTGATAATGATAAAAGAGATTTATTTACTGTTTTTGGATTAGATAAAAAAGTTCAAAAAAAAGATAGCTTCTTCCATAATGCTAACTCTATTATTAGAAAAAGTTGTTGGGAAAAGTTCAATTTTGATGAAAAAGTAAAAAACATAGAGGATAGGGTTTGGGCCCAGGAAGTTCTTAAAAAAAATTATTCAATTATATATGATCCTTTACCAAGTGTTTTTCATTTTCATGGAATTCATCAGAATACTGATCAAGAGAGATTAGATGGTGTAATAAATATTTTTGAAAAAAAAATAAAAAAATTTAAAACAGGTAAAATTAATTTAAAAGACTTAAATATTGTTGCTATCATACCAGTAAAAGGTGAGTCAAAAAAAATAAATAACTTTAGACAGCTTGAATTAACTATCAATAGCGCAAAAGCTTCTAAGTATATTAAATCAATTATTGTATCTACAGATAATACTAAAACCAAAAATTTATCATTAAAATTAGGTGCTCAAGTCCCATTTCTTAGACCTAAAAAACTTTCCAATGAAAAAGTAAGTTTAGAAAAAGTTTTCAAGTACACTTTGGATATGTTGGAAAAAAAACATTTATATTTTGATGTAATAGTTCTTCTTGAGGAGACCTTTCCTTTTAGAGACAAGAATTTAATTGATCAAATGTTAGAATATTTTGTTCTTAATAATTTAGATTGTATTGTTGCAGCAAAAAAAGAATATAGTTGGATATGGAACAATAATAGGGAGAAAAAATATGAGAGAATTGATAAAGGAGATATACCAAGAAAATTAAAAGATTTTATTCTCATAGGTGTGCAAGGACTTGGTATTGTTACTTTGCCAAAGGTTATTAGAACTGGTTCTCCTTTAAGTAAAAATAGCTCTTTTTATATAGTAGAAAATAAATTATCACATTTAGAAATTAGAGACAATAAAGACATTCATCTTTTCAAAAATTTATTAACTGAATATTATAAAAAATAAATTATTTTTTGAGATACTCTTCATAATATTTTTATGTAAATATATGTTTACATTTACTTTTTTTATTTCATATATAAATTAATAAAATCATTTCAATTTGAGGTTTTTATGAGAAAGAATATTATTTTAGTAACAGGATGTGCAGGCTTTATAGGTTTTCATACGTGTAAATATCTTTTAAAAAATACAAATAATTTTCTCGTTGGGATCGATAATATGAATAAATATTATGATTTTAATTTGAAAAAAAATAGATTAAGTGAATTAAATATAAATAAAAAATTTAAATATTTTAAAATTGATATAAGTAATTTTAATAAATTGGAAAAACTGTTTAAACAACATAAATTTTCTAAAGTAATTAATCTTGCAGCTCAAGCTGGAGTGAGGTACTCACTAAAAAATACAAATACTTATTTAAAATCAAATATTATTGGTTTTTATAATTTACTTGAATTAAGTAAAAAGCATAAAATAAAACACTTTTTATTTGCATCTAGTAGTTCTGTATATGGTAATAATAAAATACCACACAAAGAAAGTGACTCAACAGATAAACCTTTATCTTTTTATGCTGCAACAAAAAAAACAAATGAAATATTGTCTTACCCTTATGCATATTTATACAATCTAAAAATTACAGGTATAAGATTTTTTACTGTATATGGTCCATATGGTAGACCAGACATGGCTCTATATAAATTTGTAGATAATTTATTAAATAAAAAAAATATCGAATTATATAATTTTGGTCAACATATAAGGGATTTTACCTACATTGATGATGTAACAAAAGGTATTTCAAAAATTTTAAATAAACCGCCAAAAGGCAACACACCGTTTGAAATTATTAATATTGGTAGGGGGAAACCTGAGCACCTGAATTCTTTTTTAAATAAAATTCTATCAGAGTTAGGTATTGTTAAACCTAATATAGTTAATAAAAAAATTCAGTCAGGAGATGTTTTATCTACTTTTGCATCAACAAATAAATTATTTAAAATGTATAAATTTAAACCATCAATAGATATAGAATCAGGTATTAAAAAATTTGTACAATGGTATAGAGAGTATTACAAAAAATAATTTAATAAAATGATTTTTGATTTTATCAGTCTTTAAATATTTTATGATTAATAAAATAAAAAAAATTATTGTTTTTGAAAATGATGATCTTTCATTTATAAACCCTTCATCAAGCCCCTTTTTTGAATTTTACTTTATAAATCCATCATCATTTTATAAAAATAAATCATATATTAAAAAAATTTTTTTTTTTTATGGTCTTGATTTTAATGAGTATATTAAAAAAAACTTTAAAGGTTTTAAAAAAAATTATTTACAATCATATTATGAACTTAAAAAATATAATTTCGATAAATATCAGTATGAAACTTTTAAAAATTTATTAATTCCTATTATATCTGTTTATTATTTTTCAATGTATAAATTAGATAGTGGCAATTTTTATTTTATAAAAAATAAAAGTATTAAAAAGATAAATAAAACTAATTCTTATGCATATTTAGAAAAATTTTTACTAGCAAATAATCAATTAATCTTTTTAAGAGATAAAAAAAAACAACAATATTTTTCTTCTACTATTTATTTATTTAACAAATTCATATCTTTTTTTCTTAGAAACAAAAAAATAATTCATGTTCAAGACTATAGTTATGGATTTAAAAATCTTATATCTAACAATAAAAAAAATACATTTATTAAATTTAATTACATCAATAAATTTAATTTATTAAACTCTATATTAAGTTTTATTACTTATATATTTTTTGGTGATAACAAACTCAATATAAGTATTCCTTTAATAAAAAAACCTAATATTTATAAAAAAGATATTAAATTATTTAATCATATTGATAATAATCTCTCCAAGATTACTAACAGTGCTTTTCAATTTATTAATGAGTATTCTAATATTATCAAAATAAATTTTAATAGTTTCTCGAAAAATAATTTCAATCCAAGATTTTCTTTATTTCATAATTTAAAATGGTCAGATGATTTAATTTTTTCTGGTATTTCTTCTCAAGTTTATTTAGCCTCACATTCTTCCCATCCTGTGCCTTTAAACAAGATTTCTTATTTTTTTCTTAAAGAATTAGGAAATGGTTTCTTAAATTCTAATTTTGCAAATACTATATTAATTCAATCTGAACATTCATTTCAATGTTTCAAAAAATTTAATTATAATTTGTCTAATTATGAGAGAGTTGAACGATTTGTTTGGGGATATTCAAAACCAAAAAAAAGAAATCATTCCAAAAATATAACTTTGCTGCATGCTGCAACACATAAAGTTAATTCATTTAGACCATACGTATATGAAAGTTCAAACCTTTATTATTTTAAATTAAAAAAATTATGTGAATTTGTATCTAAGTATAAGAATATCAAACTTATTTTGCGCCCATGTCTAAATAAAGATTTTGAATTAACTCATTTTAAAGAAATGATTAATGAATTTAGATCAAAAAATATCACTCTATCTTACGAGAAACCATTTATTGATGACTTAAATATATCAGACATTCTCATAAGTTTTTCATCAACAGCTATTGAAGAAGCATTATCATTGAATAAGAAAGCAATATTATTATCTTCTAAAACTGAGCATCAACATTTTAAAATGAATAAAAATATAGAACATATAAACATATTAAAAATTAGTGATATAAAATTTAAAAATACAGTTACTAATCTTTATAATGTAAAACAAAATAAATTACATAAAGAGAAAAATTTAATTAAGATAGATACTCTATTAAATGAAAAATAAAATTCTTTTAGATTGTACCTTTAGAGATGGTGGTTATTACAACAAATGGAATTTTAATTTGAAATTGTTCTCTGACTATTTACAATGTATGTCTGTATGTAAGATAGACATTATTGAAATTGGTTTTAGATTTAACTCAAAAAAAAAATACCTTGGAAACTTTGCATATACAACTGATAGATTTCTCGAAAATTTAGATCTTCCAAATAATATTATATATGCAGTTATGATAAATGCTAAAGAATTTTATAATTTAGAAAAGGATATTTATAAAATCTTCTCACTTAGAAAAAAATCTAAAATCAGTCTTGTAAGAATTGCTATAAATTTTGATGAGTTTAGAAATTCCAAAAAAATAATTAAAAATTTAAATAACCTTGGATATGACATTGGTTTAAATCTAATGCAGGCACATGATAAAAATGAATTGGAGATTATTCAAATGCTCAAAGAAATCAAATTTTGGAATTTAAAAATTGATCACCTGTATTTTGCTGACTCACTTGGATGTATGGATAACAATTACATTAAGAATATTACTGCTACACTAACAAATAATTGGCCAGGCAGTGTCGGTATACATGCACATAACAACAAATCTATGGCCCTTTCAAACACCTTAACATCTTTAAATAGTGGTGCTGCTATATGTGACTCAACCATACTAGGTATGGGAAGAGGGGCGGGTAATGCACAAACCGAATTTTTACTACAAGAGATAAAAGGTCCTCTTAAAAGTAAACAATTAAAATTAATAAACGCACTTATTTTAAAGTTTCAAAACCTAAAGTTAAAATTTAATTGGGGTTATAATTTTTTATATTTTTATGCTGCAAACAACAAAATTCATCCAACATACATACAGACTTTTTTAGCAGAGCAAAGGTACTCAGAGGTTCAAATATTGAATATTTTATCACAAATTTCCAGCAAAGACCTCCTCTCTTATAGTAAATCTAAGATTGAGGATATCTTTTATGAAAATACCAAAACAATTAAGACTCAAAATAACATAGACATAGATATTAAAAATAATAAAAAAGCAATAATAGTAGGTAATGGTAATTCTGTCTTAAATAACATTGATAAAATAAAAAAAATTTTATTGAAAGATGATTTTACATCTTTCTTTTTGAACAAGAATAATTTTATTGAAAATAATAAATATGCAGATTTTACGGTTGTTGTTAATACAATAAGATTAATGTCTGATTTAAATCAGTATGGTCAAAAGCAAATAAACTTAATAGCTCCAGTGAACAAATTTAAACATTTATTTAAAATAAATTTTAAAAATAAAAAAATAAATAATTATTCAGTTTGTATTAAACCAAAAACATTTATAGCAAAAAAAAATTATACAATTATCCCTTATAACTTAGCTATTAATTATGCTCTTTCTATATGTAAGATTTTTAAATTTAAAGAAATTTATTTCATCGGAATTGACGGCTATGATGATATAGAAAAAAATGAAGAAATATGCAACTCTATAAATTTATTTAAAAAATTCTCAAGAAATATTAATTTATTTTCATTAACTCACTCAAGAATAAAAAATAGGTTTATAAAAAAAACTTAATATATTAATGAAAAATAACTTTATAATTACAATACCTGCACGATATAATTCAACCCGTCTACCTGGAAAACCATTAAAAAAGATTATTGGTAAGGCTATGATTCACCATGTTTGGGATATATGTATAAAAGCTGTAGATAAAAAAAATGTCGTAGTTTTAACTGATGATCATTTGATAAAAGATTATTGTATTTCTAATGATATTAATTTTTTTATTATTAGCAAGAATTGTAAAACAGGTAGTGATAGAATTTATGAATTTGCAAGAATAAAAAAATATAAATATTACATAAACGTTCAGGGAGATGAACCATTATTAAATCCAAAGAATATAAAAGAAGTTATAAAGTTTACTAAAAAATATAATTGTGTTACTAACTGCTATTCAAGTTGTTCAGAATTAGAATATAAAAATATAAATGTTCCAAAAGTAGTATTAGATAATAATGATTATCTTCTTTTTATGTCAAGAGCACCTATTCCTTTTTATAAAAGTAATAAAATTCCCAAAAAGATTTTTAAACAAATATGTATTTATGGATATCCTTATAATTATTTAATGAAGTTTGGCAAATTGAAAAAAAAATCAAAAAATGAATTAATTGAAGATATTGAAATTATTAGATTTTTAGATATCGGGATTAAAATAAAAATGATTAATGTAAAAAATCATTCCTTAGCTGTTGATACACCAAATGATTTGAGAAAAGTTAGGAAAATTTTTGAAGATAGATATAAAAAATCTTGATTTTGTAATTTTTGATTGCGATGGAGTTATATTAGATAGCAACAAGATTAAGACTGAAGCTTTTAAAGAAGTTTTAAAAAAATACCCAAGTCAATTAGTAGAAAAACTTATTAAATTTCATAGATATAATGGTGGTATTTCAAGAAAAATTAAATTTCAATATTTTTTTGATAATATAATGAAAATTAAAAATAATAAAAACATAATTAAAGATGCATTACTCCAATTTGAAAAAATTATTTTTCGAAAATTACTTAAAGCTAAATATATTAGAGGTGTACTGAAATTTATCTATTTACTTAAAAAAAATAATATTAAAATTTTTATAGTATCAGGGGGATTAGAGCAAGAGTTACAAAAAATTTTTAAACATAGAAAAAAAAAGGGCTATTTTAATGAGATCTTAGGCTCACCAAGAACAAAAGAAAATAATGTTTCACAACTTATTAAAAAATATTCTTTGAATACTAAAAACGGTCTTTTTTTTGGTGACTCAAGAATTGACTATAAAGTTGCTAAAAAATTTAGAATAAATTTTCTTTTTATAAGTGAAAAGAGTGAATGGAGTGATTTTAAAAAATTAAAAAAACTTAAAATTTCTAAAAACTTTGAGAAATTATATGTCTAAATTAGATCTAAGATATAATAGTATCATACAAGATAAACAGCTTAATAAATCTTTTAGAAAAATATCAAATAATAATAGAAAATATTATTTTAATCTTATTGATGAATTTAATTATTTAAACTCGACTAATCTCTTGTGGTTATCCTCAATAACCTCAAGTAGAAATATTTTTTCATCAAAGATCTTTTACTACATTAGTTTAAGAATATTTATAAAAGAGAATATCAAAACTATTAGCGGTTACAAAAAAATTTTGTTAGATAACAAAATTATAATGAATTTATTAATTGATATGTCTATTAACCAAAATAAATTAATTTTATATAAAACAAACTATCTTATATATCTTTTAAAAAAACTGAAATATGTATCTATGAATATATTTTCAATTATTTTTTTTAAAATTTTTATGAATTCAAAAAAAATTAATAATAATTCTATCTTTATTCAGTTACCTATTTCAAAAAAATATACAATTAATAACTCAATTGGAAATTTTAAAAAATATATTGATAAAGATGATTTAAAAAAAGTTATTTTTATTCCATTTCTAATAAATAAAAACTTTAAAGAATATATTAATATTATTAAAGTAAACAAAATAGAGAATATATTATTTAAACAGAATTTTTTAAGCTTAAAAGATCACTTCAAAATCTTGTGCTCTATTTTAAATTTCTCTGTTTTGCAAATTCCAAAAAGTTTTTCTTTTATTGATAAACAATTAATTTTTGATGAATATACTGAAAATATTATAAGTCCATCATCATTTGATTGTCTTGAATACAATACATTTATAGAGAAACTTTCCAAAAACTCTAATAATGATTATAAGTTCGTTTCAATTTTTGAAAATTCATCTTTAAATAAAATTTGGAATTTTTCTATCCATAAAAATTTTCAAAAAACAATTAACAATGCTATTAAAGTCATGATACCGATAAAAAATTATTTTAGTCAGTATTATGTTCTTAAGTCTGAAATGAAACTACATTTATTGCCAAATAAAATATTTATTTCATCTAAGATGTTAAAAGATCAGCTTATAAAAGATAATATGCATATAAAAAATCTTTATCATAATGGACCGTCTATAAGATCTCATAATAATTCGGTAAAAAATAAAATTAAAGCTGTTGTTTTTTTTACATCAATACTAAATTTTGAGACATCTTTAATACTTAAATATTTAAATAAGGTTGACTTTAATAATGATTATAAATATTTCATTAAATTTCACCCCTCTATTGAAAAAAATATGCAAAATAAATATATGAAATATGCTCCTAGCAAATTTTCTGTAAATAATACTTTGAACATTTCTCAATTAAATTCTGAGTCTATAATTATTTCAGGTATGTCTTCTATTATTATAGATTCAATTAATGCTAATATAAAAAATATCTATGTAGATACAGGTTTTTATTTATCTCTTAACCCGGTATTAGATAAATTAAAAAAAATAAATAATAATCACTATTCATCTACTCTTGAAGATTTAGGTTTAAAAATTAAAAATTTAAAAAAGAAAAAAATTATTTCATCAAATACTTTTACAATTTATAATCAAACTAATAAAAATACAGTAAAAAGAGTTCTTAATTAATGTTTTTAAATAGCTTTAAATCAAAAAAAATTATTATTACTGGACATACAGGATTTAAAGGTTCATGGTTATCTTTTATACTATTTTTATTTGGTGCAAAGGTATATGGTATTTCAGATAAAAAACTAGAAGGTAAGTCATTATTTAGGATCTTAAAATTAGAAAAAAAAATTTCGTCTTTTTTTATAAATATAAATAATCATAGTGCATTAAAAAAAAAATTTATAGAAATAAAACCTGATTTTATTTTTCATTTAGCTGCTGAATCTATAGTCAGTCGAGCGTATTATGATCCCTTAAATACATTTAAAACTAATATTATTGGGACTGCTAACGTCTTAGATATTTTAAAAGAATTAAAGCATTTCTGTGTTTGCATTTTAATAACAAGTGATAAATGTTATGAAAACAAAGAATTTAATAGAAGTTACAGGGAAAATGATCATTTAGGAGGTGCTGATCCTTATAGTGCTTCAAAAGCAGGTGCTGAAATAGTTATCAGCTCTATGCATAGATCTTTTTTAAAAAATAAAAAAAATATAAGAATAGGCATATGTAGAGCTGGTAATGTTATTGGAGGTGGTGATTGGTCACCTAATAGATTAATTCCAGATGTAATAAGATCTATAGAGCATCAAAAGATATTAAAGGTTAGAAATCCAAATTCAACACGTCCTTGGCAACACGTCCTTGATCCTTTAAGTGGTTATTTAAAATTAGCTTATTTATTATATTTTAAGAATTTTAGTAATGGTGAGGCTTTTAATTTTGGTCCTAAGCCAAATTCAAAATATGATGTTAAAAAAGTATTAGAAGAAATATCAGAAATACAAAGTTTGAATTATAAAATTAACCCAGACTCTAAAATAAAAGAAGCGAAATTATTGAGTTTGAATTCTAATAAAGCAAATAAAAAATTAAATTGGAAATGTACTTACGGAACAAAAAAATCTATTCAGAAAACAATAAACTGGTATCTATTTTTAATTAAATTTCCAAATAAAATTGAAAACTTTACAGAAGAACAAATAAAGGAATTTTTTAATTATTATGAATAATCAATATTTAAGAAAAATAGAAAATATTTATAGCGAAAATGGAAATATCAGTAAATTTTTACAAGTGGGTAAGAATACTAAAAAGATAGATGAAATTTATTTTTCTGAGATAAGATATTTGAAAATAAAATGTTGGAAAAAACATATTGAAAATAATCTAAGAATTTATGTTATTAAAGGACATATCCGATTTATAATAATAAAAAATAAAAAATTCGTTAAAATTGATCTAAAAGAACTATCTGATAATTATATCTTCATACCAAAGAAAACAATTTTTGGATTTCAAGGAATAAAAAAAGACAATTTACTTTTATGTTCTCTAGAAAAAAAACATGATGATATTGAAGTCATAAACTATACTAAAGAAAACTTTTCATGTAATTTATGGGAAAAATGAAAATTATTAAAAAAAGTTTTATAGGTGGGTGTATTTTATTTGAGCACCCAAGTTTTAATGATGAAAGAGGTAATTTTATTAAAATTTTTTCCGACCCTATGTTATCAAAGTATTTAAATAAAAAAAGACTGAAACAAGTAAATTATTCTTCTACAAAAAAAAAACATTCAATTAGAGGTTTACATTATCAAAATCCTTATGCTGAGTATAAATTAGTTAAATGTTTAGATGGAGAAATCTTTGATGTTGTTGTTGATCTTAGAAAAAACTCTAAATCATATTTAAAATATCAAAATTTTTATTTAAA
>MDTG01224633.1_pt1 | contig 33489 bp, 24 predicted proteins | sample 811421 | NCBI WGS metagenome assembly MDTG01 (sample SAMN05326645, study PRJNA326480) | marine metagenome | isolation source: seawater | place: Pacific Ocean: South East | collected 2011
GCGGAACAAATCCGGAAAAACGATCCAGGGCCCTCGACCCGAGTTCCGCCATCTTTCCGCCAGGCGGCACTTTGGCGGAACCCCGGACCCCTAAATGTACAGTACATTTTCCCCTGTTCCGCTTTCTTTCCGCCAGGCGGAACAAATCCGGAAAATGGATTGTCTCCGTACGAGCACCCACTGGAGCGTCCATTGATTACAGGGGTTCGTCAGATTTAATCAACTCTCGGCGCTTCAGATGAAACGACGGCGTACGGCGCCTCACGGCGCCTCGTAGATCCTTGGCCATTTGCCGCTAGGTCAAACGTCGATGATTGCATCGACCAGCATCAAGCAAACCAGGCGCACCACAGGCGTACCCATGACGAATCCCGGCGCAACGGATGCTCTCTCCGCTTACTACGCAAAGTACTTTCCTGCCGATGTACTGTGTGAGCTGCTGTCGCGTAGTTGGCGTGGACAGTCGCAGCTTCACAAGCGAGAGATTTGCGTAGAGAACGTGGACGCGTGCTACATCAGATGGCTCTCTGTCTCTTCCCACACTGAACTGCGCGCGCTCTTCAAAGAGAAGAGAGTTGAGAAGTTGCACACGGGGGCAATTTTCAGCAACGAGCCGCGGTTCAAGAAAAAAGGACTAGAGATGTCACCCGTCGAGCGCGAGCTTGTCTTTGACATAGACGTCAATGACTACGACGTGTGGGGCATCGATGCCAACGACATCGATTCTTGCGACTATGCGTGGCCTGTCGTTGCGTTCGGCATGAAAATGGTAAAGCATGTCTTGCAGCACCACTTCGGTTTTGAGAACATGCTTTTGGTGTACAGCGGACGCCGGGGGGCTCACATGTCGGTGTACGACGCGAGGGCGTGCGTGCTGACTGACGATGCGCGCTCGGCAATTGTGGCGTATCTGCAGCCACCGGAAAAACCCGGGTCTTCTGGACGGCTGCAGTACTGGCGCATCATGCAGTCTGCGGGGTTTACACAGCTGTTTCAATCTCATGTGTTGCCATTCTGGCTTAACTTCTGCGTAAAGCCACGCAACAAAGGCGGCATGGGGGTGCTGGACGGTCCTCTGGAGAAGGAGGCCTTTATGGATCTGTTTGCCGACAAGCATGCGACCAAGACACTGACTTTGAGTGGGGACACGGGCGCGCAGATGTGGTCAAAGTTGACCAAGTATGCCGACGAATCTATGTACTCCCAGTCAACATGGACCGCTCTAAAAGAGACGGTGATGTGCTACCTCTGGCCGCGGCTCGACGGAGCAGTCAGCAAGCACATCAACCACCTGAGCAAGTCCGTGTTCAGCATACACCCCAAGACCAAGCGCCTGTGCGTTCCCATCAGGGGTGATTCTTTTCTATTCAAACCAGCCGACTGCCCCAAGTACACCGACGTGGTCGAGAAACGCGGCAATGCGCTCGAAAGCCTCATCAAGGCAGTCGCCGTTCTGGCACGGTTTTTGGTCTTGCTCAAGGCTTCTAAATCGGAACAGTGGCAAGCTCCGCGCCTCAATGTCGTGCCCTCGAGCAGCTTCAGTATGGTGTCGCGCAAGCGCGGACGCGAAGACGAGAGCGTGGACAAGCTCGCGGACCAGTACATGTTCACCGACCGCAAGCGGTTGTGCGGCCACACCACTCGCGTGTTCTGCGTTGTTGCCTCCGATGCGGACCCAAGCACCGTGTCGATCTTCTTTTACACCAAGCTATCCGACCCATGTATTGACGAGGTGCCTGCCGGCTACGCGCCCCCGTTTCGCAAGCCGGGCTCGTTTCCGATTAGAGAATTCGTCAACTGCGTTGCCAAGGCCAGCGCAAACCCGGGCACGGAGGTCACGGTGGACGAAGCGTACATGTGCGTGCTCTTCCACCCGCAACAGACTAGTCGTGTAAGGTGCGAGGCCCGCTTGAAGCGTCTGGAGAGCTCGATGCTCTCTCCGAACGAGTTGACGGTCGTCAACTTCAAGTGGGACGAGTCAGCGCTCACTGCCATGATCAACGACCAGGTCAAGGAGGCGTGGGATACCAAGTACATTTACTTCAACTGATAAACACCATCGGGCAACTAGCTGACAGGGATGCCGGGCATAGCAAGCCACGGCGGCGGAGTCGGAGACCTCCTGGCGACCTTCTTGTTTCTGGACATCTGCGTGCGCCCATGCGTATATGGGTATTGTGTCGGGTGCTGGTCGCGTAGCCAGCCGTACGTGTACAACTACCCAAACCGCTGGTATACAGGCCCTCCAGTCCCACCAAGAACGTTTGTGACGCCCGGCGGGACCGTCGTCGTCGCGTCCGCGAGCGCAACCGACGCACCACCTCTTGCATCACTCACCATCAACAGAAAGTGAACTGTGCACACCGTGGTTGCGATTGGTAAATGAAATAAGTGTTGTCGTGGCGATGAATGCTAGTATACTACCACCGCACACGGCACCATGGCAGCGGCCGTTGCCGGCTGCATGCGCGGTCTCGCCGCGTGCGCGCGCGCCGTGGCTCGGTTGTTGGTTGTGGCTGTGAGGTCAATGGCCCGTCTCTTTGTTATCACGACAAGGTACCTTTACAAGTTTTTGCGCTTCACTTGGAAAGTGATGGTTGCAACCTTTCGCATGCTCTACACGCTTCTCAAAGCGCTGTTTAAGTTCATTTTCAAGTGTATGAGATCGGCGTTTCGTTTTTGCATCAAATGTAGTCGGTCGGTGTGTCGCACTTGCACGCGGTGCTGCCGAGGCGGCAGGCGCGGCGGGCGGTCGAGGGGCCGCTTGCGGGCAAGCTCGGGCGGTAATCGCACGCGTTCTGCCCAGCAAAAGCAGAAGCGGAGCAAGCGCGAGAAGCGAGAGGAGAGGGAGCGGCAGGAACAGGAGGCGAGAGCCGCCAAAAAGGCACAGAAGCAACGCGAGCGCGAAAAGGGCACCGAGTATGACAGCAGCGACGACGAGCCTCTGGAGTGTCCACTACCAAGTTGCATTTTAGACGCGGCCGACAACACTACAGACTCGTCTAGCTACGAATCGTATTACTCAGACGACGAAGACGGGTTCTCTGAAGAAGAAAGAAAACCAGGGCAGCTTCCGCCCCTCGTGCTCAAAATCCAGCGATAGCTCAGACCCCAAACTTGACCCAGAATCCCGCGCCGTATGCGGTGAGAACCTCGTCGCCCTTCTTGATGTCGCGGGACGCCACCACGGCGAGCATAATGCCGGCAAGCGGTATGAAGTGGCAGTTTTGTGCGTCGGTGCTCTCTTTGACGTACTTGAGAACGTCATCAACACCGCAGTCCTTCTTGAGGAGGCACGCGCCGTCGTTGATCAGATGGCCGCATGCGTCATTGCTATACTTGTCAGGGTCCGCCGCGATGGCAATCTGAGTCGGTTCAATCTGTGCGGAGTATCCGAACAGCAGCTCTGCCTCTGTGCGAATCATAGGGTCCCCGTTGGCCTTGGCCCACAGTTTCTGCTTGTTCTTGGTACAGTAGGAGAAAGCATCGCATGGATACATTGTAACCAAATCACCCTTTTTGATGTTGCGCTTCGCAAACACCCCGTTCCCGTGGAGCGGCGACGGTTTGACTGTGACAACGTCGATGCCGTCGGGAACGAGGCGTTGGACCAAAAACGACACCATCATGAGCTCTTGCGCGGATGCACCGACTACGACAATCTGTTCCAGGCCTTGTATGTCGACATACGGCTGCTTGATCAAGTCCACGTTTGTCAGCGCTTGTAGCAACAGCGGGCCGTTCTCCGACGGCTTGTTGAGCACCCTGTCTGCTATCTCGACCGCTCGTTTACCAAGGTCGCCCACCGTAAGCGGACAGCCAAAGTTGACACGCCCCCGCTTGGTGTGATCCATTGCGTCCACAGTACGCCTGGCAAGGTACGGAATCAACATGATCGGAGTGCCCAATGGGATGGAGCGTGGACACTTGAAATCGGCCATCAGCTGGAGTGCCTCTTTGGTGTGTTCCGAAACAAAGTTGCTTGTCACGTCGCCTTGTTCAAAGAGGTCCCTTGCGTGATCGTGGAGCCGCTTGGTGAGGTCGTATCCCACCAGGCCCTCGACACACTTTGCCGCCTCATCAGTGAGCTTGTACGTATCGTCTTCCGCCGGTGGTGGCTGGGACAGCGGATTGTCGCTGGACTGGGTGTGTTTCCCCTTTGCCTTCTGCTTGTTCCGGCGCCCCGACATGCTGCACCGGTCCGTGTCCGGTGTCCTCTTACCAAACGGGCTTAGTGTAGCGATGAGTTTACACTAGTCGACAGGACCTCTCACTCTACCAAATTACCGTTTTACATTCACCCCTGTGGTCATGCGAGTGGTGGCGCCGGAGCGGCCTTCCACTTTCTTGCGCACGACTCCCGACAACCTACGGGGCGTGCGCGTTGACGATGCCGTAGATGCGCGCCGAGTTTGCGCTGTGGTTCTGGATAGAGAGGCCGTAACCTTCACGGCCTGCGCAATCGTTGCACGTGCCACCGTTAAAGGTGGGCTCGTTCTCTTCGAGTCGGCGTCCACACGCCCGACACTGGTTCTCTGCGATCTGCAGCGCGCTTCTTGGCGCGTTCTCCGCCAGCGTGGGAGGGAGGATTTTTTCTATCACCCCCTATCTTTCTCTTGAGGGTCTGTAAGTGTCACGTGTCACAGACCGTTAGACGCCCCGCGCGGTCGCCGCTCTCTCCGCCACAACTCGAGTCGTCCGCCTCTACCGCATCACTCGCAACTTTGCATATGCTTTTGCCCACTTGTCACTTTCTTGCTTCAATCTCTCTTCCCTCTGCTTCAACACATGATCCCGTGATCTGGAGATCCCCTCAACCCTCTCAGCATCCCCGTTTGTCTCTCTGATGAGCGTGAGTGCCTCGGCGCTGGGTCCCTGGAGCAGGGCCTGCTGCTGGACGGGCATTGTGGCGATTGTTTGTCGACGTTCTGGGCTAAACACACTTTGTTGAGCTTTCCTATGGCCATGCCCCGCAGGCGCCGGAAGTGGCCGTCTTTCGTCCACACCAGAGCAATCTACTGGCTGGAGGTCTTACCGTGAATTTTGGCCTTCATCTTGGCGGTCAACCAATCATTGATTTGTTGCAGAGACAGTTCTGTCTTTTGCCCAGACTTTGTCGCCTGGTAGGCCTTGTAGATAAGGTTTGCGGCTTTCACGAACGCCCACGTGTATTGCGCTTCTTTTGCCAGCACCTCGGCTTTGAGGCTATCTTTTATCCACATGTCGGTCACCTGAAGTGTTATGTCGAACTTTCCGTCCTCGAAGAGCACATTTATGAGCCCGTTAAATAAGGATGAGGCTGTATAGGTTGCAAACGTGACAAGCTTCGTCGCGAGCCAATTTAAGAACTCGTTCGGCCAAGTCTCAGGAACGTAGTTCTCGTCGAGTCCGGCAATTTTTGGGCCAATTATCGCGACAACGTCATTTATCAGATCTTTTTGCATGAATATGCCGACCTGCAGAGCGTCTTCCCCGTTCACTGGTACTGTAGCCACTGAGACAGTAAGATGCCCTCTGTGCTTTTCTTTGAATTTCTTGACTTCAGAATAGCTCACGCCAGGTTTCAGATATGAGATGATTGTTTCTAGGATAAAGGGCTGCCCATTGCGCAACAAACACTTGATACACTCCTCTGTCGACAGCTCCTGTTCCTGTTGTGTTGCTCCAATTTTCATGTTGATCAGCGGCGGGAGCATGACTGTCGGTGCGCTCTCGTTCTATTCTTTTCAGTACGCAGGGCCATATCTTACGACTGTCAGTCTCTTTTGTGGGGCTGAACGTACAGCCAATCATTGTCTTACTAAAACTAGCAGTGTGCATCCTAACTTTTATTCTGTTTGTTTCTTCCGCGGTTGGCCACGACAGGAAGAATGTGTTTTGCGAGTAGCGTCCCCCGGCGCCACATATACCTTGGCCTTAAGAAACGCCGACACGTGGTCAGTAGTCCAGAACACCGATCGACGACGACGCTCGCACACACTCACTCAAAAAGGCAAGTTGCCCCGCCGCTGCCTGACACGGACCGGGGTGGCCAGACTGTAGCGCCCTAAGCCTGTGGCGCCTGACGTCTGTAGCGCCGGGTGCTATGCGTCTGCAGATGTGCCTTACCTTCAACTACGTTGCGGCCCGAGCTGCCGCCACCGAGTACAGCGTCGCGACCACGACCGCCAAAGCCCTCAGCAAGCTGGCCAAGCCGAACCACGACGACGTGAGCTGCGACAATCTGCAGATCACCCTCATCTACAACGTCAATGGCGGGCTGGACGTGCTCAGTCGCCTTCCCGTAAAGAGCGACACGGCCAAGATGGCCATGTACAACATCCCGAGCGAGTGCCTTGGTCTGAACGACTGCTACCTCAAGCCGTGCGACAAGCTGCCGTGTAACGCGCACCTCATGACTGCGTGGATGACGCCGGGCGAGCACGTGGACATTCCGGAGACCATCGAAGTCCCCATCTATCGCAGCCTCGGCTGCGGCGGTGGTGGCGGAGGCGCGTCGGACACGTACACTCGCCCTGCCATCACGCTCCCGGCCGGTGTCTGCGTCGAGGACAAGGACGGGTCCCGGAAGATGACCTTCAAAACGGGCAACTTTGCTGCCACCGACGCTGAGATTGCCCAGAAAATATCCGATGGTGTCTACCGCGACAAGTCGGACTATCTGCTGTCCATGCGCGCCGCCTGCTGGAAGGAGTTGCAGCGTCAGCTCAACAATAACGGCGTGAAGATGCGCCACTTGTTTGAGTGCACGGGAGAGGTCGACCCCGACGGCAACGAGCTCGTCTCCCCCGAGGCGGCGGTGCTTTTTATGGACATGCTCTACCCCAACCTCATCCCGCAGCACGACATCATTCTGTGCCTGCCGCCGCTTGTTGGCGACGAGCTCGTGATGGACGCCTCCTTCAACGTCCTGCTGTCTTACCCCGACCTCCGCACGCAGATCCCGCTCCTCGGAGCCCACCACAACGACGTCAGCAACCCCTCGAGCGAGATCGAGCAAGAGGAGAACCTCTACATCTGTGCCAACTTTCCACTCGAGATGATGCTTCCGAACTCCGAGACCGGGGTGCACATTCCGGTCCCGCTCCACTCGCCTGCCGACTTTCTCCCAGACGTCCACGAGATCCGCAACTTTGGCAAGTTCAGCAACCCGTCGGTGCAGGCACAGTACGAGGGCATCATCAACAGACACGCCTCCCCGGACCTGGACGGGTGGGTGAGTGCTTGCTCTCGCTTCCAAAACGCCTGCAAGGTCCAGATCTTTGACTGCGTCAAGGATGTGGCCAAGTCCTCTGGTTTCTGCGCCGACTTTAGCACTGATGAGATGTTCATGACCAACCTGATCGGCATGCGCATCCCAAAGACCACGACGCACATGATCGCAAGCGTCAGCAGCAAGCAGGACTCTGCCTCCATCATCGCCAAGCGCATGGCCAAGAAGAAGCGCGAATACGCCTTGCGCAAGGAGGCCGACGCGCTCTCGCCACCCAAGCGCGTGGCCACCGAGTCCGACGCCGTGGCCATGGAAACTCAGACCACTGACGTGTCGGACGACGCGTCCCCCGACAATGCTTCCGTGAACGCTCTCCTGGACCGCGTCCTCGCCGAGCTTCGTGCCGCGGGCCCTGCCAAGATTGGAACGCACGCCATGGTCGTGTACATGGCAAAGGGCATGGACGCCAGCTACATCACCTCGGATGCCCTGGTGATCGACAGTGTCGATTTCGCCTCGATGACTGAGGACCACAAGGCGCAGATGGCCGCAATGATCCAGAGCCTCGGAAAGTAGACCGCTATGCAGCAAGCTGGTCAGCGTGAACTGAGTCGTGCCAAATGCCAGAAGAGGGCAGCCTGGTTGCTTGCAGGTCGCACTACGAGACCTGCCTTTCGCTTGGACGCACCAGAGGCCTGCAGTGTGCATTTGTGGGTCTGCTGGTGATGCGTCGCACCGGGTTTGAGGACGAGCCGTCTGGGAGGGTAGGAAGCGGTGTAGGAAGGGTCACGAACGCAGACTTTGGACTGGGCAACATTGTGGTGTACTGGAGCGACGATGGAGACTTTACACAGTGGACGCGCGCGGGCCCGCACGGAATGGACGTAGTAACTGCCCCGCTAAACAAACCATATAGGGTACCGCTTGATTCAACATGAAAAAAGCACCATGGAGTCACCTTTGCTCATGCGAGCGGGCTCTTTGTCCTCTCCCGTATCTCCAAGTCTAATGCCAGAAAACCGGTCGGTGTCTCCGTGCTTGCTCCCCGAGGCTCTGCAGCAGTCTCCCGAAATCCAGGGTGCAAGCCGTGGCAACGGCGTGAGTATCACGGACGTCGAAATGCCAGACATACGGCTTCCGGAAGCGGCCGGGCGCACGGTGCAGACGGCTCCCGTCCCAGAAGCACCGCCTCCTCTGGCAGCATCGGGAAGCGCGCAGCCACTGTTGTCCAACTCCGCTGGGATTGACGCGGACGAGGAATACAGCAACGACGAGAAGTTGCTCAACGAGTTTGTCAAGCTGCATCCTATGTTGAGGTACGCCACAATCCAATGTCACAGGCAAGTGTGCCAACCTAACTTTGGAGCATGTTGTTGTTTGCAGTATGGAGGCCACAACGTCCAAGACCATGAAGCTCATCGCCGGCATGATGGAGAAGACGCACGTTCAAGTCCCGGACCTCGAGGTGGTCGGCAAGAGCCACGACGACTCTTTTCTCTCTGAGGCCAACACCGCAATTGGCGAGCGTGCCTGTGTGTGTGGCGACTTGTGCATGGCCAAGTTCATAGCCAGGGTCAGGTACGGCCCAAACAACGACAAGGGTTTTGTGTGCAAGGAGTTCTTGCTCCCGAGTCAGCACTCAAGCTTCTTACAGGGGAAGGGTCTGCCTTCGATTCAGCAAAAGTGCCTCTTGTGCTCTCGGTACTGGCTCAGCTACACGTACCTGTTGGCGCGCACGGACAGCAACTTCAAGCTTCCGCCATCGACCACTCTCCAAACGTTTGCAAACAAGGTTAGTGGCCTTCCCGATCACTCCACAGTGTGCTCAACAAGCGGGGACCTGCCAACGCACACAAGCCTGGTGTCCTGCAGCGACGGCTACCAGTCGCACGCGATGCTCTTCGTCGACGAAGAGTTTTCGCAAAAATCCGTGCAAAGAGACACGGCCCTATGCGCACTGTCATTCAAGCCGATGGTGCGTTTCTGCTCCACGCACTATCGATACACGTCCGACTCCGACGGACGCAAACGCGTCGTCCAAGTTGGAATAGGACAAGACGAACATCTAGACGGGCTGGGTTTTCGCCAGCCGCCCTCGCGGGAGGTCGCGGCGGGGGCGGCGGAACGGCCACTGCCGCAAGTAGCAGCGGCCTAAGACCACTTAGTGTCGACTTTGAAGACTCCGGGACAATCGACGCAATGTTGCGTCTTTACGGCGATCTCTCTCAAGAGTACGATGTTCCCGACATCCCCACGTGGCTCATCGAAGCGCGCATGGAACGCGTCATCGGAAGCAATCTTGAATTGGGAGCTGAAGGGATGGACAGCATAGTTGAACAGGCGGTACGGCTGGTGCCGGACTTGGCTTCTTTGGAACAAAATCTGCTGAAAGAATCTGGTAAACATCACCGTACAGCCCCTGCAGAAGGAAACAGCGAAGCCGGGCACGTGCGGGTCCATCTTGTGTGTCTTGCGCGCACGCTCTTTGGGGCGTGTTGCGAGGCCTACGCCTCCATAAAATGCTCACGCATCTGCCCCGCCGGCAACAGACCGCACAGTGCAGGAGCTTGCCAGAGAATGGCTCGCATATACAAAGACTCATGTCACGCCGCGACGTGGACGTCGTGCCATGCCCAGTTTCTGTACGATCTGCTTCATTACGACATCGCTGCTTGCTATCCTAGCATTCAAAGCGTTCCGTCGGAACTGTCGGAAATCGACCTCTCAGATTTGTACTCTCGCCGATGGAATGCGTTCGTGTCGAATGCATCGGACTCGAGCAGCATGCTGTCTCTGATGACGCGATGCACAAACCCCGGGTCACGCGGCTGGGACGGTATACTGACGAGCATGCTAGAGGAGAACATCGGCACCAAGCGCGTGTGTGCAACTGCAATGGCAGTCTCGATCGCCGGTATGCACTCGTGCATACACCCGGCGAAGAGAATGCACTGGAAACCCAGAATGGCACTCATACTTTTTCTGACTCAGAAAAGGCTGGTCAACAGCATCATACCTCTTTGCGGAGTCCCTGTTGCGTTCAAGGAGCTCATGCGCCGCTTCGTGTCAAACGCGACGTCGTCTAGTTACGCGAGCAACGCGGCCCTGATGCATTTGGAGCACCCGGTGTCGTTCCTATACGGGTGTCCATACAAACTGCCACCCGATGGACTCGAATGCTCGTCGACTGCATTTGTTGAGGTTGGACACAAGATTGTGCAGTCAAATGGCTCTTGTGTGGTAAGCGCGTTGGTGAGCGAGGCCTTCCAGTCGATGGCTAACCCGTCACTCGATGGAAGCGCGTCCGAATGCGCCAACTCGCCCATGCAGTGGGACCACAGATACCTAGGTACGCGCCTTTCGAATCAACCATTTGTACGTTCCTATCCCGACCATTGATCAGCGCGTGTTTTGCAGGTAAGGGCACCGCTTCCATACACCACAAGGTCCCCGCGACGTCGGTGGCTGCCTCGCTGTGGGCAATGGCCTTTCGATGCAACTTTGTGCCTTTTTGGTCACACAGTGCGTCAAAGAAGGTTCGCGCGGCGCGGCTCGACTCGTGTCAACACACCGCCATACACGGGATGAATTCTGCCACCAAGCTGACGATGGTTCTCACTGACGACGAGCGCATGAAAACACAGAGATTGGCGCTCTCCAAACCATCGTCGGGTCTAATGAATCTGAAAGAGGTCTCGTTGCTTCTAGGCATTGCGGACGTGAAAGGGTCGTCGTGTAACGGGGGTGCAAAGGGAGCGATGGACGCTGTGCGCACGATGGGCAATGCGGGAAGCCAAGGAGCAGCACAAATTATGCACTTTTGCAGAACCGCGCTCATATCGGAAGACCTGCTGATCTACGACTTGGGACCAAACATCAAGTCCTTGCATGTCAAAGCCCTGCTGAAGCGCGTGCTTGCAGACGAATGCTTCGAGACACTGGAAGGCACCGACGACGAGCTGCTGGCTTATGTTCCAGAACACGCAAAGCAGCTGTGTGCTTGTGTGCAATGCAAGCGTGTCGCAAACGCAGTTGCAGACGACGGTGGAACCAAGTGGAACAGCAGCTTTAACGAGCTAGGAACAAGCGGGTCCATGATGGGCATAGACTCGAGCAACGGAGACACGCATTTGCGGTGCGCAAAACGGTCGTCTGCGTCGCTTAAGACGGCGGTTGCGTTTGAGGAGCGTATGATGGACAATGCTGTAGAGTCTATGGACGTCAACCAAGATGCATTGAGAGCAATGCTGTGCAATAGCAACGTGGGTGCAACAACCGGAACATCGGCACGCGTGCGGCGCGACTCAAAGAGCGCACTGGAGCAACGGGTTTCATCAATCGCCTGTGGACACGAACACATGCTCACTGTCCCGATCGTTGGACGGGCGTTGCGGCTATGGGGAAAGTGGTACACTCTATGCTCCTTTTGTGGAAGTTTTACGCGTTTGTACCCTCACAACAGATACCACGCACACATCTGCTGCATGAGGTGCGACTTTAAGATGCTCAATCGGCGAGCTACTCTCTCGCGGGTTTCTACAGAGCGGGAAACAAGTTCCGCTCCCGTCTGCCGTTACTGCAATCGCGTCGATCCTCAGAGGTCTGGTGCGAGATGGAGAATGGTGAAAGCGCCGCTCGACAAGTCGGGTCAGAACATGGCATTGCCACCCCCTCTCAGATGCGTCTACTTTTGTCCTAAGCACTTTCGATCGTGGATACCGGTCTGTATCAAGACGATGGAGACGCGAATCATACTTTCCCACATAGTGTACGGCGCAAAGCCGTGTTTTGAGATCCGAGAGGAGGACAAACCCGACGAGAGCGAGCAAGTCACAACCAAAAAGCGTAAGCGGAACACACCTCGGCCTCGCAACTAGCTCAGTGGCTTTGCACACACGAGCTGTGCACCCAAAAGTCTCGCCGCAACTCGCTGCAGTTCGCTTGTAGTCCTCGAGTCGAGTCCTAGCGACCACGGGTCGGAGCATGTCTGTGTCGGCAACGCCCGGGCTGTGCCATAGAAAATAGACAGCCCGTTTTCTATGTGGACCTTTTGTACCAGTAGCTTGAGGGTAGGGGCGCCCGCGACGTCGAAGCTTGCAGCATTGCTTGCCTCGAGCAGCGTAACAGTAGATGTTGACACCCGCGGGTTTGACTCCGGGTCTTTTGTGGCCGCTTGTCCACATAGCTGCGGCGTCGCGTCGGAAGTACGCGGTATAACCAGCAAGTTTAGTGGTTCGTTGTCGACCTCAAAAACTTCAGCAACGTAGAATGCGCGCTTTCCGTCACTGTCCCTTGCGCGCGCGAGCCGTTTCTTCGCCACAACCATTTCTTCTCTGAAGATTAGGTTTGTTGCGCTAGCAAAGGACATAGAATTGAAACTAGGAGAACACAGAACGGGGTAATTTGCCACCCTCTGGTTGCGTTGCGTGCGCGCAAGCTTGCGCATCAGCTTTCGAGTTGCGCGGTCAGCTCGCCTGTCTTGCTTGTCAATCCGCTTCAAGACGTGTACGTCTCTCTTGGCCATGATGGCCGTTGCCTTCTGCGGCCAATCTTGCGTCGAACAGGCAACGTCTTCCATAGCGGAGCAAAGCGGGTTTTTTAAGCACATGATGTCCGCGTTCTTCAGGCACCTCGAGCTTTCCAAAAAGAAACATGGTCCCGACGTGTCTTCCGAGCCTAGGCTCGTGAGTGAGCCGGTCGAATGCGACCCCGACAAGGTTGTGGTGGTGGTGGCCCCTTCGGAAGAGGAAGTCTCCTCGTGCGACCACGGATTTGCGTACTCCGCCGAGCTACTCGCCAATATTGTAATGCACACGCCGATGTCCGATGCGCTGCTAAGAGTACTTCCAGGCGCGACGAAGGAACGCGCAGAAATACTCATGATGGCAGTGACCATCTTTCTTCATATCATGCGCGTGTTGAACAACGAAACCGGGGACACGTGGAACAACGACAGCATAGACAGTCGAATAGCACTTGCTCTGAGCACTTCGATTGCTAGCAAGTTTGTCATGGACTCCAGGCCTTTTGGGTCAATGTACACACTCTGTTGTACGCTGCGGGCCGGTGAGCTGCAGTGCACCGAGCAGCAGCTGTACGATTTTGTCTTCAACTACGAACTTCGAGTTATAGGCAATGTTCCTATTTACAGATGCTATTTCAACCACTATTCATGGGCTTGCGAGTTTGTCGCGACACATGCGCGCGTTGCAGACGTGGAGAAACTACAGAACGTGTGCTTGTTCACTGCATACAACTCCACGGAGTTGCTGCCTCTCTACTGCTCGCAAGGGGAGCATTTAGTGGGGCCCGCCATCGCAATACTCTCTATTGAGTGCGTGGTTCAGAGTGGTCGCTGCAAATGCGAGTACAACTGCTTGCAAGAACACGCACTCGAGACGTACAGTATGGCAATCGACATGGCTACCGTGGCCGCGACAACCGACTGGAGCCGCATGCAACGCTGCTTCGGGTTTCCGTTTACCGACCCGGAATCTGTAGAGAAGCGGGCTACCATGCGGATGAACTTCAGGAAAACCAAGCTGAAGCTTGAAGAATATCGAAAGCGTCTACCTCCTGGAAATGGGTAGAAGTAGCGCTCGGTTCTCGTGTACTGGTCGGCGAGCGGCCCCCGGCTCGTAAGCGTCTCGGTAGGTTGAACTCTGTGCACTGATGCAGCTCCTGATCTGTCTGTTTGCAATGCAGATGCCTACGCCCAGGCCGGCCGTCACACACGCAAACACAAAAACTAACTCCATTGGCAGATTTAGTGTGTTTCTCGCTATTTTGTTGGTAGACAAGTTTCAATCGGGTAGCGGGGGCTTACGTGTATGAGCGTATGTGTTGAGACGCCCTTTGAGCCATACGGCTCGCGGCCGAAGCGGCTGTGTACGGAGTTTACTTTAAACGAGAGGGGATCTTTCATAGCGTCAGTGAGACAACTTCTGAAGGCTCCGTCTGTTGAGCTCAGTACCTACATTGGCCGATGCGGGCAAGTCAGTCTCGTGGGGAGTCGACACAGACAGCTAATCCAAGACGCAGCAGCCATCGTCAGCAGCGTTGCATGCAAAGTTTTGAAGCGGCGCTCTATCACCGACGTCGATCTGTTCTTGTTTGTCACGAGCTGCGTGTGTCAGAGCGGCTTGATGTCGTCCCTGTTCTGCACCGACAGATTTTCCCCCCATGAACCCGTTTGCGGCCAGGACAAGCAAGTGTGGCTGCTGTGCAGGTCTATTTTTGACATACACGAGTCACGCGCCGGATGCGTCTTTGATGCGCTCAGTGCGCGTCTTCCGCAGTGCATGGCCGCTTGTGGATTCTTGGCTCTTTGCATGCGCACGCCGTTTGCATTCGCATTGTTTTTGCATCGGTACGAGGAACGCGGAGAGACCACGGTTGCGAGCGCGGCTTTCGGCTGTGTCGATCCCGTGAGACGTCGGCCGGTCGTATCGGTCGTATCGCGCTCGGTTGTTGGCACCAACGAGGTGTTCGACGACAGGGTTTGTCTTTGCATTGAATCTGGAATTGAGCACATCGGAGCTCATCACTCAAACCAGGTGGGCGTGCTTACTCCCGAGGATGACATTACACCCGCGTTTGTCGAGGAGCTGTCGTACTCCAACACCACGGACCACTGCTTTCAGTGGGAGCGCTTGGCTAAGAAGGTCCGACAACACTTCGCGGGCTCAAGCGATTACCTTTGTGCGGAGGCATGGTCCGGTGTGTGGGAAAGCATCTCTCTCACCGCGGACATGTCTTACCGCGTTCTGCAGCGCAGAGGAATGACACCCTTTGTCGTGTTGTGGCTACACACGGACAAACGGTTTGTGTGTTTTGCAAGGCAGCTCACGGTGCCACGAAACTATGAAGATTGGTGCATTACGTGCGCAAGAGAAGTAGAAGCATCAGTGCGCTGTAGCTTTGAGCAACACGGTTACGGTTTGTGCCCCCCATTGTCGAGGAGCGCAAAGCGGTACGCATTCGACATACGCGATCGAAATGACAGGTGGAGCTTGGAGTGCTGCGACAGCACGAGTCGCTCGGCCATGGAAGCCGTAAACGCGGCGAGGGCGCGGCCTGATCAAACGTGCTTCATGATGGCACAGGGGTCATTTCGGTCGGTGCTTTCGGTGTGTTTTCTTAGTTTTGTGTATTACTAGAATATTCACATTAGTGTATCAGCTTGGAAGTGTAGTCTCCGTTCGTCTCGTAACGAGACAGTAGCACCCCCTTTCGTCCATTATCAAGCTATTCTCCACACGCCAGCGCGACTAGGCAACTCCGATTGCAAAGATGATGCTGCTACCACGCACGGTCCCTAGTTCCCCTCCCTCACGCGCACCCATTAATGACGGCCTCTGTCGACAATCAGTCGGTGACCGTGGGCGATTGCGTGCCGAACGCAACTCTCGCTGCTCTCACTTCACTCCGTGCGAGCGCGCTTGTCGACGTGCTCGGCCTCCTGCTCCTCGTAGTAGTACTCCTGCTCCTCGTCTTCGGCAACTGCATTCGTCTGACCGCATACAGTGGCGGGTTCCCAAAGGTCTTCGTCGTCGTCGTAGTCGTCGTGCTTGGGGGCATCCACCGCCGCGGTCGATAGCCCCGCTGCCTCTGGAGGACCAGGCATCACAAAGTGCACGTCGTCATCTTCGTCGTCGTGTTCTTGGGTCGTGACCTTCAACGGCTTGTCCTTCTGAACGGAGAAGATCAAGTTCATGTCCTCCCAGAGCGGCGCGCAGTGGCGCATGCACTTGCTGAAGCTCATGGCCATCGACACCTGCTGTCCTAACACGACCTCGGCGCGGCCGTACTGCTGCTTCATCAGACCCGAGGTCGGTTTGACCACTTTGTCGCGAGGGAAGGCGTCTTTGACTCGCTGCTCAAAGCACTCGGCAAACTGATTCACGGCCTGCTGCGTCTTGCATTCAAAGTTTTGCTCATAGAGCAAACGCCTGTCCTCCTTCTCCTGCGCGACCTCGTCGTCGTCCTCGTCGTTTGGCTCGAGCAACAGGTCCGTCTCGGTTGGTCCATACTTGTCGATAAGGCGACCGATCGTCGAGATGTACGCGCCGCCCGCGATGGGATAGAAGAACGTGCTGATGAGCGAGCCGCCGTTGATGTCGCGCCATGGCTTCTCCGTGTTGTCGCCCGTCGTCTTCTTGTTCGATGGCGCGTCGCGGCTATGCTCGATCAAATGAGGCACCTCTCCGTTGCGGCAGCTGGCGAACTTGAGACAGGGAAGCGTCTGGAGCGCGATTATGTACATGCGCCTGAGCCCCCTGCGCCCCTCGATAGGCGACGTGTTGACGCCAGACTTGGTTGGAGGCAGCGTTTCGTGCGTGCAGCTGATGTCAAAGTCGAGTGCCTCCTTCACCGACATCCAGAACAAGCAGGCCTTCAGACGCGTGTCCACCAGTTTGCTCTTCTCGTGCTGGCGTCGAACGCGTTTCCTGTTGAAGATGAGCCGGGTGATGTCTGTCATGCGACACTTCTTGCCGAGGTCGATCCTCTCAGAAGACTCGGGGTCGTAGACGACTCTGATCTTGTTGATGCACTCTCCAAAGTTCTTGTACATGTTCTTGGCAGTCTGCTCCACGTGCGGAGAGAACTTGAACGGGCCTCGCACCGGCATCTTTCCCGCCTCGTCGACGCCTGCCAGATGGCTGATGCATCCCGACATCACGATGAGGGCCGCGGTAATGATGTTGCTGCCACTAACGCTAACATCGTGGCGTTCCAGGCGCGATGAGATCAGGAACTGGCTTGCAAACCACAAGGACACGTTGGTCTTCTCGAGCTGGCCGTTGGCCTCGCGAAATTTGCGCCACGAGGTGCGTACCTCCCTGTCGGGCTTGTCGATGCAGATGCCCTCGTACGCAAACGCGCTCAACAGCACCGAAAATTTGACGCTGTCGCGCATGCCTTCCTCAAACCAATCAGCGATCGCGTTCATGGCATTCGCGTTCGCTCCGGGAGAATCGTTCTTCAAACCGAGTCGGTCATGAACGGCATTGTTGAGTCTGTGTGCCATGTCTGAGACCGCTCGCCACTGTGGCATGCCTTCGACTTCCTTCTGCACCAGCATCCTGTGGTGGTCTTCGACGCGTGCATGGTCGTTTGCGGAAAGCGGGGCAGCGTTGCTTGTGCTGGTAGACGCAGTTTGCTGGGCCAGGCGCGCGACCACCGCCTCGTTGGCTGCATTGAACAGATTGCACCTGGCCATGCCGAGAAGCGCTCCGATGGTGTACACGATGCGAGAGATGCTGACAAGGTCACTGGTGGAACCAAACAGCTTCTGCACGTAGACAGACTTGCCAAACGCATCCGGTGTGTCGAGCTTGCCATAGAAACGAGCAGCGATTGCGTTAGCACACCGCATGCGATTGCCGTCGAAAATGCTTGCCATGACGAAGCTGGTGAGGAACGTCCGGACCGACTCCTTAGCCCCTGCAAGAAACAAGACCATGCGCTCGTCGTCCATCTCGCACAGCTTCTTCAAGTTGGATATGCCCTTGTCAAAGTTGTAGTAGAGGCGGTCGGCCGATGAGTATGCCTCCCTCACCATGCAGTCGTCGCTTCTCATGAAGTTGCACATGGTGCTCGCGCCTTGTGACTCTGCCGATCTGCACGCCCTTGAGAACTCGCGCTCTGACATGGAATCTAAACCGAACGCACCCATGGAGGCTAGAGTGCGCAGAAGGTCAACCATGCAAAGCTTGAGCTTGTAGACGTCACCATCTCCGTATTGCCCTTCTTTGACAAACGTCGCCGGCACGGTGACTGCGTCCTCTAGCACCAGCTTGGATAGAAGCAGTGCGTTGCGGAAGATGTCGGCACACTCTTTAGTGATGCCCGCCTCGCAGTTGAAAGCCATGTTAGCCATAAGACTGTTAAAGTGGTCGCATACCTCCCTTCCGTCTACGACCTCGCCGCTCTGCATCTTGTACTCGTGCAAAGGGAAGTGCACGGAGAGAAGCATCACCTTCACAATGATGTCGGCACATTCATTGTTTCGGTTGCTGGAGAATATTTTCGAATCTGCTTCGACGCCGGCCTCTTCTTGCGGAGCAAAGCCAGCAGACAGAAAGGCGTCGGCGCCGGGCTGCTGCAGACTGAGGCGCACCTGGAGCGACTGCTCCGTCTCAGAGAGAGCACTCTCGCCACCAGGAGGAATTTGTATGTTCTCTGACGCAACGCCGAGCTCCTTCGTCGGAATACCCCCTTCCTCTTCCTCTGGATCGTGAAATGTGTCGGAACCCTGCACGAGAAGCTGTTTGTGCAGGGCTGCACGCGAGGGCGAGTCGGGTGGGGCAAGAATCGACATCGATGCTCGGCGCTACGACTTCGGGCGCCACGTGTGGTTCCGGCGCTACGATAGTACCGCCCTGATCCGTGTACGGTGCGTTCCTGGTACAGACACGTGGCAGCAGTGGGCGTCGGCCCTCTCTCTCCCACGCGCAACTGTGACCCTAGCCGTTTGGCATCCGTCTTTATGGCCGAGTGTTACGTGGCGCCGGAACACGTAGCGCCGATGGCGGGCCGATCGCACGCGGCGCCGTCCATATACGAGCCGCTCTGTTCATGAATGACGGCGCCAAGAGACGTTTTACCACCGATAATTTTAACAAACTGCGCTCAACAGTGCAACTCAAAACGATCCGTGCCGTCGACGCTACACATGTCCCTACTCGAGTCACTCGCCCCTGACATGCTCTCGTACAACTTTAAAGCGCCGAGCTGCTCTCTGCGACCGGTGGACCCGGACAAGCACCACACCATATTTGTGGTCGACACTTCCCTCACCAGAAACTCTCGCATCCGCACGCCGAGCCAGCGCATGAGGGACTCGGTTGCGTCGCAGCGTATAGGGAAGAAGCACATCATGTCGCGCCTGTCGGATATGTCGAGCGATGAGCTGCTAGACATTCTCAAGTGCAAGGAGGACGCCACATTCATGTTCCAACCCATCGAGCCAGCTCCCGCAGTTGCAAGCAAGGCGTAGATCCTAGATACGGCTTGCATGACAAACCTCGACCGGTATTGCGAGCGTGTGTCGCTCGTGGCGTGAGGCACGCCGGGCACGTATCATCGGCCCAGGGTGGGGAAAAACTCGTCTAGTGTCTGTATGAGGAAGTTGCAGCGATCGTTACCGCCAGGGTGAACTTGGTTTGGAGGCTGAGTATACCACCAAGGTTGTCTGCTACACCACACTTGGCAGTGATGTGTATCAAAGTCAGCCCGAGTAACCATGCCGCTTACAAGCACTGCGACTGCCGCAAACACGTCGGCGTATGCCTCGCTGTGGGTCACTGTGTAATAGTGTTTCAAAAGCCCGCCTGCGTTTTGCGAGCTGGCTGAAACAAGATCAGAAATCTGTGCAAAATGTGCGAACTCGTGTCCAAATACGAATAGAACCCGCCCTGCAAGCGATGTGTCGTCGTAGGATGGGTCCATGAGCGGTCGATGAGCCATGCCCAAAAAGAACATACAGCAGTAGCGGTCGGCTATGCGGGTCGCGTAGGCGTTCCACATCAGTTCGCTGTACATGGGCTCGTGATCGCATGTAGACAGGGACGGATTCGTGACAGTGTCGATCAAAGCGTGCTTGTACGTTGCTCGGGACTGTTTCAAAATCATTCCAAACATACCATCGTCGCTGCTCAGTTCTGCGATCGGAATTGCTCTCGACTCACCGGCCCACGAGCCCCGCGGTGCTCCAATGATGCGCACTCCAGCCTCTGCGACAATTTTCTCGAAGGTCGTCGTGTTGGATATCGTTGCTTTGATGGGAGCCGTTTGTGCTGCTAACCCCATTGCAACTCGGACGCTAAGGACAAGCGACTGCAAACGATTGTAGAGATCGGTAGGCACGATTTTGTTGAAGCGAGCAGATTCGATCTCGTCTACAAAAACCTTTCTCATCGTGGTTAGGCAATCCACTTCAGGGATTCCTGTGCTGCCTTCACGTATCAAGCTTGCAAACGTCATGCTCGATGCCTTGAAAGAGTCTCTGCCAATGTCGACGGTATCTGAGTCCCCCACTTGGGTGAGTCTGGCCAGTCCACTTGCGGCAGGACGCGAATCTCGGATTGATCGCATCTCCGCCGCGAGCCTGTCGTACGTCGGCTGCAACTGCGATGACCTGTCGTATGTGATGAAGTCAGCAAATGTCTCGAAAGAGCAGAATGCACCAAGACCCTTAAGATACGCCATGGCCTTTTCTGGATGTTCGTCGTAGTACCGAAGCGCCGCACCGACGAGCGTGGTAGAGCGTACACTTTCCGTGTACGACAGCGACGACATGTCGGAAGCGCCCAGCATGACTTGGTACCTCTCTCCGGCAGTGAGGTTGGCGGACTGCCCGTTTCGGTACCAGTCTCGAATTTGGATGTTGGCCTCGTTTGCGTCGCGCTGTACTTCAAGAGGCTCGTTGTAAAGATACAGAGATTTTGAAAGAACATCATTGCCAAACCAGTACCCATCGATCATCGCGACAACGTAAGAGGATGACAAGCTATAGGCCACTCTTACTGGAGACTCGCAGAAATGCGATGTTACGTAGCCAAGCGACTTGAGGAAGCCGTTGCGGTCTACTGAGGTGCTCTCAAAATAGGTTTTAAAGTTACGGAATGCCATTGCAGCAGAGCTTCTGAGCGCGGAAGCACCAGCTGTAGCAGTTCGTTGACATTCTGCGCGAAACTTGGACATCCCACTGTGTGCCACGCGCGAGGAGGTTGTCTCCTCGTCTTCCACGCGCTCGAGCTCGGCAATCCAGTTGTCATTGTCATACGACCCACGGCGAATGACTGAACTGACCATTCCACCAGCATCGATCCACTTTCCACAAGCCTTTGCCGCTGGCGTAGTTCCAGCTGGGTCCATGATTTCCTCGTTGATGGCGCTAGGAAACGGAAAGTAAGGCACGCACTCGACTTCTTTAGAATTCGTATTCATGTGCGCGCGATCGCCAGGGGAGCATATTCCCCTCAACAAACCGACCAGAGCGTCTGCGCTCGCGTTGAACAGATAGATGGCATCGGTCGTGATCCCAACTTTGTTCTTGAAACTGCAAAACCCTCCCTCGACGCTCTCGCACGTGCCGCGTTGTGTGCAATACGAACTTGCACTACAGGTAGCAAACCCGCAGATGATGCTCGATGCGAGCCCTATTGTAAGAATAAGCAAAAGCTGATTTGTTGCACTGACCGTGTAATCCCTGTTGTCGCTCATGTTGCCTATTTTAGAAGTCAACTTACATGGTTTATCTCTAGCGAACAGATTTACATACGGCGCCGATGTTGCTGGTGGCCATACGAAATTCAGGCAAAGATGCCGAGTGCACCCCAAAGCGGTATGTTCGACCCCCACACCCCGAGCACCGCGCGTTCGTGGTCAACCTAGTGAGCAATGCCCTCATGTCTCTTAGGTTGAAGGAGTTGAAGCCAAAGACGCGGTTTCTTGGACTCAACTTGATGGAGCTGCTGAATTCTGGCATGAAGGGTAAGGAGGCGATTACTGGAATTTACACGGCTCTCGAAGCTCGTGCCAAGTCGGGAGATGATAGCGAGTAGGAGAGTGCCGAGTCAGAAGCCGACGCCGACTACGACACAGCGGACGAGGGCGTTGAGAAGACGCTTGCGAACATCAACGCGATGATTGCAGTCCGACTCGCACAGTAGAGTGCTCGAAATAAGGGATGTGAATTGCACTCCAAACAGCTAGATGTCCTCTCCTCCGCCTCCCCCGGTCTCAAGCACCGATGGGACTTGGGTAGCTTTGGTTGTCTTTGACATTTGCTTCACGTTCCTCCTCCTCATCATGCTCTTTGCGTGCATGGGACAAAATCAGTGGGGATGGAACGGTTGGAACGGCTGGGACTCGTGGGGCTGGAATGGCTGGAACGGGGGTTGGAACAGATGGTACCCAGGCGGCACTACCGTGTACACAACACCCGAACCGCCGCAGCCCGTCCCACCAGGTCTTCCCATGATGCCAGCAACCCCAGCACCAGCGGTCGTTGTTGCAACACCGGAACATGAAAGAGGGTCCGATCGAGCGGCGTGATTTAATGCTGTATGACTTGTCCTTAAATTTGTCATTCAACGACAGTCGCGTGAAACGCGCACCATAACCAATCCGCTTACACACACACCAACCCAACGTGTTCCGTACTGCAACGGAAGCAGTACAAAGGACCTACCGTCCTCGCGCTCTGCACACTGACCCGAGGGTCGTCGTCGCGAGGTCCCGTTCGAGTGCTGGGCACGCCATCCGTGTCGGGCCACCGTGCCTCCAAGCTACTGCGCGCGCGCGTCTCCCGTACCCGCCGAGCGTCTCGCGCTGGCCACCCTGCCCATTCCCCAGTTCCCCGTCGCTTGCCCTGCTACCCGCCGCCGGTGTGCAGCGGGCCTTGCGCCTAGCCGTCGGCATGCTTGCCGTGTGCGCGTGGGCCGCCTAGTTGGCCTCGTCGTCGGCCTCGCCGTCGGCACCGCCCGAGCCGCTGCCCTCGCCCAAGGCGGTGACCTTGGTGTACTTGTCGTTGATGGCCTCGGCCATGAGGGTGCCGTTGGCGATGGCACCGATGTCGACCGAGGCCACGCCGATGTGCGCGAGGAAGGCCATCATCTGCTCGATTGCGCTGTTCTGCTGCTCGAGCTTGGCCTTGGACTCCTCGCGAGCGCGTTTCACGGCCTGCTTCTTCTCCTTGGCCTCCTTCTCGGCGCGCGCAACGGCGGCGTCGCGCTCGGAGACCACCTTGTCGTAGTTCTTGGCGTTCTCGTTGCGCTGCTGCTTCACCTTGGCCTTCTTGGCCTTGTCGAGGGTCATCCACTCGATGAAGTCGGCGACAGGCTTCTCCTGCTGCTTCCATTGGCGGAACTGGGCGGCGTATGCGGCAGGGCAGCGGAAGTTGGCCGCCGCACGCTCGGCCTCCGACTGCGGGCCGGTGGCAGCAACCGGCTGCTCGTCATCGGACTCGTCATCGAACTCGACCACGCGGCGGGCGGCGGCAGCCTCCTTGCCATTCGCCTTGCGAGCCTGGGCCGCCGTCATCTTGCGCTTGCCGCCGGCGGTGGCGGCGGCAGCCGCTGCAGCCGGGACGGCAGCCAGAGGCGGCAGAGCGGGCTCAGCGGTGGAGACCTGCGGGACGGGAAGCGCGACCTCGGCGGTGGAGACGTGCGTGGTGGCGGAGGTGCGCTGCTTCTTGGCGCGGCGGGCCGCCAGCTCAGCCAGAGACACCTCATCCTCTGAGCCGTTGCCGGCCGCAGCAGAGCCACCCTCGCAGGCCGCCGCCTCATCCACCGCCATCGCCGCCCGGCCGGAGGTGTCGTCGCCCACGGTAGACTCGGCGTCGTTGGCAGCCGGAGCAACATCAGTCTCCATCGCAGCGGCCAGCTCCGCCTCCATGGCGTCGTCGTCGTTGCCCTGGTCATTCACTGCCTCATCCTCCTCGGCGTACTCAACCTCCTTGCCGTCGGGAAGTGGGTCCTCCGCAGCGTCGTCGACGGCGGTGGGGGCGGCGGACTTGTCTCCGGCCTCGAAGCGCAGCTCGCGCGCGCGCTCGTCCTTCTCCTCACGGGAGGCCGGGGCGGCGTTGGGGCTGGAGTCCTCGCCCTTGCGGAGAGCGCGCTCGAGCTTGGCGCTGAGGATGCGGTTGGTGCGGTCGGCCTGCTGCTGGTTGGCAGTGACCGTCTCCTGGAGTGTGTTGAACTGCTGACGCAGAAGGGACATGTGCACGGAGTTGCCCGCAGGCTGGAAGTTCGGCATGCACCAGCCATTGCGCACGGTGGTGCCGCGGGGCATCGCCTTGCCGAGCTTGCGGTAGGCCGCGTCGAGGGCGAGCAGCGTCTTGGGACAGGCCTTGCACTTCTTGTTGCCGTGGTCGTCGGCAGCACCCTCGTGCTTGCCCTTCTTGGCACAGCTCTTGCAGGTCATGCACGGCGGCATCTTGTAGTCGGACTCCATGCGCTTCCTGCCAGGCTCGCACGGAAGGTGGCACACGGTCACCATGTCGTCGTGCTCGCAATGCTTGTTGCACATGACGCAGAGGCACATGGACAGCAGGGTGCTCGTGACGTTGGCGAAGCCCTGGCTGACGGCTAGGGTGGTGTTGCCGGAGTAGGCGTCGGGGTTGGTCTCCTCCTCAAGCACCTCGTCGTTGGGGTTGCCGGGGTTGGCGTTCGAGTCGTTGGGAGCGGACATCTGCGGCAGGCGGAGAGATCCGGCGCTACGATGGTCAGGCGCTACGATGGTCAGGCGCTACGATGGTCAGGCGCTACGGGTCTGCCGCACAGGTCCGTGTCCGTAGCACCGGGAGCTGGGGGCACTGGCGAGACGCGCACCTTGCGTTTCGAGTTTCGAGTTTCGTTTGTGCGTCAATTGAGATTGAACTGCGCGCGCGAGATGCAATCACTGGGGTCAGTCGTAGCGCCGGGAGGGTCCGTAGCGCCGGGAGACCGCAGCGCCGGAATTTGCAGCACTGGTCCGTGTCAGGGTCGAGTCGGGGTGCGGGGTCGCGCAGGCGGGGGTGGACGGGCCTGCTGCGCACCAAGTCGTTCCTGTGCAACCGCTCGTCTGCTGCCGTTGTCTATGGCGGTCGTACCCGTAGCGCCGGAAGCTGACACGCAAGTCCTGCCATCTACGGCGCTACGACAGCAGTGGCCATAGAAAACTTTAGCAAACGAGCTTTCACAAAGGCACGTGTGAAACGGGGTTGCCAGTGCGCAGTGCCCTCTGGTGTTGCGTAGAACCAGAGGCTACAGACTGACACAGACTGACACGGACCAGTGCGTCTGATTTCGTGACGCCGTGAGCCATGGACGAGATGCAACTCGACACGCTATTCGACGATGTGCTGTTTCGGCGCTTCAATCTACCGGAGGTGTTCAGTTGCCATCTGGATCTGTCCAAGTCAAATGCCAGAGACCGCCGCGACGCTCATAGCATCGCAGAGTATTTGAGAACGCTGACGTTCGGCAACAACACAGTTAGTCCATCGATACTGAAGAAGATCGACTTCATAGACTGTGGTTTGCAATTTATGGACGACATGGCGTGGAGACTTACAAAGACCGCACTGAACAACATGAAATTCTTGTCCATCGTGAACATAGAGAGATCCAGGCTTTCCGAATCAGCCATGGTGGATCTGCTGTATACGTTGTTGCAGTTGCCTGCAATGCAAGGAGAGCAGTTGATGCAAGACCGCCCACGCACGCACGAGGCCGAGATCAGCATCAGGTCCAACAACTGCTATGACAACATGTTTTTGCTGCTTGGTTCCCGCAATGGCCGAGATCTGGTGAACGATCCGGCAAAGGGCGTGCGGAAGCTGATTCTGAGCAACAACAACTTCTCCGACAAGGCAGTCGCGTTTGTGGCAGTACTCATGCCCAAGCTGAAAGAGCTTCATTTGTCTGGGAACGTGAACTATCACGGACAAGATCTTTGCAAGCACGTGTGCGACAAATTCAATCCTCTTACACTGATAGGTCTTGATCAAACCGGCGTAGACGACGTGGGAATCCAGTCGCTTGAGCGGGGGCTGGCAAAGCGGTTCTCTATGACAAGTCCCGAGCGCATCGAGATTTGGATGCGCATGCTCTCCGTCCCTCAAGATGCAAGATGGACACCCTTGCTCAACTTCTGTCTGCAACCCAAGCACAGGTTCATCGTCCTGTTGAAGCACGACATGCAAAGGTGCATGGGCCACCCGCATCGACAGACAGTGGAAGTGCACCAAAACGTGGTGGTGCGTCTGTTTGTAAACGGATGGAGCTTTGTTGACATCAACCACATGGAAACCCTTTCTACAGTCAGTGTTAACACAATTGCGAACATAGCAGTCAAAGAACTCAATCTTGTGTGCAGAGACGAGGAACTCAGGGCGCCTTCCAGAGCAATTGCCCAGCTTCGCAGCCGGTACGCATGTGCATTGAGCCAGATGTCCCAATCGCCTACAATGGCTGGCAAGTGTTTTAAGGTATCGACTGCTGTCATGAAGGCGGTCAACAAGTTTACCGACAAAACAAAGGTTATATCCAAGACTGGGAACGAGATCCTAGGTCGGCCAGTCCCGGGTTGGATAGCACTTGTCGAGGTGGAAACCGAGGAGGACAAAGAAGCCATGCTAGCCCTCTCTGTAAAACGCATGCGTCGCTAAGTGGAGCCTTTTGAACGGATTGTCTGCGTGTGTGCGAGAGCCATGCTTGTAGAGTTCTTTTGCCATAAAAAACCTTCTAAACGAGCATGGGCGTGGTCGGGATGTGTTGCTATAGTAGCACACGCTCTGCTTAGAGCTTACATCAAGTATCTGATGAATGATTGGATGGGTCGTTTCTACGACTTGGGTGGAAGCGCGCAAGAGGTAGGGTCCGGCGAGACTGAGCGTTTGGAGCAAGGCGAGAGGCAGGTCACCAATCTGCTATTGGAGTTTGGGGTGTTGTGTCTACCGAGCGTGTTGATACACCCAATCTTCAGGCTGTTGACAAATAGGTGGATTCTTTCATGGAGGGTCGATCTTGTGGAGGCGTACCTGCTGCGTTGGGTAACCGTGCATGGAAGAATTGAGAACGGCGCGCAGAGGATACACGAGGACACGCAGCGGTTTGCGAGGGGTCTTCAAACGTGCATGGTCACCGTTCTGGATTCCGTACTGACGCTTGCAGTGTTTTCTCCCGTTCTGGTTGAACTCGGGTCCGAGCTGCAGCCGGTGAAGCTTCCGTCTTCGTGGCTGATGCTGCTGTGTGCGCTGGTTGCGGCGGCCGGATTGATCGTCTCGTTGGCGCTGGGCTGGTCGCTCGTCGCCCTGGAGGTTGAGAACCAGAAAGTGGAAGCTGACTTCAGGAAACAGCTGGTTTTGTACGAGGACTCGAATGAGAGACAAGAAGTGCATCAGTCTGCAAGCGTAGACGCCGACAAGGTGGTATACGACTACGGATCAGAGAGCCTTTACGAGCCACGGCCCCCGGTCAATTTGCTGCACGTATTCAACTCGGTTATCCACTCATTGGTCTACAACTACAGACGGCTCTACAACCGCTTTGCGGTGTTTTCCCTCTGGCTGGGGGCCTACGAGCAGTTTGTAGTGCTGCTCCCGTACATGATAGCAGGTCCTCTGCTCTTCAGCCAATACAACCGAATCACGCTTGGGAAAGTGACGCAAGTGTCTCATGCATTTGGAAACGTGTTTGACGCGCTGAACATCTTGTCGGACCGATGGATCGAGGTCACCGATTGGCTTTCGGTTATGTGGCGGCTGAGAGAGTTTGAGGCTATGTTGCGCGGACGCGTGAGTGCCCGCTCTGCGTTGATCAAAACTTTGGAGCTCAGTACGACGTCCACAACACAGGAGCCACAGCGATGCTAACGTGCAAATACATAAGTAAGAGTGGGGAGGGTGATGATGTGAAGCGCGGCCATGTCGATCAGGCCACGCAAGGAAGCAAAGCAGCCGACTGCAGTGTCGCATGGCTCGCTCTTTGCAAACGCCATTGATTTCAAGCCGGGGTTTGCGCCTTCAAACCCGGTCGGCGTTCGGCTGCTCAACGACGATCAACCGAACCCGAAGTTCTTGATCAAATTTTACTACGGTCCCATCAAAGACGATCCGGATGTGCGCGTATCGGTCCCAGGAAAACCAGACGATTCTTTCTACCTTAGGGTGCGCATCAACATGGTCTATGGCAAGGATGACCAGATAAAGTTGGGCGAACTGACAATGGGAAGGCTGAAGGCGTTGCTTTCGAAAAGCTACTCTTTTTACGAACCCATGCCGGGCAAGGCAGTCCACGTATGCGGGAACCCTGCCAACAGCTACTACGTCGGCTATCTGATGCAAACAAACGACGCCGCTGCATACACAGCCGACTTTCGCGCAATGGCAAAAGCGATTGCCGAAGTGCCAGAAGACACGGAGTTTACCATCGATGGTCACGAATACACATACAAGATCGAAAACGTCACCGAGAGCACTGCCGAAATGTGGGCCACACGCACCGTTTGAGACTCGCTACACCACCCGAATTCCGCTCTACCGGTGTGGGTGATACTGAAAGTCTGGCAGCTTGCGTTTACCGACCTGCGGTGTGAACTCGCAACACCGTTTGTGTGCGACGTCTAACGATACTGCTAGTAGTTTCGCCACGGTGTGAGCCAAAGCCTCTGGTGGGTAGTACATGCTGCTCTGTTGTACTAGGTAGTCGCGTTTTCCCACGTCGAGGCTGATCCCAGCCTGCGGTGTACGCGTCAAAAAGCGGCCGATTGTACGCAGCTGTTTCCATTTGAATGCAAGCACAAGCGTGTGAAAGAGGAAGTTGTTCCGTATGATAACCTTGTACATACGCTTGAGTACGTCGGGCCGCCCATCGGCGATTGCCGCTTCCCACAGCTCTGATATGAGCAAGCACGAATAGTGTGTAATTTTGACAACGTCCGATGCTTCCGTGCACGCGTCCATACGCGAAAGCTTGAACATGGACGAGGTGACGAAGCCGCTGCTTGCATCGTCGAACAGTATGTACGACAACGCGATGTGCTCGACGCACCGCCAAACGACACTGATGTTGATGGTACCACTGTTAAACAGGCAAACGTATTCCAGACTCGGAATGTGTTCGCATGCCTCCTGGAACGCGTCCAGCAGCCAGCTGTCCTTTGACCGCAACGCAGCTTTCACAATGTCCAAAGAACGCTGGTCGCGTATTTTGAACAGGTCGCAACTGATCACCACAGGTTTCAACCACCACAGGTGATTCAACAAAGGGATCACAACTTCATTGTAGCGTTGCACAGCCGAGCGCAATGTGCACCCGCGCGCCTTCCAGTCGACAGCAGACATGTACTCCCACGCTGCGTGGCCTGTCTGTCGGCCGTCAACAAAAACTGAGCAGATCCAGGGAAAAAGCACGTCATCTGTGTTGGCGTTGCTCGCGGTTCTTGCGTTTGAACGCAACATACACTCGTAAATGTACGCCAGGTTGCCCGGCCCGCCTTTGGAAATGGCCGTGCCCACAAGACTGCGAGCTTGTAGAGTTCCCGTTTCCAGCAACGCGTCAATGTAGCGGTTGCGGTGTGGTGTCAATCTATCCACCCAATCCAAGATGAACCTAAGTGATGCCGGTCCGGGTGCCATGCACACAAGATTCAGATAACGCCGCGCAAGATTCATGCTTACGGCGTGCTTTTCCCTGAACAGACACCCACAGTCGCCGCATTCGATACCCAAGAAGGTGATCACGTTCAACAGGGACGATCGAAGCTCGCGGCACTCGACGTAAATCGACGACTGTGTGGTCTCTGGTTTGCCGGGAATGCCCATGGCCTTTTCCAGTATGTCGACCCTTCCGGCAGACAGCAACGCGTCTGTGCGTTTCGCCCATTCCGGGAACTGCTGCATCACAAAGTCCTCGTTGCCGTATAGAAGACAGGCATCCGTAAAGGCATGAGAGCCAACAGACTCAAAGCGCCTCTTGACCTCGTGCGTGTGCTTGTAGACCTCGTAGGTGGCTTGGCACTGCACCACCGTGCCCAAGGTGCAGGTAACCGGGTGTGGGTGGAATACTTCCTGTGTGAGCCTGAGCAGGCGCTTGCAAACCAAAGTAGTGAAAGCGGCGTGCTCACGCAAGTGTTCCGCAACGCGGCTGAGCGAGTCGTCGTCCAGGTCCAGCAGCCGCATGTCCACACGACGAGTCGAGACTATGCACCCAACATACACGCCTCTCGGTAAAAGCTATGGTCGTGACCCTTAGTGATTGCCGTGGCGCCGCTATTTGCAGCCTATATAGAACGGCACTATCGCATCCGACACACATGGCGCCGCGATTCGTAGAGGTTTCGCGGCCGGTCGAAGACGGCGTCGCATGGGCATCCTCGCTTCCTGAGACGTTGGGGACTCGCGTGCGATCAATGCTGCCACACAACACGTCAGACATCCTGAGGGAAAGAGCGGAGGAAATCTACAACAGCATACCCGATGTTAAGCTTGCGAGCGACGTCAGGTCGATGGCATCCTCGGCGGTTGGGGTTCTTCCCGACGCACGCACGGAGGCAAAGTACTTTCTGGCCGCGGCGTTTGTGGTTGCGTTTATCCGAGCAGCATTCGTTTTTTGGCGCTCCCAGTCAATTCTTGCAAACTACGGTGCAACAAAAGCGATGAACAAAGAGTTGTAAGCCTTAAGAACACACAAGACACACTCCGCAAGGCGGTCTCGCTCACCGACTGGACAGCACCACGTTCAACCTGGACACTAAATCCATCGCCTCTCCGACAAATTTGGTCTCGGCAGCGGAGCGGTCGGCGGAAGGTTCCGAAAGCGCCTTCAGGGTTTCGGTAAACAACTGGGAGGGTGACATGGTAGGGTTTATGTCGATGTCTGTGTTTGTGTATGCGCGTATCGCGCTGATTACCGAGCGCAACTTGGCGCCGACGTCATCTTCGTCTGCCTGAACGGCCGAGCGCGACATGTGTTTCTTAAGGTGGCGGTTGCGTCGCGCCTCAATGCGGCGCCGCCTCTCCGCTTTGATGGATGAGTCGCGCGAGCGCGCGGTCTGTACGTAACGTTCCATGTGTGATCTAGTGCGTTGCTGTCATGGGAAATATGAATGTGCACGGAGCCGTACTTAGCGCACGCGTCGCTAAAATGTGCAATAACCATGATTCACGGGTGTCTAACTAAAACGATGTCTTTGCGGTCCTCATTCCGGCGACGCATAGGCGCTATGAACACCCCCTCGGCGGCACGACCACAGCAATTGATAGACACTGCCGATACGACAGTTGTCGATGACGAAGCGCCCTTTCCAGCCTCGTCGATCCGCTCGAGGGGGCTGGTGCTGCGTCTGACGCGTAGCAGGGTCTCGTCGTACTTTGGGCCGCGCCAGCCCCAGACCCCCTTGGAGACGGTCGGCGTGGTGAGCGTGGTGGGCACGGTGACCGCGCTTTCGTCCATGATCGAGACAGACGAACAAGACACCGACCAGATCAGCAGTGAGGAGCCTTCCAAGAAGACGTCCGATGCGTTTACGCAGACACCATCGACCTTCATGCAGTGCACGGCGGAGCACGGAATGGCGTGCGACTACATAGACAAGCTAGTCTCAATAGAAAAAATACAAGGAGAACTTGTTCCCGAAGACCTACTATGCCCAATAACACATCAAGCGATGCGCGTTCCGGTCGTGGCCAGCGACGGCCATAGCTACGAACTACACGCAATACAATCATGGGTTTTGCACAAGATGGAAAGTCCGATCACACGCGAACCACTCAGCAGCCAGCGCGCTTTCACACGCAATCGCGTCCTCGAAAAGCTCACACGAGAGTGGGCCAGGGCCCACGCAAAGACATGTTTGAACGACTCAACCAAAGGCATTCTGCATCGCTTTTAGAATTAGGATCACACCGCCTTGCGAAACAAGTGAGAGTGTGTGCTCGCAATGTCGTTCTCGTGTGCTTTGAGCGGCGGTGTGTCATCGGACTGCTTGATCCGTTGTATGTAAGGCGCACCGCGACGCTCTCCGCGCTTGTAAGTGTGCCTAAAAACAAGACCGGATCGTATGAGGTCGACGGCGGTCATGTCGCGTCGTAAGAGCTCTCGCGGGTTGAAGACCTGCGGGTCCTGTTCTTGCAGCTGCGCGCGCTGGAACGCCTCGGTCGACTTCTCGAACGACTCGCGCAGTTTGTCGGTGCACACTGCCAGTCGATCCCTGTCCGCCACCCAGCCCTTCTGAAACAGTCCGCTCACCGAGGCGCGCGCCTCAAACTCCGCCATGTTTATGAGGATACTCGACAGCTCAAGTCGGTCGGCGTTTGTGAGGCGAATCGAGTCCAGGCAAGCCCCACGCTTGCATAACTTGCCGTTGCGATGGTAGCAGGTCACGGAAATTGACGTTCCCTCGGTGCACACGCCGTTCATGCTGAAACGCGCGTTGCCGGTGCGGTCGATGGCGTTCTCGTGGCACGGGCAGCGCATGTTGCCGAAAAAGTCATGGAGGAGCCTTCCGCATGTCTCTATGCGCACCTCTACCTTTCCCTTCGAGCTGAAGTGCATGTTGTGGGCCGAGCAGATGCACGACGCGGAGCTCGGGTGCAACTGAGCCACAACACATATCCAATTGCTGCGCTTCTCGTCGTGAGTCCGCATGTAAGCTCGCTCGATTGCCACGGGTCGGCTGACGGGCGCGGGCGCAGCGGCCGTGCATATGACCTGGAGCCGCACGCGCCGCTCGAGGAAGTCGACCAATGCGCCCTTGAGGTAGTCCGGCAGTTCCTTTTCGCGAAGGGGTATGCCGGTGCTTTTGGGCATCTGCATAGTGACACCCTGGTCAAACAGCTTGTCCAGTAGAGCTTTAGGCAAGTCGTTGACCGTCATGTGCTTGCGCGTGCCCGCGCACGACACCGTTGTTATTGAGATGGAATCGTCTCCCAGACGACAGACATCTATCTTGGCGTCGCGAGCACCCCCCGTCATCGACTTTGGGAACGTCAGGATGACGTGTGGCTCCGAGGCCTCGCAATCGAGAGGCATGGCCAGTGTGTCAGTGAACTGTATGGGCACGCACTTTGCCCGCCTCTCCTCGTCCAGTTCGTCCGCTTCCTCTATGGAAAGGATCTTGCTGTTGGAGCAGACGAGACAGACCTTCGGCTTATTCTGTGCAGCGGAAGACATGATGCTCTGTAAGATAGGAGCGCCGTACGTTTTGCACCGCTTGCTGGCCACCATTGCGCCAAGAGAGTCATCCGAGTCCGGGTCGACCAGACCTGGCTGTGTCAGCTTTGGCGACGCACATCGCAGCACGGCGCGCAGCGGCACCAGGCGCTTGTCTCCCTCGTTCCTAGTCGCGTCCAGCTGCGGGTCTACTTGTTCCAGCTTATAAGCAACGCACGGATTGAGGCGCCGGGGAAACATGAGTATCGAGTGACAAAGACCCGGGTCGAGTGTTCGATAACTAGTGCTTGCCACATCCCGTATCTTAATGACTCGTATGGCAGAACCCTACAGAGATAGCGAGATGTGTCCCAGGCGCCGTATCTCCTGGTACAAGTGATCAAGACGAATTTTCCGCAAACGTTCCGCGAGGCGGAAAGATGGCGGAAAACCCGAAGCGTACATTTTCCCGAAATGTACATTTAGGGGTCTGGCGTTCCGCCAGAGTGCCGCCTGGCGGAAAGATGGCGGAACTCGGGTCGAGGGCCCTGCATCGTTTTTCCGGATTTGTTCCGCCTGGCGGAAAGATCGCGGACGTGTAACGGTCGCCCCGGCGCCGGCCCAGTGTATTCA
>MDTG01147173.1_pt1 | contig 33484 bp, 20 predicted proteins | sample 811421 | NCBI WGS metagenome assembly MDTG01 (sample SAMN05326645, study PRJNA326480) | marine metagenome | isolation source: seawater | place: Pacific Ocean: South East | collected 2011
ACTAGCGGTTGGAGGCAAAACGCCAAGTCCTAGAAAAGATAATCCCGCTTCAATAGTTACGACAACTGGGACATCCATTGCGGCGAGGATTAACAATGGCCCTATAACATTTGGCATTATGTGTCGCCATATAATCAACCAACTGCCAGCGCCAAGCGCTTTTTCTGACATGATAAATTCAGTGTTTTTTATTGCCAGAGTGCTTGTTCTTGCCAGTCGCGCATAACCGGGAATACTAGTTATAATGACTACCGTCAGTACTAGTTCGAGACTCGGGCCTAGAAGCGCTACTGCAGCAAGAGCAAGAACTATCGTGGGAAAAGAGCGGATTGCATCGAATAAAAGCAATAGTATGCTGTCGAGCCATTTAGGGCCATAGCCAGCAACCATTCCCAAAATTAAGCCTATGAAAAGGGATATTGAAACTCCTATCGCGGCAACTTTTAACGCAACCCGACCTCCATAGATAACTCTGGAAAAGGTGTCACGGCCTAATTGATCTGTACCGGCCCAGTGCTCGAAGGTGGGTCCAGACATTCGATTTGGAATGTCCATTACAAAAGGATCGTGAGTGGCAAAAAAGGAAGCGAAGATTGCAGTTACAAAAAAAAGAACCACCAACACCAAACCAAAAACCCCAAGGCTATTGCTAAGAAACATTCTTAGCTTTTCGTTTGATCCGCTCATGCTTGCGGCACCTTTTCTATGTTTTTATTGAATTTAAGCATGCTATAGCGTTTCTCTTACTCGGGGATCTAGCCATGAAACAACAAGGTCAGCTAAAAGAGTAACAAACGCATATAAAGCCACTGTTACTAGTACTGCACCTTGTATTACGGGGAAATTACGACTTAGAACCATGTCGTAAATGAGCTTGCCAATCCCTGGTCGCGAAAAAATTATTTCCGCAAATACTGCTCCTGAAAGTAAGCTCCCAAAACCAATGCCAATCAGAGTAATTGTTGGTAAAATTGCCACTTTGAGCGCATATCGGAAAATTATGGTTCGCGAAGGAAGGCCGAATGCATATGAGGTTCGTATAAAGTTTTCTCCTAGCACCTCTAACATCGAAGCTCTTACCATTCTGGCTAAATATCCGACCCATCCAAGACCCACTGCAAAAGCCGGTAGAATTAAATGGTGCAACTGATCTAAAAAATCTCCAGGTTCGCCTGCGCCAATAACTGGCATCCAACGCAATGTGATCGAAAATAGCAATATGGCCCATATTGAGACTAGAAATGATGGTATGGCTATTGTTCCAACTGATAATACCCCGGTCAGTTTATCAATCCAAGTATTAGATTTTATTGCAGAGAGGCAACCTAGTGGGATACCCACTAAGGCTGCCCATCCAAGAGCGGTTAAAGCCAACGTGAAAGTGAAGGGTAATTGTTCAGACAAAGTCTCGACAACACTTCTACCAGAGAAAACGTCAGCACCTAGATCTCCCTGCATTACGTTTCCAATAAAAATTAAGAATTGATAAAATAATGGTTCGTCTAAGTGCATTTTCGCCGCATAAGCCGCTTGAATTTCAGGCGTTGCCCTCGGACCGAGCGCGATGCTTACTGGATCGCCCGGTATCATGTGAAGCATTAAAAAAAGTGCTAAAATAGCCACAAAAATAATTATTAATGAAAGCAATATACGTTTGAAAAGGTATAAAATCATCTATGGCAAAATTCGTTATGAATGGACCGCCAGGATAATTCCTGGCGGCCAAATGTCCGTTCAGCTCTTAAAGGACGATAACATAGTTTCGCCTGAAGGCGCAAATCTAGGATTAACGTCATCCTTATGAACAAATACCTCTGGTTCATGTGTCAAGAAAACATAAGCGCCCGTTTCTTCCATGATTTCTTGCATACGAATAGCAATTTTATGCCGTTCATCAGTATCGGATACTGCTACCAGCTCAACAAATAGCTTCTCAAATTCATCAGAAGACCATCTTTCCCAGTTCCAAATACCCACCTGATCTCTAACAAACCACTGAAACTGGCCATATGGGTCTGGCCCAGCACCAAAACGCATTAACCATATTTCCATATCTTGCCAGGTATCCCCTTTACTTTCTTGCCCCATTTCCCAGAACGGACCTGAGTCTAATGGCAAAATTTCAACATTTATGCCAATGGCTCCGAGGTTCGCTTGAATAATTTGAGAAGCCAACACTCGTTCTTGGTTATTTAGAGTTCGTAAAGTTACCGAAAGATTTTTTACGCCAGCTTCATCAAGCAGAGATTTTGCCTTTGCAGGGTCATAAGTATAATTAGTGGCATTTCGCTTACCTATTAAACCGGGACAAATTATGCCGTAGGAAAGCTCCGCAGTTCCGGAATAAGCACCTTGGTTGACCGCATTTATATCAATTGCATGCTGAATCGCCTGGCGTACTTTAATATCTTTAAGTTTAGGGTGATCAGTATTCATTCCCAACCACATATATTGCAACGCACCTGCTACGGTGAGTTTACTATTTGCAGGTAGGCTTTTTTGGTATCTTGCATATGTGTCTGATGAAATCTGACATACATCCAATTCGTCTGCTTCAAAAGCCAGAGCAGCAGCAGAATCCTCGGTTACAATTGGACAATATATCTCATTAAATTCAGGAAGTTCACCATTCCATTCTGGATTACGCGTCAGTCGAACGTACTGACCTTGCTTCCATTCCATCACGTAAGGACCGCAAGTTGCAGGCACATCGTTTGCAAACTTACCACCAACGGCTTCGGTCGCTTTTTTCGAAATAATTACGCCCGTTCCTGAACACAATGTTTGCGTCATAAACGGTGAAAAAGGTTTTTTCAAAATTATTGCACCGCTATATTTGTCTGATATTTCAGTGCGATCATAAGCGACATAGTCACCTTTCCATTCACTTTCCGATGCGCGATCGTAAGTAAAACCAACATCTTCCGCTGTTAATTCTCCATATCCGTTAGACCACATCAATCCAGATTTAAGGGTGAATTCTATTCTAGTAGGGCTAACAATTTCGACACGTTCAACATAAGCCGATTTGCCCCAAACCGCCATGCCATCAACATATTCATACTGAACTAGTGACGGCATGCACGCCCAATTAATATCGTTATCGGGGTGACCACCTACATAGTAACCGGGGTCAAGACTATCAGGGTCTCTATTGAAACGCACCGTCAACTTCCCACCTGAAGCTGATACTGCAATTCCAGGGACTGATGCTGCAACGCTAAGTGCACTCCCATATGCTATTGATTGCAATATGGCTCTTCTAGACAGATTAAGGTTTTTCATTTTGTCCTCTCCTGATTTCATTTAATGCTGTATTAAACTTGTTTTTAGGTCCAATTAAAAATTTTGTAGGCCTAGACAGGTATGTCCAATATTTCTACCATAATATGCCTTGCAAATCAAATCAAATCGCATAATAGACTAATTACATTGCAAAGTTTTAAAATCACATAAGTGACTCATTTTGCGTAATAAAAAGTCAGTTGGAAACATGATTGTTATGAACGATCAACAGTCTGGGTTGCCTAGCAAATCATAATACTGGATGACTATTTGCGGCAATTAATTTCCGCGTGTACTCATTTTGTTGGGACTTAAAAATTTTTTCGGTTTCGTCAACCTCCAAAAAACTTCCCATGTACATTATCGATACGCGATCGCTAATATGTCTTACAACATTAAGATTGTGAGTTATCAGAAGGATAGCTACGCCGGTTTTATCCTGGACTTCAGCAAGCAGATTTAGAACCTCGCCTTGAATTGAGACATCAAGACCAGCAGTTGGTTCATCTGCAACTATGAGCTTTGGGCCTAACGCCATTGCTCGTGCAACGCCAATACGACGTGCTTGTCCGCCTGATAACTCATGGGGATACCGATCTAAAAATTCAGGTTTCAAACCTACCAAACTTAAAAGATGGATCGCCTCTTTTTTATAGTCGGACCTAGAAACGTTATGAATTTTAAAGGGCTCTATCAGCAAAGATAAGACTTTCATCCTCGGACTAAGGCTGCCAATAGGATCCTGAAACATGTATGCAATTTCTTGGCGATATTTTTTAAAATTGCTATGATTTAAGTTAGTAAGCTCATTTCCCTCGAACTTAATTGAGCCAGAGGTTACTTTTTGTAATCCTATGATAGATCTGGCAATCGTAGTTTTTCCTGATCCACTCTCACCAACAAGTGCTAAAGTCTCACCACTATGTATCGATAATTGCACATCTTGTACTGCTTTAATTCGATACTTCAAACCACCTAGTATCCCGCCTAATAAAGGCCTTTTTTCAAAAGTTACATTCAATCCATTTATCTCAAGGATTGGGGCAATATCCTTATTTATTCTATCGGGTTTTCCGTTGAAGATTTTTATTGGTTCGTTAGGATCATCCGCCATAGTTGGCAATTGTCGTGTTTTTTGTCTTATCCACGCCGGATCACATCTTAAGAGTTTTCTCGTGTAAATGTGCTTTGGGTTTCCAAAAACATCTTTGACGTTTCCAAATTCTTTTATCTCACCATTATACATAACAACAACTTTATCACATAGACTAGCTACCACACCTAAATGGTGGGTTACGAAAAGCATCGTGCACCCGAGGTCACGCTGTAGATCTTTCAATAACTTTATAATTTCCTGTTCGAGAGTAGCATCAAGAGCCGTTGTTGCCTCATCGGCAATCAGAAGTTTCGGTTTCATCATGACCGCCATGGCAATACATACGCGCTGACGCTGACCACCAGATAACTCATGTGGATACATGTTAATTCGAGTCTCAGGGTCCGGAAGTCCAACTTTTCTAAGAGTTTCAACCGCATACCTCTTTTTTTCATTCGCACTTTTTGATGACCGATAAAGTATATCATTCATTTGTCTGCCTATCGACAAAACAGGGCTAAGAGATGTCATCGGATCTTGAAAAATTGTGGCAATTTCAGGACCCCGAAGTTTTCGCATTTCAATGCTTGGATCAGTTAAAAGATCTCTACCCTCAAACTTTATTTCTCCAGATGTTATTTTTGCGTTTTTTGCTAATAATCCCAAAATGCTGTTGCTGATAGTTGACTTGCCGCACCCACTCTCGCCGACAACACCTAAAATAGAACTTTTCTCGACGGAAAAACTGACATTTTTCAAAGCATGAACCGTACCAAGCGGACTGCTGAATTTAACATTCAATTCTTTGATCTCTAAAAGCGATGATTTTGACAATAATTTAATCCTAAGGCTGATGTACCAATGATAAAGCGACAATACTGCAATCGGCAAACTAAATATTTAAAGTTTCACTTTTGTATAATTTAATTTTTTTAAATATTAACAATTTGCAGATTTTGTTGCATTTTTAGTGAGAAATGGTTTCAAGCAACATTACCGTTTTTATTTGAAGGGTAAAATAAAATGCCTCACTTGAATTTGAAAAATGCAAAAATTTGGTATGAGCAGTCAGGTACTGGCCAAGATATTTTTTGGATCCCAGGTGGGGACAATGTAGCTTCAGATTGGTCTTATCAAACAAATTACTTCAAAGCAGCCCACCGAAACACCTCACTTGACCCTCGTGGCGCTGGGAAAACGGAAATTGGCGACCTGAAGGAATGGTCAATTAGTGATATGGCAGATGACTGCGCTGCCCTTATAAAAGAAGTTTGTAAGCCGCCAGTATATGTAATTGGAATATCAATGGGTGGTCTTATTGCTCTACAATTAGCCGTATCTCACCCTGAATTAGTGAAATCGTGCATCGCAATGGGGGCAGCTTCTCATTGCACCGGTTTCTCTAGAAGTTGGATGAAAGCAGAAATAGATTTTAGAAAAAAGGGTGGGACATTAACACCCGAATTCGCTCGGCATCATTACGGAGTTTTCATGTATCCACCGGAAGTAATAGATAACGACAAACTTTGGGATAGCCTTGTTCCATTTATTTCTGATAGTTATGGTGAACGTGAGAACCGCTTTTTAATTGGTCAGTGGCAGGCATGCGTTGACTTTGATATTTCAGCAGATTTACCGGAATGTGAGACGGATCTGCACTTTATTGGTTTCTCATTAGATATTCAGTGTCCACCAAGTTTGGTTCGGCGCTCAGCTCAGATTTCCAAACGGGCTGTCTATCATCATATTGATGGCTTAGGGCATTTATCACTAATGGGTCATAAACCTGATATTGTTAACAAAAAGATCTCAGAAATAATTGGATATAAAAAACTATAAAAACCTCCTTGTTAATAAATTTTTAGGAGTTTTATTAGCTCAAGCGCTGTAGAGGCAGAGTGGCGCATCTAAAGGATCCAAGTAAAGAATTGGGTTCTGAAAAGTCTACCAATTCTACTTTAATACCTTTTTTCTCAATAAGGCTTGCCAGTCTTTTGAAGGCTTTATGCATCACAATAACTTCAGGATTAATGACCAACACATTGATGGCCATGCTGTGTGCTTCTAGTCTGCTAACCTCAATCAAATTAAAACGTTTACTGAAATGGTTTAAATCTTTTTTTCCAAATGCGTCTCTAAAAATCAGGGCATTTTTTTTTGGCAAGATCGTAAAACAGGTGTCCAAGTGCATTATACTATCACCCAGTTGGATCGGATAAATTGGCACGTAGTCGGCTAGTTCCTCTATTGCTTGATTTGAAGAGCGGTTACTGACGCCAACATAAATGAAATCATTATCAATTAATACATCGCCGCCTTCTATTTTCCCTCGGGTTATTTCAATGATTTTTGTTGGATTAAACTTCGAGATACTTTTTAACAATATGTCTATTTCACCAAAGCGATCACTTCTCTCACGAGCTCTCGAGAAATAAAGAGTATCATAAATAACGAAGGCGGTATCGCGAGTGTACATTTGCCATGGATGTTTTCTTGAAGGAGTTATAAATTGTAAATCAACATTATACCGTTGCAACAATTCGTAGAAATGTTCGAGCTCTAAATTTAGTTTTACGTTATTCCATTTTTGCATTTTAAATTTTTTAGCTTGCAACGGCTCATCCGTGAAACTGGAAAATTCTGGCACATAAGATGCTCTACAAAGAGACAAACATTTTAATGGGGAAATTTCATCAAAAATATGAAAGTCGTTCATTTTGAGCAAAACCTTTTAAAACATAAGTTTAAATTTTATCAAGAAACCAAATACTCACCCCAAGAAATTGTAGCATCAGTTAGAATTCACACAAATTTTTCAAAAAATCTATGACCCCATTGCTAGAAATTTTAAAACTCTCGAAAACAAATTGAATTTCCTTCATTTTAAACGGCCAGTGACCTCACAAATTAGTTTATTAAGTCAGTAATTAAAATCGCAATCCCCAAAAATCCATATGCTTTACGGACATTAAAATATAATATTTACTTGGGTAACAAACTGCTTAGTGCAATCGATTTTTTCTTAGCGTGGCAAACTCTTTTATGAAAAATTTAATATTTCAGGCAAAAAAAATTATTACCATGAACCCTTCTAACCCTTTCGCTACGCATGTGGCAGTACGTGGTGGTCGAATTCTAGATGTAGGAAATTTAGAACGCTTAAAAAATTGGGGACCGTTTGAGATAGAAAATAGATTGTCTGAAAAAATTCTTATGCCAGGTCTAGTCGAAGGCCATGCACACTCCATGGAAGGCACATTTTGGCAAAAAACTTATTGCGGATATTATGATCGAATGGATCCAAATGGAGTTATTTGGCCTGGGCTTAAAACCCGTCAAGCAGTTGTTGAGCGTCTTATGGAGGCAGAGGCGCAAATGGGTGAGCCAGATAATCCTCTGTCGGGTTGGCAGCTAGACCCAATATATTTTGGTGACGAACGTTTAAGCCGGGATGATTTAGACTGCGTATCCAAATACAGGCCAATTGGCATTATGCATGCTTCAGGTCATATACTAAATGTAAATACGAGGGCACTGGAAATAGCTGGGCTGTTGAAGCACGGGATTAACCACCCTGGAATTCCATTAGGTGATGACGGTTTGCCCACAGGAGAAATAAAAGGTCCTGAAGTTATGACAGCCGTTGGAGTTCATGTTGGTTTCGATGAATCACTAACAAACTGTGACGAACTAGGTCTACGAGATTTTGGAAAGCTATGTATCCGAACTGGCGTAACTACCATTACAGATCTGGCAGCCCAACTAACTAATGACAGTGTTGCAATGATGTTGCGAGTTACAGCTGAAGAATCCTTTCCCGTGCGGATTGTCGCCTTGCAGTATTTTATGGGTTTTTCACCTAAAGATCTTGTAACAAATGTTCTTTGTTTGAAAAAAAAATCAACAAATCGCTTACGCCTTGGGGCTATCAAAGTAGTTGCGGATGGCTCAATACAAGGTTTCTCAGCGCGCATACGCTGGCCAGGGTATTATAATGGCGCACCAAACGGACTATGGTACATCACGCCAGAACAATTAGAAGATATTTATACTCTATCGCTACAGTCAGGATTACAAGTGCATACACATACAAATGGAGATCAGGCAACACAATTAGCTATAGAAAAGCTCGAAAAAGCATTGGAGAGCCATCCTATATTGGATCACCGCTTTACATTACAGCATTGTCAATTGGCAGACGCTGCACAATTTCGTAAAATGTCAAAACTTGGTATGTGCGTAAATCTTTTCGCCAATCATACATACTACTGGGGCGATCAACATTATAATATGACTGTTGGTCCTGAACGGGCAAAACGTATGAACGCGTGTCGAACTGCGCTCGATAATGCTGTTCCAATCGCAATCCACTCTGATGCCCCAGTTACCCCCCTGGGTCCACTATTTACTGCATGGTGTGCAATCAACAGGCGTACCGCCAGTAATCGAATTCAGGGTGAACATGAACGCATCGATTTAAAAGAAGCATTATATGCTATCACACTTGGTGCAGCGTATACTCTTCACTTGGACCATGAGGTTGGCTCCATTGAAAGTGGGAAGAAGGCAGACTTCACTGTTTTGGAAGATGATCCTTACGATGCGGGTCCAAACGGAATCAAAGATGTCAGGGTTTGGGGGACTGTCCAGGGTGGCAGGGTTTTTGCGGCCTCCGACTTATGACGAATTGCATTCCGATAACGGTAGTCGGAGGTTATCTGGGTGCTGGCAAGACAACATTAATCAATCACCTCTTACGTAATTCAGCGCAACGGCTAGCAGTTTTGGTAAATGAGTTTGGCGAGCTCTCCATAGACGAAGACCTGATAGAGGCTGAAGATGATGGATTGATCTCTATTTCTGGTGGTTGCATTTGTTGCTCTTTTGGAAATGACCTTACTAGAGCATTGATCAATATAAAAGATAGCTGTCCGAAATTTGACCATATAATGATTGAAGCCTCTGGTGTTGCAATACCGTCATCTGTCTCAAGTACCTTCCAGCTTTTAGGAGGGTTTGACGATCATGGTGTTCTGGTCATGGTGGATGCGGAAAAAATTATACGAAATTCAGAAAATGAGTATATCGGCGATACAATTGATCGTCAGATAGAGGATGCAGATTTCATTTTACTTAATAAGTCTGATCTCATTGATATCGAAGAACTAATAAAAGTTAAGCAATGGCTCATGAAGAAAAATACTAAAGCCAATGTTTTTCAGACAAAGAATGCGCAAATACCTGTAGATGTCGCGCTTGGCAGATTTGAACAAAAGAGCTGCGAAACCTCGGTTTTTGGACATGCCGATGACTTATTTGAAACAAGGGTTATCAAGAATAAAACTGTAGAGGATGCACATCACTTTGCAGAGACCTTGATAAGTTCATCTGACCGGTTGGTTCGTGCTAAGGGATTTTTCAAAACAAAAGCCGGCCATACATATCTGCTTCAGGCGGTTGGCGAAAGGGTTGTGTTGAAGAGTGTGAGCCACATGCCAAAGCTTGGAATAAGCTGCATCTTTATTAAGGATCGAAAAGGTATTTAAACCTTTCGTTAGAAGATTAGTCTATATCCCGTTAATATCAGTGCTCAAATAAGTTGAAACACCAGAGCAGTTTGTTTTTGATATAGCAAGCTACGTTGTTTAATTGTCTGTTTTTGATCTTTTTCCTGTCGTTCAGAATTTCTTTGTCACGACCAAATAAGACATCAACAGGTGTTATTTTGTTCAAACTTTCGTGGTATCGGTCGTTTTTGTAGTGATCGACAAGGGTACCGGAACGCTTCTCAAGTTCGTCTGGTAGATGGTAACTTTTAAGCAGCAGTCGGTTATTCATATTTTGATAGCAGAACCAGAAACCCACTTTAGTCAAGTCGACAATTTGATCCCGAAGGCGCTGACGTTAGACAGCGACTACTACAATATGGAGCAACATCGGATGCTATTTTTCGGCGGCCGCTTTTAGAATGGGTTCTGTTGGTGGGCCGTTTTTCATTTCGCCTGTAGACAGATTTACCTCAGAATGTTATCACCATTGGACACTAATGAACATATAAAAATTGTTTTGCGCCGGACGTAATAACTGCTGGTAAATCCAGCAAGGAGGTCAGCGATGAATACGCATTATCAGGCAGTCGTAATCGGGGGCGGCGTTGTGGGTACATCGGTGCTCTATCACCTTGCAAAGATGGGATGGAAAGACGTTTGTTTGCTGGAGCGCTCTGTATTGACGGCTGGGTCTAGTTGGCATGCGGCGGGTGGGTTCCATGCCTTGAATGCGGACCCCAATATTGCCAGTCTGCAGGCCTATACCATCGACCTCCTAAGCGAGATTGAGAGAGAATCAGGTCAATCCGTAGGTATGCACATGACGGGTGGAATGACCCTCGCTGGCACGCCAGATCGTTGGGAGTGGTTGCAATCGGCCTATCGCACGTTCCAATCTATTGGTATCAACGATGTGCACCTAATCACACCGAAAGAGGCAGGGGAATTGTGCCCTATTATGTCCAATCATGGCATCTTGGGAGGCATGTGGGCCGACCGTGAAGGGTATATCGATACAACGGGCACGGTACATGCTTATGCGGGGGCCGCTAAGAAAAACGGCGCTGCAGTGTTTGAACACACCCGCGTTTTGGAACTGAACCAGACCGCGAGCGGTTGGAAAGTTGTAACAGAAAAGGGCACAATCCAAACAGAAAATGTCGTCAATGCAGCAGGTCTTTGGGCCAAACAATTGGGCCGCATGGCGGGGGTCGAATTGCCGGTGTCACCGCTCAACCACCATTATTTGATCTCTGACACGATCCCTGCCGTCGAGGCGCTCGACAAGGAATTACCCTTGGTCGTTGACCTAGAGGGATTCACGTACATGCGGCAGGACCAGAACGGTATCCTGTTGGGTATCTACGAGATTGATCACCAGCATTGGATGATGGATGGTGCGCCTTGGGAATACGGATTTGAGTTGCAAAAAGAAGACCCTGACAGAATTGAGAACGAGCTAACGCTTGGCTTTGAGCGATATCCTGATTTGCAGCACGTTGGTGTTAAAACTTGGGTTAACGGGGCATTTACCTTTGCTCCTGATGGTAACCCCCTGGTCGGTCCTGTGCGCGGTAAACCTGGTTATTGGTGCGCTTGCGGTGTCATGGCAGGCTTCTTGCAGGGCGGGGGTGTGGGTAAATCGCTGGCCGAATGGATGATCCACGGTGAGACGGAGGCCGATGTCTACGGCATGGATGTCGCGCGGTTTGGCGACTACGCCGAGAACAAGCAGTTCATCAAAGAAACCACCGGGCAGTTTTACACCCGCCGCTTTGTGATGACCTATCCAAACGAGCAATTGCCAGCGGGACGTCCGTTAAAAATGGCACCAGCTTATTCTGACATGACAGAGGCGGGATGTCGTTGGGGTGCGAGCGCGGGGCTGGAACTGCCGCTTTACTTTGCACCGTCACCTGACTTTGTGGAAACCCCAACGCTGAAACGGTCCAACGCGTTCGAGATAGTGGCAGAAGAATGCAAAACCGTACGCGAGAAAGTCGGTCTGCTGGATATCTCTGGGTTTTCTCGATTTGAAGTTTCAGGCATGGGTGCAGAGGCATGGCTGAACCGTATAATGGCTTGCAAACTGCCAAAGCCCGGTCGTGCTAAGTTGGCACCAATGTTGTCTCCCGAAGGTAATCTGAAGGGCGACTTCACCGTCTTTAACTGGGGTGATAGCATCTGGTGGATCATGGGAAGCTATTACCTACGTGATTGGCACATGCGTTGGTTCCACGATCACATGGATGAAGGTGTGGTGCTGAAGGATATCGCGGATGCGACTGTTGGTTTTTCTCTTTCAGGTCCAAACAGCCGTAAGGTGATCGAAAAGTTGAGTGATGGGCCTTTGGGTGATCTGCCCTTTATGGGTTGCGGTACCTTTGACATTGGCTTGATCCGCGCCAAGGTAGGTCGCCTGTCGGTCTCGGGTGAAATGGGATATGAAATCAATTGTAAAGCGGCTGAACATATTGCCTTGCGCAAATTGTTGCTGGAGGTAGGTGCAGACCACGGTATCTGCGAGTTCGGGTTTAATGCGTTGCTGTCGCTTCGCCTTGAGAAAAGCTTCGGCATCTGGTCAGCGGAATTTACCCAAGGTTACACACCAGGCCAAACAGGTATGGACCGCTGGATCGATTGGGATAAAGACTTTACAGGGAAAGCAGCCGCTATAGCCGAGCGTGACGGCAATGGCCCGGCGCAAAGGGTTGTTACGCTTGAGATCGATGCCAAGGACGCCGATGCCACAGGCTTTGAACCAATCTGGGTTGATAACAAAGTTGTTGGGTTTGTGACCTCTGGTGGCTATGGCCACACTGTAAGCAAATCTATAGCGATGGCGATGATCGACAGCGAACACTCCGGGGTCGGAACGGAACTGTCTGTACATATTGTTGGCGCTGAGCGATCGGCTAGCGTAATTGCTGCTTCTCCATACGACCCCGCTGGCAAAGCGATGAGAGGTTAAATCAATTAACACCGAAGCCTCAAAAGTACGCAGTGGCCGCCGCTCTCGCTCGGCTACCCGCGCGTTGCCTGCAAAACGTAGCATAGACTACCACGAACTGCGCAATCCATTTCCCCCGATGGAAGTTTTTTCAGCTGATCAAGTGATGGCAATGCACCAGACATCGCTGCGCACTCTGGAAGAACTGGGGATGAAGGTTCTTTTACCTGAGGCAATAAAGATTTATCGTAAGGGCGGTGCCCGCGTGGTCGATGACATGGTTTACATCGGGCGCGACATGGTGCGGGCGGCACTTACAACCGCGCCCAAATCCATTCAAGGCCGGGCCGGAGAGCGCGCGAAAGACTTATCTTTTGAACTGGGAAGAATGATCTTTCAACCCGGTGCAGGCGCGCCCCATGCCACTGATCTAACACGTGGACGCCGCCCTGGATCTGCTGCAGATTACATTGAATATACTAAGCTGAACCAATATTTCGATGTACTGCAAATGCTTTCACCCTCAGTTGAACCTCAGGATGTGGGCACCAATTTACGCCACTATTTTACTACTGAGGCGCAGCTGACGCTGTCCGACAAATTCCCTTTCGTGTTCTCTCGCGGGACTCCTCAGGTGATGGACTGCTTTGAAATGCTACGTGATTTTCGCGGGGTATCGGATGTGGAATTCGCTACCAATCCGCACTGCTACACCGTCATAAATACCAACAGTCCACGCACGTTGGACATAGCAATGGCCCAAGGGCTGATCGACTTTGCAAAACACAGCCAAATGTCGATTGTAACACCATTCACATTGATGGGCGCGATGGCCCCAATCACAGTTGCGGGCGCAGTCACACTCAGCCATGCAGAGGCCTTAGCTGCGATTGTGCTTGTGCAATTGGTCAAGCCTGGTGCGCCAATTTGCTATGGCACGTTTACTTCTAACGTTGACATGAAATCCGGTGCCCCGGCCTTTGGAACGCCCTCACATTTTCAAGCCTCGCTTGCAGCAGGGCAAATGGCGCGGATGACCGGACTGCCTTGGCGTTCGGCAGCTGGATCAGCATCCAACATGAATGACGTACAGGCGGCAAATGAAAATCAGCTAGGTCTTTGGGGATGTCTAATGGCGGGTGCCACAGTGATAATTCATGCGGCAGGCTGGCTCGAAGGTGGGCTGAGCGTCTCTTACGAAAAGATTATCACTGATGTCGAAGTGCTAAACATGATTGCAGAGCTTTGTGTAGGCAAGCAAGCGAACGCTGATGAGATAGGTTTTGAAAACGCTCTTAGCCGGGTAGGCCCGAGCGGCCACTTCTTTGCCACCCCACAAACAATGGAACGCTATAGTACCGAGTTCTATGAGCCGATCGTGCATGACTACGCGAACTTTGGCACATGGACCGAAAAGGGTTCTAAGGATGCCAGTACCCGCGCTACGGGAGTTTGGCAAGAAATAATTAGCAAAGATACCTCGGTCAAGGTCGATGGTGACAAGGTCGCAGCGCTCCAAGACTTTATAGCTAAACGGACGGCCCAAGGTGGCGCGCCGCCAGAAAGCTAAGCCATGTCAATCCGATCAAATATAGTTTTGCACCGCGATGATCCGGACAAAGATCCCCTAACTGGGCACGTTAAAGTGACTCGCGCTGATTGGCTGAACATGGCGCGGGATGTTCTTGTAAATGAAGGCGCGGGTGAGGTAAAAATCCTTAGTCTTTCCAGACACATGGGTGTATCTCGGTCCAGTTTCTACTGGTATTTCAAGGACCGTGCAGACCTACAGGCAGCTCTTCTGGACGAATGGGAGACGCGTAATACCGCGCAGATTGTGACCCATTGTCAGATGTTGTCCAACACCATCACCCATGCGCTGTGCAACTTCTTTCGCTGCTTTGTGGACATCTCCAAATTTGACCGGGGCCTGGATTTCGCTGTTCGGGAGTGGTCCCGGCGCAATGCCAGTATCCGCTTACGAGTTGATAACGCCGACTGTGATCGCATCGCGGCAGTGACCAGGTGTTTTGTACGCCACGGTTATGACGCTGGTGATGCGGATGCCCGGGCGCGGATCGTCTATTTCATGCAGCTTGGATATCACGCGTTGGAAGTGCATGAAGACATGGCCACTCGTTTGTCGCGACTTGAACCCTATATTAAGGCCTTCACAGGCCAAGAACCGGACGCAGATGCTGTCAGAAGCTTTTTGCGCGACCTAGAAAATATGGACTCATCCTGATGCTAAATAAATTATTTTCTTTGGTAGGCCATGCGTTGAGCCATCACTAATACTTGCAATGCCAAGCGCAACAGGGCAACGAAGCTGGGTAAGTACCATTATGATTGAAAAGTTGTAACCGCCGCCGAAGGAAAGTTTAAATATTATGCAATCAATTTTTTATTAAGAATAAAAGGTAGTGCCGTCAGAATAACCATATAAGACTCAGAAGTTCTACGATCATGCCTTGCACCTTGGCAAATACTTAATCGCTCCTAAATATTGTGACTTGAAAATGTGTTAACGATTGCAACTCCAATAACAATTAAAAATAATCCACAAACCACCTGCCAAGGTAAGTTTTGTTGAAAAAATATCGTACCCAAAAAAGCTACCAGAAAAACACCCAACCCAGCCCAAGTCGCGTATGCAATTGCGATTGGAATTGAATGTAAGGCAAAGGTTAGACAGTAAAAAGATAATATATAAGCAATTATCAACCCAGTAGTGGGTACCATTTTAGAAAAATTTTGAGAAACGGGAAGAAGCATAGTTCCTACCACTTCCAAAGTGATGGCAAGAATTAGAAAAGAATAGCTCTTAAACATTAATTCACCAAGTTATAGGTTGCCAACAGACATACCTAAATCATGACCGTAAAATCTATCCTTGAAATTTAATACAAAAGTTTATGTAATATTCTTTGAAGAGTTTTCCACCCCCCCCCAAAAAAAAACTGCTAAAACTCAATCTCTTACTTTGGTAAAATCAATTTCTGCAAAATAATTTTTTTGGACTCAACTTCATAAGTTTACAAGATTACTTCAATATCTTCAGGGCTGCTAAATCCTACTTCTTCAGAATGGTTAAGAGCTCTAGAAGCATTTTTTCTTTAACCAGTTGCGCAAATTGTTTTCCTAAACGACAGTCATGCATAGTAATTTCTAATGCATGAGACCCCGCAAAAAGCTTGCTCGAAAAACAATTCGACTTAATTGGCAAGTAAAAAACAAAGGGTTTATGCATTATGCTGGGCGTTATTACTCGCTATGGCAACAGTGTTGAAATCGAAACAATAGATTGAGATTAGTTGACATAAAGTATAGCCCATTATCATGAAAGTTTTCCAATGCTCCATTAGATTTAGTGAAGGCAGAAATAAGAGATTGACTAATATTAGATATTTGGAAAAATGCAGAATATTTATTGAACCACTTATCACCTATAGAGTGTATCTCGTTCCATTGTTTTATTATATTAATTGACCTAGTTTTCTTATCAGTAATTTGGAGTACTTTATGACTTTTGATGCAATCATTATTGGTACTGGCGTTATCGGCACAGCAACCGCCTTCGAGATGGTTAAAAAAGGTTGGAAAACATTGTCTATAGACCGCAACAGCCAGATCGGTCATGGCTCCACTGCTGGTTCCTGCGCGATCATTAGGATGCATTATTCTACACTTGATGGCACTGCCTTTGCCTGGGAAGGATACCATTACTGGCGTGACTGGGCGGATTATCTCGGCCTGCCACAAGAGAGTATCCTAGCACAGTTTAAACAATGTGGCTGCCTGGTGATGCAGACCAAGGCTAACGGCAATCTGGAAAAGCATATAAAAAATAGCTCAATTTTGGATATCCCAATCGAAAGATGGGATGCTGATAAAATTAAAGATCGCTTGCCGATCTATTCACTCGAAAGTTTTTATCCGCCAAAACTTCCAGAAAATCACGATTTTGGCTTGGCCAATGGCGCAAGTGTTAAGGGAGGTGTTTACTGGCCAAAGGCGGGTTACGTAACCGATCCCGCACTTTCCTCGCAGAACCTGGCTGATGCTGCAAAACAGCATGGTGCTAAATTCCGCATGGGAACTGTAGTTAAAGAAATTCTTCAGGAAGGTGGTAAGGTCAAGGGCGTTAAACTCAATACAGGTGAAGAAATTCACGCGACAGTTGTGATTAATGTTGCGGGCCCGGGTTCATCACACATCAACGAAATGGCTGGTGTGGAAGATGAAATGACCATTAAAACACGCCCTTTACTTCAGGAAGTAGTACATGTGCCGTCCCCGGAAGGTTTTGACTTTGAAAGCAATGGCACAATTGTTTCTGATAGCGACATAGCTCTCTATTGCCGCCCTGAACACGGAAACCATATTCTAATTGGCAGCGAAGATCCCGTATGCGATGAGCATAGATGGGTTGAAGCCGATAATGGCTACGATGACAACTTTACGGAGCAATGGACAACGCAAGCCATGCGCTACGCGCAGCGGGTTCCAAGCCTTGGCATACCGTCAAAGATGCGTGGCGTGGTAGATCTCTATGATGCATCTTGTGACTGGATTCCAATTTACGATAAGTCATCACTTGCGGGGTTTTATATGGCGTGTGGGTCGAGCGGTAATCAATACAAAAATGCCCCTATTGCGGGCAAGATGATGGCGGAGCTTGTCGAATACTGCGAGGCTGGCAATGATCACGACACTACTCCGTTACAATTCCACCTGCCATATATCAACCGCACGATAAACGCTGGGTTTTATTCTCGCAAGCGTCCAATCAATGCACAATCTAGTTTCTCAGTATTGGGTTAGGCTCAATATATCAAATTAAAGAGGACCTGATTTTAAAGAATTGTCTTTTGGGTGACTTGGAACCCCTAATCGACAAAATACCATAATAAAGGTGGGTGTGCTAGTAAAGCGAACTGCGTAACGGACGAATGTTGTCGACACGATATTAAAGAGATGCGCTGAAACCTATCATAGAGATCTATTTGAACTTCGCAGTAGGAGCGATTGTTGGCGGTGCTTTGTTTAAAGCCTCAATCGCAAAACCTGCCGCGGCCTTGTACTTACTCATGAATTCAGTTCGCTCCTCGAGTGGAATTACTGTTTCTATATCTTCAAAGATTCCTCCGCACCTGTCATTTAGAATATTGAGCAAACCAAAAGGACCTGCTGATCTATTTCGCAGTACCAACTCAGAAACTTTGGTGCATAGCTGGTCATCGTAGTGTTTCACGGCTTCTGGGGTCACACCCCAGTCAAGCATTGCTGCACCAAGGACTCTTGCATCAATAATGGCCTGGCTCGCACCGTTGGACCCGGTTGGGTACATCGCATGGGCAGCATCACCCATCAATGCAACTGGCCCATCTATCCAAGTTGAAACTGGGTCGCGATCGATCATTGGATTCATATAACCACAATCTGCATTTTTCAACATCGATGGAACATCGAGCCAGTCATACCGAAATTCTTCAAAATGGTGAGCAAAAGTTTCGATCGGAACTTCTTTGAACCAGGAATCCTCTGGCCATCCTTCCCTGCTATCTATGGTTAATTCGGCTATCCAGTTGATTAGTGCCGTTCCATCAGGGCCCGGCTTTGAGATCGGGTAGATGACCATCCGGTGCTTATGTGTGCCCAGGCCAATAAAAGATGATTCTGTCCTTAAGGGTTTTGCCCGAACTGTACCACGCCACATTACAGCGCCACCCCAATGGATTGGCGCTTGGTTCGGATGCATTTGTGCGCGTATTGCAGAATGGATACCATCAGAGCCGATAAGTAAGCTTCCCGAAGTTTGAAATGCAGATCCATCGGCTCTGCTCGCCGAAACGGTAACCCCTCCGCCCGATCGCTTAACATATCCATCGACCCTAGCGTCCAGAATTATGGATTCGGGGCCTGCTCTCTGTAACAAAGTTCTATAGAGAAGTATAAGTAATTCACCCCGGTGCGCAGCATATTGAGGCCAATTATATCCTGCATCCAACCCACGCTCTTCCGCATAAACTTCTCGGCCATTTAAACCGACTAGTGCCCATTCTTTGGCTGGCACACCGATTTTATTTAGACTTTCAGACGTCAGGCCCAAGTCAAATAACTCCCGGACGGCGTTGGGCTGGATGTTGATTCCAACGCCCAATGGGCGCATGTTTGATGACGTTTCCAGAACAACGAAAGGCACACCGATTTGATGAAGGGTCAGGCCTAAGGTCAATCCTCCAATGCCACCACCTCCAATAATAACTTTATCGCTAATCATAAGATTTTCCCTTATGCGCTAGTTAATTGCGGCAAGATCATCTAGAATTCTTGCGATGACTGCCTCACGTTCTGAGTTGATATAGAAATGCTTTCCTGGAAATTCGTACTGTTTGAATTTGCCGCTCGTACGAGTTTGCCAGCCAGCTAGCATGTCCTTGCTTATTGCGGGGTCATCTTTTCCGCCGAGTGCTGTAATTGGGCAACCAAGTGGCTCTGATGTTGACACTAAGTGTGTTTCCAGTAATTCGACATCTGCACGCAGAATGGGAAGGAAAATGGCTCTAAGTCTGGCGTTCTGGCGGATAGCTTCAGGTACAGCGCCATAGGTTCGGTGGAGCCGGTCTACAAAGGCATCATCTTCCAAAAAACGAAGAGGATCAATGTCTTCTTGTAGATGAGGAGCTGCCCTTGCTGAAAGGAAAATATGCATCGGCTGATTGGCCCCCATGCTGCGCAAACGTTGAGCAGTCTCATAAGCCACAATCGCGCCCATGCTGTGCCCCAGAAAGGCGAAAGGGCGGTCAGCATAGGTAATTATTTCTTCTGTAATGCAATCGACCAACTTTGACATATCCTTTATCAAAGGTTCCCCAAGTCTTTCCTCACGCCCAGGAAATTGCAAAATACAGACGTCGATATGGTCAGGTAGTGCTTTGGACCAAGCTTTAAAAGCAGATGCGCCACCGCCCGCGTATGGAAAGCAAAATAGCCGAAGCTTTGCTTCTGGATATGGCTGTGGGCAAATAACCCAGCGACCTGGATTTTTGGATAAAGCAGGGCTCTCTTCTTCTAATGCATCGAACTTACCCGCCAGCAATTTATCAATAGCAATTGCAAGGTCTAGAATACTGGGAGCAGTGAACAGTTGTTCAACGGCAAGTTCCACTTCAAGATCGCCATGAATCCAAAGCCTTATCTCTACAACGGTTAATGAATCAACGCCAAGGTCGCCAAGTTGTGAGTATTTATCAAGATCAGCTGCGGGGACACGCAACGTCTGTGCAATACGCTCAAGCAAATAGGAGCTAATCTTGTTAATTCGTTCCTCAGGCAACGCATCTTTAACGCCTTGGGCTGCCAACTCTGCAGCACTGCCTATTAGGGGATTTGAGCGTCCTTTTGAGACCAGATGTCTCAGAGTGCTCCAGTCGCTGGCGCCAGGGATGCTTGCAAAAAACTGGTCCCAATCTATCGGTAGAACGGCGGCCTGTGGCAAATCACGTGCTGTTAAAAGGTGCCCAATAAAATCGCAACCCTGACTAGCGTTCATTGGCTGCCAGCCATCTTTTGTTAAGCGCTGCAATACAACGTCCGAGGCAGCCATACCGACATCTGCCCATGGTCCCCAATTGATGGCCGTTGCGACCAAGCCTTGCTGTTTGCGGTGGTGGGCTAAACCATCCATGAAGGCATTGGCTGCCGCGTAGTTTGACTGCCCGGGAGATCCTATGACACTGGCAACAGAAGAGAAAAGGACAAAGAAGTCGAGTGGCATTTCTAAAGTTTGTCTGTGAAGATGCCAGGCGCCGTGGACTTTCGGTCCCGCGACCTTGGCGAAACGGTCAGGGTTCTGTTGCGTTAACATACCGTCATCCAAAACACCTGCTGCATGTACGATCCCACGGAGATGTGGTGCCGTTGCAAGTACCTTTTTGACATCCTTTTCATCACTGATATCGGCAGCAACAATTTCGACTTTGACACCCGCATCCTGCAGAGCTTGAAGTGATGTGCGTTGGTCATCGGTTGAAACACCACTGCGTCCAGTTAGTACTAGGTGACAGGCGCCTTGAGATGCCAGATATTGTGCAACCTGTAATCCAAGTGCGCCAACTCCGCCCGTGATTAAATAAGATGCGTTAGAATCAAGTGTCAGAGGGTCGCGCATACCCTCAACTACGCCAGCTTTGATTAGCCTCGCCACCCTACGGGTTCCTTGACGAAAGGCCACCTCAGTTTCACGTTCAGGGTTGAAAAGTTCTGCGACAAGCAAATTAAGATCTTTTTGGATGTCACTCGAAGCGGGGTCTAGGTCAATACATCCACCCAAAATATCGGGCTGCTCGACTTGAAGCGTCCGCCCAAAGCCCCAAAACTGGCTTTGCCAGGGCGAAACCACATGGTCGGTATCAATTGCTTGCGACCCTTTTGTAACAAACCAGTGCTTCCCGGTTCCGCTAACTTTGCTCAGCCTTTGGACAACTTTTAGGCTAGCAAAAAGTGAGGCATTCGGACTTCTTTCGCTGCTGTTAATTGCCCAAAGGTGTAGGATGCCACTAAGGTTTTGCGCTTTTTTAGAACTCAAAAATTCGCAGGCAGCGTCTGTCGATTTAGCAACGTGTACTTTTTGACCTGCCTCTTTCATTATAGCAAAGACTGTAGATGTAATGCCACTTTTGTCTGCCAACAACAGCCATGTGCCTGGGTTTGCAGCAGCAGTGACTTCTTTCGATTGTATGTTTTCCCACACCAGGTGATAGAGCCAATCGTTCAGGACATCCTTTGTTGCGAGTGGTTTGGCAATGGCGCGCTTTAGATTAAAAATCGGAACTGAGCGCAGCGTAAGCTGTTCAACAAAGGCAACCCGTTCGCCGGTCTCATCAAAGAGTTCCAGGTCCACAACGCGTGTTCGATCTTGCTGGCGCGCAGTTGCTTTGACCCAGACTGTTCCGCTAGCTGCGTGGTCGCAGCTGAATCCCGATATACCAAACGGTAAGTAGATCTGCTCGGCGTCTTTATCTCGAAAAATAGCCTCTGCAATTCGAAAACTTGCATCCGTAATTACTGGATGCAGGCGATAACTATCGCCAGGCAAAACAGCTTCTTTTGGAAGTTCAATGCGAGCTAAGGCTGTTCCAAAATCATCATCCAATGCACCGGCCGGCTTAAAGATAGCCTCGATTGCACGGAAGCGTGGAAAATATTCCAGACCGCGTGCCTCAAATCGAGCAGAGAGCTCTTCGGTGTCAACCGGCTGAATAAAGTGTGTTAATTCTTTTTCGATATCGATTGAAGCTGCCGGGCTGGGTAGTCTGCGTTCAAGTGTTCCAGTCGTGTGCTGAACCCATTCAACATTGGTCTCTTTGGTGGATAGGCTAAAAATCTCAAAATCGAAACGATCACCGTTTGGTGTGGCTATCATCTGCACCGTAGTTGCAACGTCTGATAGTAACAAGGCGTTCCCGATCGTGACATTAGTCAACGCAACTTCATCTTGCCCAAAAATTGAACGTGCAACGACCATAGCCATTTCAAAAAACGCACTCGCGGGGAAAACTACACTGCCAAAGACTCTATGATCGTCCAGATACGCAGGACTAGAGGTACTTAAGTTCGACTCGAATATAGCGCTTTTGCTGGCATTTTGTATTCGCCGATGGACCAATGGATGGAGCCTTTGCCCATTACCTCTGGTGGAAACAAAGTCCGTCCAACAGCTTTGATAGCGCCATGGATAATTTGGTAGATTTATACGTTGCAAATTGGAGCGATCATAAAAACCTTTCCAATTTATATTAACCCCGCTTACATAAAGCTGCGAAAGGCTTTTTAACAGAGTCGAGCTCTCACTGGCTGGTTTAATACTTGGAAGCCATGTCCCAAATTTAGGTGAAACGCTCGCTCGACCCAAGCCGAGGAGTGTAGGCTTTGGGCCAATTTCCAAAAAAGTTTGAAACTTCTGCGATTGGGCAAAAGTAATACCATCGGAAAACCTGACTGCACGACGTAGATGGTTTACCCAGTAGTCCGCCGAAATTTCTGTATCATCCCAAGGTTTACCTGTAACATTAGAGATCAAAGTCTTGTTAGGTGCCGTAAAATGCACGGTTTCCGCAACTTCCCGGAATTGGTCAAGTATCGGATCCATCATAGGTGAGTGGAACGCATGGCTAACCTTCAGCGGAGTTGTTTTGACCCTCTTACTTTCCAAACGTGCAACAATTGCTTCCACCCTAGATCCATCACCTGAGAAAACAGTACTTTGTGGTGCGTTAACAGCGGCAATTGAAACGAGAGGATCATCAGCGATGGCACTAAGAACCGTGTTTTCATCTGCGGCAACACTCACCATCATTCCACCTGGAGGCAAGGATTGCATTAAACGCCCCCGCGCAGCTACTAAGCGAAGCGCTTCCTCAAGCGGGAAGACCCCGGCGATGCAAGCGGCCGCATATTCGCCGATACTGTGACCTAAAAGCAAATCAGGTAAGATACCCCATTCCTCAAAGAGTTTAGTAAGAGAATATTCAATCGCAAAAAGTGCAGATTGCGTATAGGCCGTTTGATGCAAGGCCTCACCTGTCCACATGACCTCAAGTAGAGGTAGGTCAAGATGAGGTTCCAAGAGCTTAGCGCATTGATCCATGGTTACGCGAAAAACTGGGTATATCTCGTATAGCTTTTTACCCATTCCGACATATTGGGCCCCCTGACCGGTGAATAGAAATGCCAATTTGGGCGAGCGTCGCTCAGCAACTCCGCTTGCTGCGCTAACGCTGTAGTTACCAGCCGCAAATTCATTCATAGCTTGCGAAAGGTCCAATTGGTTTCTGGCCAGAAACGCCGCACGGTGTGGAAAATGGGACCGACTAGTCGCCGCTGAAAAACAGAGCTGAGAAAGATTAACTTCCTTACCGGATTCTTCCTCATCCAAAAATTGGGAGAAGCGTTTGGCTAACTCAGACAAAGCTCCTGGGGCTTTGGCAGATAGCGTCAGTAGTTGTTCTGAACGGTTATCTGCAGATTGCTGCTGGCTCTGTTTTATCGGTTCAGGTGCCTGCCCAATAATTAAATGTACATTAGTTCCACTCATCCCAAATGCGCTGACCCCGGCAAAGCGTTCGTTGCCCTCCCAAGCTGTATTTTCCATAGGAATTTTTATTGGCCACTCATCCCATGGAATATGTCGGTTGGGCTCCGAAAAATTTAGGTGCAGTGGAATTGTTTCATGTTGAAGCGACACAACAACTTTCATGAGTCCCGCGATCCCAGCGGCCGAATCAAGGTGCCCAATATTGGCCTTCACCGCTCCCAAATAAAGAGGAGTGGTTCGGTTTTCGCAAAGTACCCGCGCGATTGCGCTTACCTCAATGGGATCGCCAAGTGGTGTGCCGGTGCCATGAGTTTCAACAAAATCGATCTGATCCGCTTTCAGGCCTGCATCAGCAAGTGCATCTCTTAGCATTGCACGCTGGGCTGGCCCACTTGGCGTTGTAACCGTACGGGCCTGGCCATCGTGATTGGCCGCAGAGCCTTGAACTACGGCAAGCACTGTGTCCCCATTAGACTGTGCATCGCTCAGGCGCTTTAACGCGATTATACCACAGCCTTCACCCTGCCCGAAGCCATTGGCGCTGGAATCAAAAGTCTTGCACCGCCCATCGGGAGACAGAGCGGTCATTTGACAGATGCCAATCAAATGCTCAGGAGCCAGTACTAAGCTCACGCCGCCTGCTAAGGCCAGATTGCTTTCACCATTTCTCAAGGACTGACATGCGAGATGTACGGCAAGAGATGAAGAAGAACAGGCTGTATCCAACTGAATTGCTGGGCCGCGAGAGTCTAGAATATGACAGATCCGGCCAGCTGTAAGGCCTCGCAGAGCGCTAAGTTGGGCGTAGCGGTCAATCTCTCGATTATCGGCGGAATAAATCCGCTGTGAAGAGTAATCATCCCAGTATTGACCGATGAACACCCCAGTTTTTTCGCCCTTTAGTGAGGTGGGCGGGATACCCGCATGTTCCAGCGTTTCCCAACTGACCTCCATTACCAGGCGTTGCTGTGGATCAAGGCTTTCTGCTTCTCGGGGCGACAGGCCAAAAAATTGTGGGTCAAACTTGTCTATATCGTCCAAGAAATAACCTTGTCTGACATACATTTTTCCTGGAACAGTTATTTCTGGATCGTAGTACTCATCGACATTCCAACGAGTGCCAGGAATATCATTCAAGATATCCTGTCCGGAGCTTAAGAGATTCCAGAATTCGTCCGGATTGCGCACGCCACCGGGGTAGCGACATCCCATACCGATTATGGCGATGGGTTCTCGCGAAGTTTCATCGATCCCGCGAGCTGCAAGCTCATCCTGCAAGCGTACTATTTGAGCATTGGCGTCTTCCAGCGTTTTGGGTCGGCATCCATCTAGCCACATTTCTTTTGACATTGGCTAATGCTCTCGCAGTTTGAAACGCTGTAATTTGCCTGTTGCAGTCCGCGGTAGATCATCAATAAACTCAAGCCACCTTGGTCGACTATGAGCATCGAGTTTCTTGGCACATAATTTAAGAAGTTGTCCTAGCACATGATCACAAGGGGTAATGCCATTCCGTAGAGAAACAAAGGCCTTTGGTTTTATAAGTCCTGCATCGTCATAATGCCCAACTACAGCACAATCAGCGACAAATTCATGACCGCTTAATACCTCTTCGATTTCCATAGGCGAGACCCAGAGCCCGCCGACTTTTAGCATATCGTCGGCCCGTCCTTTATGCCAGTAATACCCGCTTTCATCTTTCAGATACTGATCGCCTGTCAAGAGCCATTCTCCTTGAAAGGTCTGGCGTGTTTTTTCCGATTGATGAAGGTAAAAAAGTGCTGTTGTTTCCCCACGCACCATAAGATTACCAACCACACCCTGAGGGACATCTTCTCCGTTGTCGTCAATAAGCCGTACATCATAACCCCCAATTGGCTTACCGCTGCTGCCAGGACGCAATTCCTCCGGTCGATTAGCCATAAATGTGTGATAGGTTTCTGTGCAACCAATCGTGTCAAGGATTTCAATCCCGGTCGCATTTTTCCAAGCATACCAAAGCCGCTCGGGGAGAGGTTCGCCTGCAGACATGCATAACCTTAGCGAGCTAACGTCATAGCGTTCATCGAAATTAGGCAAAGAAAGAATGGCCCCATAGACTGTTGGAACGCAAACAAATATAGTTGGTTTAAATTTGTCAATCGTTTTGAGCACTGCAGCTGCTTGACGAGGCGCGCCGGCATACAGGACGCAGCTCGCACCTACATACCAAGGAAAGATCAGGTTGCCGCCAATCCCATAAACGAAAAATAGCTTAGCGACTGAGAAAGTACGGTCATTTTCACTTATACCAAAGAGGTCCACGCCTGATAACTGCGCAATTAATGGATAATCTTTGTGAGAGTGAAAAACCCCCTTTGGTAGACCCGTTGTACCACTAGAGTAATGAAGTGAGCAAAAATCATCACGATGCGTCTTTTCGGCGTCAAGATTGGTAGTTTCTGGAGCGATCCAGTCGGAAAAGTTCTTATAATTGGCGTCTTCATTCACTCCGACAACGATAACTTTCGTTAAAGTGTTGTTTAAGCCTAAAATAGGTTCGACTAAAGCCAACATACTATCATGGACAACCAGCACCCGGACACGCGCATCCCTAAGGATGTGGTCATATTCCTCCGACTTAAGTAATGTGTTAATTCCAAGAGCAATCCCTCCAATCTTTGCTGTTGCAAAGAAAGTGGTTATCCATTCTGGTCGATCTGGACAAAGGATTGCCACGCACTCGCCAAATCGAACACCCACTCGGATAAGAGCATTTCCGACCTGGTTCACCTGGTTTGATACCTCTTGAAAGGTCAGCGAGGCATGCTCGCTCAATAAAGCAGTCTTATCTGCGCGATGCTTTAAGTTGTGCTCGAGTATGTCACACATATTGTAATAGGTCGGCAAGTCTCTGGCTTTCATCGTCATCCGGCTTTTTCGTAAGCAGAAACAAGCTCGCCCAAAGTTTCTGGATAAAGGTCACCTTCCAGGATTGCGCGAGGGATAAAACCAACATCTTTCTCAATGCCTGTTAGCAAACCCATAAAAGCCAATGAATCTAAGCCGAACACGTCCAACTCATCTTCGTCCTCCATATCTTGGGGAAACGGCATCGGTGAATGCGCGGCAACTGCCTTTTCAAGTCTGGCAAGAACAATGTTTCGTAAGTCCATACTTTTCCCTATAGGATGTTTAACCCGTCTTACCGGCCAAATTATGGCCGAAGATATGATTAACCTATGTGTGAATTAAATGTCTAGTCGGCAATGCGAAGATTTCGGTTTTATAATGCCGTTAGTTTGCAAAATATTCTATAGGTCGATGATCTAATTATTAACCAAGTTAGATCGTGCGTTAAGTCGTGGTGACACAACTTGGCATAAGCTATAAGTTCTTTTGGTAGCCTTCATTCATCCTCTTTTTTCTTTCCAGAGGCCTCGTCAAAAGAGACGCCCATTTGGTCGCCAATTTTTTTAAGAAGTGGATATTGCACTGCCATTTCCATTATGGAGTCCATTGCAGTTGTTACAGGGGATTTGGGAGAACCATCACCAATTCCACCACCTAAACCAGTAATATGGTTAACGTTTATCGATTTTATCTTCTCTGCCGGCTTTACCATCTCGCTCATGATTTTTGGCATAGCTTCAAGCCGCACCTTTTCAAATTCTAGAGCGACCAGAGCATCCGTACGCGTATTTTCGGCATCAATTCTTGCCCGGCTAGCTGCCACCTCTGCCATTTTGACCGCCTTCTCCGCTTCTGCTTCCTCTCGACGTGCATCGGCTTTGTCTCTAGCTGTGGCCTTTTCGCTTTCGGCTTCAATTGCGGCGCGTGCAGCCTTAGCTGTTGCATCCGAACGCGCCGAGATTTCAGCGAGTGCAGCAAAACGTTCTGCTTCCGCCAAAGCGCGGGCGGTCTCAACAGCTTGAGCGGCTTTAACGGCCTCTGCCCGCGCTGCATCCGCCTGAGCTTGAGCTTTGCTTTCATCTTGGCTTTTGGCTGAAATTGCAATCTGCCGGTCCTGTTCGGCGATGGCCAAGGCCTGCTCTCGTTCAACTTCTGCTGCTTGTATGGAGCGTTCCATATCAATTTTGGCCTCGGTCGCTGCGCGTTCGCTATCGGCTTTACGCTTCGCAACTTCTGCGATCTGTGCCGCTGCGAGCGTTTCGATTTCTTGTTGTTGGGCTATTTCGGCGCGCCTTTCTTCCAGATCAATCTCAAGTCTTTTACGTGATGCCTCCATTGATGCCCGACGAACTGACACTTCGCTATCGGCATCGATCTCTGCTCTTTCTTTCTTAGACTTTGCAATTACCTCAGCCAATTTACGCATGCCAACCGCATTAAATGCATTATTTTCGTCCAAAGCCGAAAAGGGTGTCTGATCCAACCCTGTCAGAGATACGCTGTCGAGTTGTAAACCATAGCGAGATAGGGTTTCTTTCAAGCCATCGCTAACCTCCGACACAAACTCAGTCCGGTTTTCGTGGAGTTCATCCATGGACATGCGAGCGGCGACCGAGCGCAAAGAATCAACCATCATCCCGTCAATCAAGTTTCGAAGCTCGTCTCTATGAAAGGTACGTTTTCCAAGTGTTTGAGCTGCTCGCGTGATTGCTTCCTCATTGGGTGAGACGGAGACATAGAATTCTGCACCAATATCAACTCGTAGACGGTCTTGCGTAATAAGGGAACTTTCTCCACGCCGATCTATATCTAGACGCAAGGTCTGCATATTGACTCGGCTAATTTCGTGGAAATATGGCACTGTAAGCACGCCACCGTCAATAACTACGCGCTTTCCACCCACCCCAGTCCTTAGTAAAGATACCTCATTGGTAGCTCTCTCGTACCACCAGGCAGCCAATGCGATGATTATCGCAAAAACTACAACTATGAGAATGATCCAGCCTGTAACGCCCATCTTTTCTCCCTCCCTAAAGTCCCTGCATGTTGCATAGAATGTTTGAAGACATACCACCATCCGAAGGAATATTAGTTCCCCGGATCCAAGTGGTCATATCTGATAATAAAAACAGGATAACTGGCGCTATGTCCTCGGCTGCACCTGGTCGGTCCATTACTTTTCTATCCTCCTCAGCCCGCTGGCCAAGCGTTTCCAAGAAATCCTTGAGGATTGGCGTATCCACTGGACCAGGGCTAACTGCGTTCATCCGAATACCCCGCTCGCGCCAAGTCCAGCGGTTTTGCATAGTCCAGACTATGAGTGCTTCTTTTGAGAAAAAGTAGCTACGCCCACCTTCTGAGGATACTTGCCAATGTTCAATGAACCGATCCAGGTTATTAAAGTCCAAATGTTCTGACGCTTTTATAGCGTTTACTGCTTGCGGCCAACCGATGCCTGCAAGCGAGGCTACATTTACTATACTAGCGCCATCTGAGAGCTTACCTATCATGCCATAAGTCAGACGTTTTAGTCCGACAAGGTTGACTCGCAACAAAAGGTTGGCGTCTTTTGTGGGTGGTAGACCTGCGTTATTGACCAAACCATCAATACCTTCAGGTAGAACATCGATCAGGGCATCTATTGCGCGCGGATCGCTTAGGTCTGCGCGATAAAATTCTTCTACGTTATCGAAGTTTTTGTTCACGTCTACGCCAAGAACTTCAGCACCTTGCTCTGCCAGAATTCTTGATGTTTCCCAACCGATTCCCGAAGCAGATCCAGTTACCACAATACGTTTACCTTTGACTAGATTGTGCATGGTTAAAATACCGGTGGGAAAGGTTTCTGGCCACGATCCATCGTGATCCAGCGGGTTTCGGAAAAATTTTCAAACGACCAGCGACCACCATAACGGCCTTGCCCACTGGCCTTTGCCCCACCAAATGGGGCATGAGCCTCATCATTTATAGTGGCACAGTTTACGTGACACATACCCGTTTCAAGGCGCTGGGCGATTTCCATAGCGCGATATTCGTCAGCTGTTATTATGCCAGATGAAAGGCCGTATTCTGTGTCGTTGTTCATCGCTATAGCTTCTGCATCGGTTTGAAATGGAACCACAACAGTAACTGGACCAAAAGTTTCATCGCGCCAGATATTCATATTAGGTGTGACATGGGTAACGATAGTTGGTTCAACAAAACGGCCGTTCACGTTACCTCCTAGTGCGAACTTGGCACCTTTTGATATGGCATCTTCTAGTTGATGTTTTACATTCGCTGCTTGCCGATCATTGATTAATGGGCCTATAACATTGGATTGATCGGTTACATTGCCGGTTTTCAGTTTTCTGGCCCGAGCAACAAAATCCTGCAGAAATTGATCATAGATTTTTTCTTGGACAAGGACTTTCTCAACACTCATACAAACTTGACCCTGATGCAAGAATGCTCCAAAACTAGCGGCGCTAGTGGCGCGCTCCATATCTGCATCTTCCAGCACTATTAGACTGTCTTTGCCTCCTAGTTCGATACAGGCTTTCTTCAGATGAGCGCCGCACTTAGCTGCAATTCTTCGGCCAACGGCCGTAGATCCAGTAAATGCAACACCTTTTACCAATGGATTGTCGATCAGTTCGTCACCGACCTCAGTGACTTTATCTCGTGAACAGGTTACTACGTTGAAAACGCCAGGTGGGACCCTAGCCTCTTCAATAACCTCTGCAAAGAAAACTCCACCCATATAAGGCGTTTCTTCTGAGGGTTTTAGAACAACAGTGTTCCCAGCTGCCATTATGAAAGAAAAGGGTCGCGCTGCCAAAATACCGGGAAAATTCCATGGACTCAAAACTGCCACAACACCGAGCGGCACTCGAACTGCAGTCGAAAATTTGCCGTTTAGTGAGGGTAATATCTCACCGATTGGTGCATAACAAGCGGCTGCAGCAGATTTGAAGATTTCGGACAACGCTTTAACCTCGTAAGCGCCTTTACCGTACCAGCCGCCGCCTTCCATCTGTGCAGCGGCAATGAAATCCGGCGCACGTTTTGATATGACTTCAGCAATTTTCAACATCATTTCTGCACGTTCCTGAAACTTCAACCTCGACCAGTCTGGAAAAGCACCATTAGCGGCTTCGATTGCTTGGCGCGTCTCAGTGCGCCCGGCATCTGGAATGCGAGACCAAAGAGACCCGTCACAAGGATTTGTACTGTCAAACTGACCCTGGCTTCGCTGCCATTGACCATTAATGTAAAGGCCTTTGATTTCTGGGGTTGATTTTAGTGGATCAAGCATTTCAATCTCTTTCGAATTGGCCAGTGGGACGGCGGCGGTAAACTTCGACTCTAGGTTTTTTATAGATTTCGATGGACACTGGGGAAGCGCCGGCATCACTTCCAGACTGCGTAGGTATCGCATTTGCGGTTTCTGCCAATGATTTTTCTACTTCTTTAGGACGAATTCGGGCAGCAGCAGCAGCGGCTTCGATGTTTTTGATAACGATTTTGATCCTTGATTGCGCAAGTTTTCCCGCGGTGCTGACAGTTTCGGCATTTGGCTGCCGTGAAACTTCAGCAGAGATTTTGGCAGCGATCTCAACTAAATCATCTACTGAGCCACCAATATATTGATCGGCAGAGCATTGCGGTATTGGTATTGTATCGAACCGAGGCGTGGCTGGCGCGGCTTTTATTTCAGTGGTTGTGTCGATCTTTTTAATATTGCCACCGGCACCAAGGTACGCCTTTTGTACTACTGGGTTATTCAATAGGCGCTCGGCCGAGTCTTTATGGGTTATACGCGTGTTTTCTAGCAAGTACCCGCGGTCGGCGATCGCCAAACTTTGTTTTGCATTTTGTTCAACAAGCAAAACACCAATGCCAATGGTTTTTACTTGGGCAAGGTTTCGAAAAAGTTCTTTGCACAAAAGCGGCGATAGACCGAGAGAGGGTTCGTCCAGCATTAGTATTATTGGCGCTGACATCATGGCTCGCCCAATAGCAACCATTTGTTGTTCACCGCCTGACATTGTGCGGACAACCTGCCTTTGGCGTTCTTGGAGTTTAGGGAATAGTTCAAAAACACGATATAAGTTTTCATTTTCCTTTGCCCTGGCTCGGGCTGGATGGGCTCCCAAAAGTAGGTTTTCCTTGACTGTCAGATCTGCAAAAACACCACGTCCCTCAGGCACTAGAGCTAAGCCCTGTTCAACGATTTCATCTGAAGAAAGCCCTACCAGTGAGATATCCCTCAAGCGTATTTCACCGGAAACCGTTCCCTCGCAAATTCCCGATATTGCACGCAGAAGTGTGGATTTACCTGCGCCATTTGCCCCCAAAATAGTGACGATTTCACCAGGTAAGACATTTATCGAGACGTCATTCAGCGATGGATGTTGGCCGTAAGCTGCAGAGAGATTTTTTACCTCAAGCATCATCATCTCCCAAATAGGCGCGGATGACTTCGCTGTCGGAAAGCACCTCATCAGGTGCGCCTTCAGCAATTTTTACGCCTGATGATATAACCACACACCGGTCACACAACGAACGTATAGCGTCCATAACGTGTTCTACCAAAACAACCGTTATACCTTCATCGCGCAGGGCGTGAATTAGTTTTATTCCGGTTGCCAATTCGGTAGGGTTCAATCCGGCCAGCCACTCATCTAGCAAAAGGACCTCGGGTTCTCCTGCGAGCGTCCTAGCAAGTTCCACACGTTTTTGGTCAATATAGGTTAGTGAAGAAATAGGGGAGTAGCTCATAGCATCCATGCCTACTCGTTCTAACATATCATGTGCAAAGCCTTCTGCCTCATTTCCCCATCGGCGACGATGACCGTATACGGCTCCGGCAATTACGTTTTCTAAAACGGTCAAACCTGGGAGAAGACGAACCAATTGGAAGGTACGCCCCACACCAGAGCGAGAAATAATTTGAGCTGGTAAGTCTGAGATCAATTGACCACGTAGGGAGATCCGTCCTTCGGTTGGTTTAAAAACGCCTGATATCATGTTCATCATAGTTGTCTTGCCAGATCCGTTTGGGCCAATAATGCCCACCATTTCGTGTTCTGCGACGTCAAAAGACAGATTTGATACCGCTATTAATCCACCGAAGCGTTTGGAGACGCCCTTGACCGATAGGATTGCTTTAGAGGCCCTCATGATTGCCTTCTCATTTTATTATGAAGATCCTCAATTCTGCCGACAAAACCTTTTGGTAATGCGTAAACGATCAATAGGAAAGCGAGACCTAAGACTAGGATTGATTGGTTGGGGAAATTTGCGTCAACCCAATTCCAGATGAGAAGGAAGGGAATAACGCCAACGACTGGGCCCCAAAGACGGCTTGATCCACCGAGAAGGGCCATGATTACAACGAAAAAGCTCAGTTGAGGTGAAAAGACCTGGTTAGGTTCGATATAACTCCAGCGTGGGGCAATGATTGCGCCAACGATAGCTCCAAAGAGACCCGTTGTGGTGAAAAGGGTCACTTTTGCCATGGATGTGTTGATGCCAACGTGACGCGCTACAGTTTCATTGCCCCCAATTATGCGCAGTGCAAAGCCCAGTCGGGAGCGTGAGATTATCCAACCTACCAAATATATTGAGGA
>MDTG01094464.1_pt1 | contig 33471 bp, 32 predicted proteins | sample 811421 | NCBI WGS metagenome assembly MDTG01 (sample SAMN05326645, study PRJNA326480) | marine metagenome | isolation source: seawater | place: Pacific Ocean: South East | collected 2011
TAGAATAATGAAGATGGGTGCCGCCATTTCCTGAGTACTGACAACTGCCCATCGACGACACCGATTGCAGACCAGCCCTCATTGATTTCTTTATATTTTTCAAATGCACGCGTTGCCGCCACCCAAGTCGTTTTGAAACTTTCTTTAAATACCTTTTTAAACGCCTGCTCATAACCTCTGACAAGGATATGATTCGATACAATTCTGATCTCTTCCGACACGTTCTTCTCGCATACTCATAGTCGATTATGATAAGGCACGGCTCTAACCCCCCGCCCGGCAGCTTTAGGGACTTACTATCTATTGCTATGTAGCGTAGCCTAGGGCTATATCTTGTGCATGAAGCGACTGATTCCGGTTGCAAAAATAGCAAATGGCACGGCCAAAAGCAGGTGCCATTTACCGCGCGCGCACAACAGGCGCGATAAGTAAATTATGAGTCCAAAAATAGTTTTAATTGGCTTAGAGCTCCTCGAATTACCAACATGATACCAAGACAGCACCTTATCAATCCGAAGCGATTGCTCGCAGTTACCCCAAAAAAAGGATTCAAACAAAACAATATCTTCGCCCGGTAGGCTACGCCATTGCTGTGGAGGGATAAATGAAATATTCTTGATTGAGTTCAGTGCGTGCTCTGTTGACACCATAACCGTGTTGACCGGAAAACCTCTTTTGAATAGGTACGCCCTCCAGTCCACTATCTTTTCGCCCTCGAACGTAGCCCCGAGCATGCCAGTATCGTTGAACTTTCTCGTCATCGAGTGTGAGATTTTACAGCCCGAGGACAACATAAATTTGTGTTGAACACTCAGTTTTTCCGAACTGAACCGATCGTCAGAGTCCAAAAACGTTATGTACCGCCGGTCCGCGTGCTTAATTCCCACTATCCTTGCATTCAAGGGACCTTTATTGCTTCCGAGGGTTATCACTCGAATTTTTTTCAGGAAGGTTGCTTCTCCTTTTCTTTCAAAGAACCTGTTCAAAACTTCGTCAGCTGTCTCCAGCTTCGATCCGTCATCTATGATCAGCCACTCATAATCTAAATGCGTTTGTTCTCGCACCGAATCGATTGCAGCATTGAATAATTCACCCGTCTGAAAGTAAGGTGTTATTATGGATACAGACATCAGTTAATGCTCAAAATTTCTCGAGCAGGTATAGAGGACCCATCCGGAAAAAGTGCCGACACCTTACGAGGAGTACTGTTAAGGTTAACTCGGTGCTTGAATCTGGCCACCATTCCTGAGGCCATTTCAAACCGCGATGTGCGCTCAAATTCCCACGGATGCACATATATTTGCTTCGCCCCCGATTGATTTTCAACAAGGTTTCTGGCGTTTATTACGCTAGGGAACAGCCTCAAGTACCCACCACCAGGTGGATACCATCGCCCGCAAACATCAAATGATTTTAGACCAACGGGAAGGCGTGCGCCCACTAACGCCCTGGGATGAAGCCATGCTTTATTCAAGCCCGACGATTCGTAAGCATATCCAGCCTCCATAGCAATTAACGCGTCGCTACTCTCGAAAGCAAAGTTCGGCGCTCGAAAGCCGTAAACACTGACTTGAAGTTCGTCCTCTAGTATTTTTTTCGACGTAGTAATTTCCCTGCACCTCTCTGATTGAAGCAGCGTCGGGAGCATTCTATGCGAAGCGGAGTGCGAACCGATTTCGTGTCCTCGTGCGATGACATCGCCTAGAAATTCGCGGTACTTCTTAGCAATCTCGGCAACCACGAATATCGTTACCCGTCCCGATCGATCCATCACATCTAACAAGGCAGACAGAGCAAAGTCCGAAAGTGAGGACTCAAAACGCATATCAAGATTTTCACAATGATGTTCATCTTCAAAGTCAACTGTTAGGCACATCTTATCGCTCATTACGATCCCTCTGCTTCATTTTTTTATGCTTTACTGCGCAGACTAGCCCCAAGACAAGCCAGTGATAATAATGTCCTACCGCACCTAACCCCAGCATACTTAGCGCAAAAAAAACGTACGTAACTTTTCCCCAAGAGTTGTTTACATGCGTCCATCTCGTTCTGTAAAACACAAAATATAAAGATAACGCCGTGAAGAACACCCCTATAGTCACGGCAAGGTTAAGGGCATAGCCTTCCGATCTTACCGCCGTGTATTCCCCCGAATTTACATCTACATAATAATCATGTGCAGATACATCCACGTTTTGCGAATCTACTACTGCCCATTGGGCTGCATCCCAATTCCCCAATCCGTACCCAAACGGATTCTCACCAATTGCCCTTAAATTAACCGCAATTGTAATAAATCTGTGCCCAGATCCTTCGTAGATCACTTGGGCTAGGCTTGCTGGGCCGTGATTTATTTGCTGTAAAATCACTTTAACCCTTTCGTTCGGAATATTATCGATGACATTTGGGGGTAGCAAGGCTGGAAAAACCAGCAGAGCCACAATAACGATTACCCCAATGAACCTTACTAATGGACGCGCCAGCACGAAATATACAATCGCCATGTATAAAATCCCCATCAGAGCTTTTATACAAAAAAGCATCAGCCATATGTAAAGGACATGCACAAAAATCTTCTGCTTTCTCTGAGTAATAGTCAGCATTGCTGCGATAAATAACCAAGTGACTTCATATGCGGCACGTGACGGCTCATTTGCGAATATCGACGCTCCTCGATCTTGGATATGGGAAAAGCTGGATAGGCTTCCACGAGGGAAAAGTGACTGCCAAAACCAATCAAAGTACGGGCCAAATATATTTATACTTTGAACCAAGCCGATAAGGACGGACGCATAGAATAATCCTTTTAAGCCATACAAAATATTGGCTTTTCTGCCTAAACTTAGGCCTCGAAGAATTATAAAAATCAATGGCGGAAGTACAAATGTAAGCAGTGCAAGCATCGCCTGAATAATATTAAATTCCTTGGCGTTATTTGTAATTGATACTACAAGAATTCCTACTAACAAAGTAAGTAAGAATAAGATGAAGTCTCTGTTTATTTTTCGAATAAATAGCAACGCCCAGGGAATAATCTCTGTAGGCAGAGCGCCAAACGTGAGCCCTGGGGGCAAAAATGCCAGTGACCTTATGTTCATCTTCGCCTTGCCAGCTGTCGCAGGTTCATCAGCCAATAATAGCGGTCAGACCCCACTAATAACCTCATGCAGAGCTTAATACTCTCCTTAATCAACTCCGAAAGGCCTCCATCCTTGTATCTGTATTTGACTGTTTTCATTGTTGGGTAGTTTGATACGCCTCCCAACTCGTGAATGGCAATTGGTTTCTGAACGTAAATTGCGTTACAACTCTCCAAAACTGCTTCAACCCAGATTCTATCGGCTATGACTAGCTTGGTTTCTTCGAATCGTATGACCCTCGCCGCTTTCCCGTCGAACCAGCCAGCCTGATGAGCAAGGTTTTGATAGCTTTCCGTTCTCATTTGCTGTGCCGAAGATCTAATGTAAGTGGTGCCCCGCCATCGCTGGTGGGTGTCAAAAATATAAGAGGCATCGGTGGAGGGCAGACACGCGATGGCTTCTAATATATCTGCGACCTCGGGAACAAAAAAGTCACCTGAATTGAGGAAAAAAATCAAATCGCCCGTTGATTTTTCAAGTAACTCGTTCATTGCTGGGTATAAGCCAATCGTCTGCTGTTCAAACGCCCTTATCGGTAAGCCTTTAAGACTAACCGCCGCGAGCTCACGAACATGCTCGGTAGGAATGTCACAATGACAGATCAAGACAGAAACGCCGTCTAGCCCGCGAGGAATAGACTGCAGGGTTTGCCGAAGTTCCGTCAGATTAGCTTTCGCAACTACTAAGATCTCTAGGCTTCTCTGCAATATATTTCTCCATTAATGATCTGATGCCCAGTTGACCGCACGTCGCATAGAAACAATCGATGGCGCAAGATACACCGAGGCTGCCACGTCAATCATCAAGTTCGCAAGAACACCGCATCGACCTGTAGCGTACGTCCAGTTTGAGGATCACTAAGTCCTTTCTGTATCGCCCATAGATTGAACCCCATTCTTTCCATGCGCTGGATCATTTCTAGCCACAGTTTTTGTCCGTCATATAGCGGCACCAAAGAGAGTTCGAGCAAAACTCCCTGAGCGTCCTTGATCATGTCGACTGCTCCATCTAATACCTGCCACTCAAAGCCTTGGGTGTCGATTTTTATAAAATAGCGAGAGGACTCTATTAGATAGCGCCGAGCTATCGAATCGAGTCGCACCAAAGGCGCCCGCTCGGACGAAATAAAAGCTGAGTCGGGTGCAGCAGACAGATGTGTTTCTAGCATTGACAGAACAGAAGACGAGGCAGAATTTTTGGCAATATTGATTTCAATATCACCGTCATGATCACCCACCGCTGTACGTGGATGGACCTTCCAAGCTAAATCCCCAGCCGAGGTAGCCGTAAGTCTCGCATGGGCCTCCGAGAGAGGCTCGAAGCTGACTATTGAACCGGAAAATCCAACTGATCGGAGCTCTTGTGCGAATTGTCCAATATTTGCACCAACGTCAAAGACCGTATCAACTTGGACTTTGTCTATCGCAGCCAGAATTTGGCCCATCGGATTAGATGCCAGCGTGTACCTGCGCACGTCCCAGCCCAAGGTATTAATCAGTCTTTTAAGATTTCCCTTTATCTGTTCAAGCATTTAGCACTCATTCTCACATATACTTACCGTTATTCTAATTACAACTAGGGGCAGTTTGTTCCCCTGTACCCAACACAATAGACGTGAAGCGAACAATATTCCATTTAACCTTTCCCTCGGGTACCCCTTTTGTCTGCTGTGTGCCTGACAGCACCGCCCGCACACAGGTGTTGATTATGAGCTTCATTCATTACGGTGGCCTACAGCGCGCCGTGTTCTAACATTCTATCGGTGCTTCGTAAGTAATGAGGAGCGCATTATCGAACGCAAACTGTCTGGTAAGCTCTGACTGGACTTGTACTTGCTGACCCCCGATTTGTGGCGCTTATATACGCCAACTCATTGGTCTAAGCTCTCCCCCCACCCGGATAACAAGGCGCCATCTCTAACTGACTTAATCCTTTGGTCCCCATGGGTAACTAGTTCCTCGGATATATCTGGATTTTCTATAATCAATTTCATCGCCCTATGAAGCGACTGCGGGCTGTCAACCTCGGCGAGAAAACCGGCTTTACCAACTTGCTCAACCATCTCCGGATCAGTCGATGTAACTACAGGGCATCTGTAGGAAAAGGCCTCCCAAATTCCCAGATTGAAAGATTCATTTTTTGTTGGGAATACAGCTGCTAAAGCATTTTTAAAAAGCCACTGCTTTTCTGCCTCCCCGACAAAACCCAGGTAGATAATATTCTGCTTCAAATCAGCGGCGGCTATTGTAGATTTAATTTTTCTCCCATATGTCGATTCGAAATTTGAACCAGTCAAAATCAATCTCACAGAAGGATATTCTGTGACTAGCATTTCCATCGCCTTTATCAAAACGACGTGGTTTTTTGTTTCGACCGCTGTTGCCGGGAAGAAAAAAAATGTGTCACCACAATCGCCATATAGGCTAGATGCAGGCGCCGGGACATCTTCTTTGATTGGCACAGAAAACGATACGCGATATTTATTTGAACGGAACAAAGAATTTAAGGTTTTAACGGCATGATTAGAGGGTAACAATAGCAACTCAGAAGACCTCAAAATACTGCGAAAAAATTTATCGTGCAGCTTTCTTCTTATGTAGCTGAAAGGCAGTTTACGACCCTGAAATAGAAACCTTATGTCATGAATAGCTGATATGCAGCGGCCACCGTGCGCGTGATAGCAGTAAGCGGGGAAATACGGGAATAGACCGAAGACGGTATAAATTACCAGTTTGTGGGCATGAAGAGACTCAATCTTCGAAAAGAAATTCCATTCTAATTCCTTTTGAAAAAGAAGGTGAATCGCCCTCGGTTTCAATTGCCGGAAATCAGGCACGATTTCTACTCGAACATTTTCGGATTTTACGCAGCTGAATCTTTCTGAATTATTCTTAGATAAATAAATGGTGAACTTTGTGCTGGGGAATCTTTTTCTTAATCGATAAACCAGGTCTAAGTTGTACGACGTGACGCCGGTTTCAAACTCGGGGTTATCATTCGTAACAGCGAAAATGCCAATTGTATTTCTGTCAAGGCTTGCCACGAAATAGCCCAACCATATGGTCATAAGAATTCGCGAAGTGCCAGCTGGCGAACGCACAGGCACCCTCTGTGAACCACGTTTTTTGATATATCATTTATACATCTCGGTAGCGAACAACGCAGACTCCGCACTTCGCATCAGTACAATATAAATCATTCATACCAGGTTGTATTACCACGACTTTTCGAGGTAAACGTTTTGACTTTCCGCTTTTGGAAACTGGCATGACCTGTGAGAAGCGGTCTAAATTTCCCTGAATTTCCTATGAGAGATTGTAGTGAATTGCTTAGCCCAGGAGCATTTATACTTTCTCATCTGGTAAAAGTTTTCTTGGAAATCTAGCCCGTCAATTCCGTCGACAAATTCTGTCTCAAAACGGCCTGGCATGAGAAAGAACGCATTTACACCACGGCTGTCTACGCAGACAAATTTATATCCATAAGTCGCGAAGAACCGCCTCCACCCTGCAATCGAGACCCCGTAGTAAAGGTATTCATCACCTTGGAAATCAATTACGAATGCAGGATCATACTCGATGGTAAGTGAATTCTCTGGCCCGTAAGCAGAGTTGTACTCAACAGCAATTACGGCCGGCCTAAATCCACAGTTGAAAATTTCTTTCATCAAATAATAATCATTGCCGTCTATATCCAATGACAAATAATCCGGGCACAGCGAACTTGCCATTTCCTGCAATTCGTGGATATTATCTTTATTTACGAAGATGTTGTGGCATTCGACGCCCGGGTTAATTCTGCTCATTAGGTATCTTGATAGATCAGATGCTCGCCGATTTCCTTCAATCATCAAACCACTGTAGCCTCTCGCTATTGCGAGCCAGGCGGTGTTATTGTCGACACCAGTTGAAGCGCCAATTTCAATAAAGTGTCGATCCGGATCATTAATTTTTCCCACTAGGAAATCGGTGATACCGTCTTCGCCATTTTGGCTGAATCCCGAAAACTCCCATGTTTGAGGGCGTTTTTCATCGATATCGAGACGGCTCTGTGTAGCCGCCGCGCGAGCGAGGGCTTGCGAGATATACACCTCGGATCGCAACGCAGATAAAAATGTTTCTATCTTCCTCAGCATGTTACTTTCCCATTTCTTTCGATTAAAAACATATAGGTGCACGTAGTTTCGAGGTGAAAGTCTCTTTGCAGATATATTCAATCATCGTTGAGTTAAAATATCTTTTAATCACGATTTACACAGGGAAATCTTTTCCCTTCAAAGGGTAATAGGCCCAATAGCACCTCTGTTATTGTAGAGCGGGGTTAGGAGTATATTTCGAACTATGCTGTGCCTGGTCCGCTTAGTTGATATGGCCGTAGAACTTCGCTTACATTCGCGGAAACTTTCTGCAGGTCGCCGTCGGTTAGTGCCAACCCGCTTGGGATATAAAACCCTCTCCGCGCCATCGTTTCAGCAACTGGGTAGCTTTCACCCTCGAAGAGGCCCATTTCGCGCAAAACCGGTTGTTCATGCATAGGATAGAAGAAAGGACGCGACCCAATACCTAACTTTGCTAATTGACTCATCGCAGCAGCAGCATCAATCTCTACACAGTCGTCTAGCACGAGGCCATATACCCAATAAATGTTCTCTGCGTATTCGGTCTTCACTAGTGGCGTTTGGACGCCGCCTAAGTTTGTCAGTAACTCATTATACCGATGGCCAATCCATCGCTTTTTCAACACCAACTCTTCCAATCGCTCTAGCTGAGCAATGCCTAGCGCAGCTTGCAAATTGGTCATGCGTAGATTCCACCCGAGTTGATGATGCACAAAGCGTCGCCCCGGCTCAAAGCATAGATTGCGAAGGGCACGGCATCCCGTTGCAATGTCGTGGTCGTCGGTGAGAATCATGCCACCTTCGCCGGTGGTGATGTGCTTATTTGAATAAAAACTCACCGTGCTGACATCGCCAAAAGATCCACAAGGCTTGTCACGATAGGACTGGCCGATCATTTCTGCCGCATCCTCAATCAGCTTTAGATGATGACGCTTACACAAGTCAATCACCGGATTCAGATCTACCGGCAATCCGTAGATATGCACCACCATAATGGCTTTCGTTCGCGGCGTAATCTTGGCTTCGATCTGAGACACGTCCATGTTCCAGGTTAGAGGATCACTATCCACTAATACCGGCGTCGCTCCCAACCGCACAATTTGCAATACACAGGAGATAATCGTAAAAGTAGGTAGAATTACTTCATCGCCTGGCCCAATTCCCAAAGCCACAACCGCAGCGTCAATGGCGGCTGTTCCATTGGTTACCGCAATTCCATGCTTACGCCCCACACGGGCTGCAAACTCTTTTTCGAAGCGGGTGACGAACGCCCCCTCAGATGATATCCAGCCACTGTCTATACACTCGGCCAAATACTTCTTCTCATTGCCATCCAGCAGGGGTTCGTTCACCGGTATAAATTCAGACATTGCTTACACGACCTTCCTTAGAATGAAACAAACACCCCAAGTTTTTTCGCTAGGCGCATTGCCAGTCAAAAATTCCTCTGAACCTACGATTTCAAATCCGGTGTTTTCGGCCAGCAACGCCAATTCGGGAAGCGAAAAGTGCCTCATAGGGTGAGTCTCACTAAAAGTTTTCACCGCGTCGCTCCTCAAGTCGCGTGCAAAAATCGTATAATTCACATCAACTCGATTTTCGTTTGGATGCGAGACCGGCTCAGCGAGGCGTATAATCTCGTATGAGCCATCCATCAGCCGTTTTACTCGCACCTCCGGCCTTTGCGCCTGAACAGCCGGGCTGTACCAAACATCAAACACAAACAGCCCACCTGATCGAAGATGCTCTGCCGCGCGAGCAAGGACGTCTCTCACCGCCCCGTTAGTCGTCTGATAACTCACCACATGAAAGAGCGACAGCACCGCATCGAACGTCCTCTCGAGCTGCACAGTGCAAATATCACCCTGCTGGCAAACAAAGCCGGGGGCAGACTTAGCCCGAGCCACCATCTCGGCACTACGCTCAATGCCTGTCACTTGATAACCCCTTTCCGCTAGGAGCCGGCCGTGCTTACCAGTACCGGAACCAAACTCAAGCACGTTTGCACCCAAGACACCGTAGTGCCTAAGTAGGTCTGCGATGTAGTCTATCTCTGCTGAATAATCTTTGTCGCGATAGAGTATATCGTAGTAACTGCTATAAGCATCGAAAACGCCATCGGTCACAGAATCACTCCTTCAGCCGAATTTCATCAGCAGCCACCGGCTCAAAACGAGTCTTGTCTGACTCACCGGCATATGGCCCCTGCTTAACCTCGATCATCTCTGTCGGCTCAAGCATCTCGAACCCGTGGCCGCCATACGCAAGCAGAATTACATCACCCTTATTCAAGATCCGACTTTCAAGATAAGCTTGTTCATCATCGAAAAAATCCACCCGCACCTGTCCTGATTTAATGAAAAGCACTTCCTTTGTAAACAGAACTTCTCTCTGTACGGGATTATGGACATGCGGCGGAATAACATATCCCTTTGGTCTTCTCATATAACCCAATTGCTGCGAGAACTCGTCTGGAGTATGGAACTCTATGCCATCACTATAATAATCGTGCCGTAAAATAACGGCCAAAAGCGTGTCGCCATGTTCGATTTTTTCTTTCAAATATTTAACCTTCTAATCAATAATCACTGTTACGAATTTCACTATCCTGCGTATGCATTAGAAATCGCCATGTGAAAAAGCTAACCTGCTTATTTTCGCGATATGATCCACAGACTCTGGACGCCCCGTGATATATTTAGACACCTTAGTAATTGAAGGCCGATCTACGTTACTCGCTATTCATGGCGGCGCAGCTAACAACTTCCGCATCGCGAATTACCTCAGACGCGGCGTCAATCAATGCGGTGAGTGCTTTCTTATCATAATGCAGAGCGTAATCTAACGATTCCTGCCCGATCCGATCCAAGAAAAAAGAGACGCCCAAATCGGTCGACCAATCCACCGCAAAGCACGCTAGCGTCCTCTCGACGCTACATCCCTTCGTTGAAAAACAAGAAGACAAAGTCTCAATCCAAAGCCGACCAGTAGTAGACCACTCCTGCTCCAGCGCGAAATATAAAGCATCAAACTCAGTAATACCTTTCAGTCTGACGCAATCTAGGTCAATAAGCTTACAAGCATTCGATTTGTCGCGCATTATATTACGAGAGTGGAAGTCGCCATGCACAATCCCTACGGTATACCGTCCGCGTCTCAAAAATCTTTCCGCGCTGGCTTTAAGAAGATTAGCACGGTCTTTGTCAAAGCGAGATTCAATTTCGCAGATACCGGCTAAAATCTGCTTACATTCAGCCAACTCGCATTGCCCACTATTAATAATATTTGCATCACTGAGTCGGCGATACAGAAATACAGCCTCACTCAAGGCTTCCTCAAAAGGGATTTGGTTGAGCTTTTCACTTATTAGCACCTCTAGCCCTAGAATTGTGATGAACCGATAATTTGGAAAAATATTTATCAAGTCGGGGCGAGAAGCCAGTAATAGACTGTAGTTTTTATGTTCTAGATTCAAAGTAGCCCGAGATGAACGCGCTACCTTTAGAAACCTATCAGAAGAGGTTAAAAGAAAACACTCAAATCCACGATCCCAGTGAAACGCTGGCGCCAATTCTTTTTTTAGCCTGAGCACTGGAACGGCGTATATAGTAAAAAAAATATATTGAGTGGCAGACTTAAGTAGAAGCGTCGTGCGATTTAAGAATTTTAGTAACACCATTATTATACCAACTTAGACCTGAATCAGCTGGCGTTTCACGGCCTCTCCTGCAAAGTGCCAGAGCTTGAGATCCTTAGGATTATGGACTGCTAAATTTTCAGTGATCAAATCATATGCATGAGTAAGATCTCGTGAAACTCCATAGCCCCAAACGCGGGCAATTACATCCGTTGTGACGATAGTGTTGTTCCAATCAAAGTTAAACTCCCATGCCTCAAAAACCTGCAAAGCAGTGCTTATCTGCTGCTTGGATAGACGCTCGATCGAGGCAGCTTTCTGTACCGTCTTTGCGTACTCTTGAACAGTTTGAGGTTCGTATGTAAATCCAAATCCGGCATAAAAAGGGACGCCAGCTAGAATCGTTGGAATACCAAGACAAGCGTACTCAAGTCCAACAGTACCAAGTACCGTGATCAACACATCGGCACATTCTTTTATAGAAATCGTGTTTAAGTCGTCGGGGCTTAAATATATGTTTGCCGCCCCATGAGCATCCACGATTGCTTCGACTAATCCTTCTTCACCGTAAGCAGCAGCTGATGGATGAGATTTAACTATCCACGCCATATCGTCTGATCTGGCACAACATTCAAGCGTGCTTTTCAGCCACTGATAATAATCAGCATAGAGCATATAAGAACAAAGATGCGGTGCATCGCAAAAAATATGCGAAAAAACGAAGCCAATGCGCTGATCTACTGGAATTTTCAGTGCAGCACGAAGTTCATCTAAATCGTAAACCCTACCCGAGTATGCTCTTTGCGCATCGATTTGCGTAACACCGGAATCTAACCGCTGGCTTAGCCCTTTGAGAGCCAGTGCCTCACGTTCTTCGCTGTTTTTTCGATTTGATAGTAGATCAGCACGAATCCGGGCATTAATCCCTTGGTGGTAGGTTGGGAGGTTATTTTCGTCGATACTGGTATACAGAGACATCTGAATATCGCTGGTTTCGATCACGGGAACGCCTCGCTGCAAAGCCACGCGACAAAGAAGGCCATACTCTGGATAAGCAGTATGTGTTGCAATTAAGCAACTGTAGTCCCTTGAGATAAAAAGCAGGTGGTATTGATAATAGTAGAACCAGCTGCGCGCCATAACTTTGTATACGTTCCAATCGACGGCATTTATTGTCGGTAGCTTTGTTACCCGGAGCACCTCATCGTAAATCAAATCGCCAATCCTGATGCCGCCCAAATGTATATCCAGCAACTGGCGGGGAGTGCGTAATCTAATAAAGCACAACGCCGACATCGCACAGCTGAAGAGAAAAATAGGTGGGCCGATCAGCATAAATTTGCGCCCAAGAAAAATCCAGCGGCTGATGCCAAATGACGCAAAAGCTTTCTTAGCTGACCGCCACTGATAAGAAAAACCATTTGCCACCACCACAATATCACCGCTGGCAAGCGCATCTTGAACCGCCTTGGCCGCTACACCAGCTCGAAACAAGTAATTAGGTCCGGCTTCAGAAAGATGGCCGCCCACCATAATATCTCGCCCACCTACAGCGGGATCTGACCAGTAAGGCTTATTAGTTTCAACAAAACGCTTGACAGCCGCCGTCTGCGGCGGAGAAATCGGGCGCCAGGCGCCCAACAGGTACGCGATGTCAGCTATCGCTCGGATGAGGGTATTGCGACGCAACAACTGGAGTACCGATCTAAGCACCCTTGCCAACATGTTAATCTTTTTTTTAGCAACTTCAGTCACGGATCAACTCATCTTCGAAGCAACTCAGTAGCACATGGTCGCAGTAGGCTTTATCGGCGTACAACTGTTGTCTCAGAGTGCCGTCTACCTTGAAGCCGATGCGAATAAATGCCTTCACGACTGCAATATTGACTGAGTTCGCCCCTGCCGAGAGCTTGCGCACCTCCAGAACGTCAAAAGCGTAGGCTGAAATTGCGCGTAGGAGATCAGTGGACATTCCGCGGGCCCAGAAATTGCGATCTCCCAACATAAGGCCCACATCGGCAATGCCGTGGTTACGATCGTGCTCGGTAACGAAATTTAACTTAGCCGTGCCAATGAACTTACCGCTTTCGCGATCATACACAGCAAAGAAATGGCAATGCTCGTTGGCCCACAACTGCTTCACGTAATTTTCCGCTTCAGCAAAGGGATAGTCGGCCAGCAACTCATCTCGACCTATATAGCGCACAACATCCACATCCTGCAGCCATTTGTAGTACGCAGGGTCATAGAGATGCTCTTCAGAGAACGGAACCATACGCGTCAGCTTGCCTTGAATCAGCATGTCTCTAGCTCCTCGAAGTTCCATTTGCTAAGGGAGATTCCGTCGGCGATCAGCTGCTCGCGTGCATCCCTCAGGCCATCACACATAAAGTTGAACAGATGGGAGGTTGAAACTGCGGAGGCGAAGCCGGAACAGATACCCTCGGCAAGACGATCTATAGTGTCGGCGCCGCCTGCAGCAATAATCGGCAGGTCACAGGATTCGTGCGCAAGCTGTATTGCGGGCAAGTCATAGCCCATACCAGTGCCGTCGCGCTCGATCGACGTAAGATAGAGCTCACCTGCACCCAGCGATGCGGCTTGCGCCACGCCGGCGGCAAGTTCCACGCCTGTATCTTCGAGGCCTCCGTCGACAAAGATTCTTGCCAAGCCCGTATCGTCACGGCGAAAGTCGAGGGACGCGACTATGGACTGGCTGCCGTAGGTACCGGCCAACTCGTCAATTAATATCGGCATACTGAAGAAGGCTGAATTTAGCACCACCTTGTCGGCACCGGTCTCAAACAGTCGCTTGGCTTGGTTGGCGCCACGGATGCCGCCGCCAACCGCGACAGGCATAAAGCAGCTCTTCACCAGATTCTGCACCATCTGGATGAAATCTTCCCAGCCATCTGGGCTCTTGCTTACATTCAGGATGATCAGCTCATCGATAGAGCGAGCTATCGATTCGAACTCATAGTTCTCCATAAGCCAAGCAAAATCGCCAACAGCCTGTAGATTGAAATTACGACTCAGATGGAACTGACCGTCTGCATAAAGCAAGGCAAAGCACATTCGCGGTTTAGCCATCACTGCCAACCAGGCCGAGCTTGATGAATCGCGAAATTAGTTTCAGGCCGCTGCTCTGGCTTTTCTCCGGATGAAATTGCACGCCAAAGATATCGCCCTTATTAACTGCGGAAGTGAAATCGTCTCCATAGTGCGTGCGCGCCAAGATATGCGCATCGTCGTCGGGGACAAAATGGTAGGAGTGCACGAAATAGAAGTCTTCTAACACAGTGCTTCCGATATCGAATAGAGGGTTAGCAACCTTCGCGCTGGCGCCATTGAATCCCACATGCGGCAGACGCAATGTCTTGTCAATGAATTTGCTGACATGGCCAGGTATCCAGCCAAGTCCCTGTACGCCTGGAGCTTCCTCACTGGTATCGGCAAGCAGCTGCATCCCGAGGCAGATACCGAGTATGGGAGTGCCCTTATTGAGCACAGCCTCATTCAGCGCATCAATCAGGCCACGCTCATGTAGATTCTTCATACCGGAACCAAATGAGCCGACACCAGGTAACACCAGCGTCTTGGCCTCAACCAACTCAGCCGGATCGGAACTGAGGTTGACATTCGCCCCCATGAACTCGAAGGCACTCTTGACTGACCACAAATTACCCAGCCCGTAGTCCACGATGACAACATCCATGACCAATCCCGCTAGACTTTCTTTCTCAGCGTCATAATGATTTCGGTCCCCATGCCGTCCGCCGCAAGGCGGTCACGGATGCTATTGTCCGTATCCAGTTCGAAGACAGCGCGCAGCAAATCTGCTGTGCCACGCATAGCCATGGAAGGACAGGTCTTGCCTCCGTAGCCGTACCAGTTCAGCGCATCGTCGAGGAAGTCTGAGCAATGCTTCACATCGAAAATCTCGAACTGCTCCGAGTTCGCAAAGTAGTTAGACAGCCAACGTTCGCCGAATACCAAGTAGTGAAAGGGGGGGCAAAGCGCATAAAAATCAAAACTCTTGGATACCGGCGAATCGAAGTCGGGCGTACTGAAGACGAAGTAACCGCCGGGCGAAAGTGCCTCCCAGATATTTTCGACGACAAACTGGAGCTTGTGGTAGTGCACGTGTTCAATCACTTCCCAGGCAGTGATCAGGTCGTATTGCGCCGTGCCAATCGGATTGCGCGTGAAATCCAGCGTACGCGCAGACACGCCTTCCGAAGCGGTGGCCTTGATCTCGAAATCCGAGTGCGTCACATCCCATTCAGGGTAGGTCGCATGCAGGAACTTGCTAAAATTGCCGACACCCCCGCCCAGATCGAGCGTGCGAATCTTGCTCGGAAGCGTGGGAAGTATCTTCGAAAAGTCACAACGGATCGAATTTTTGTTGTAGGGATTGTTAGTAGAGACAACGAAATCCTGCTTGTCCCACTTGTCGTAGATGAGATGCACATCGTCTTCGTGTACCGAGGGGGACTGAACCACGAGGCCACAAGATTCACACTCATGGTAGAGCGGGCGGCTGGCCGGTAGATATCCGCAAAAGGGCTGAGACATAGTGTTTGGCAGCGGCTCGAGATGGCCTGCACAATGCGGGCAGCAGCTGTAGGAGATCTGGCGCAATTCGTCGCCGAAAGAGGTCAGTAGCTCGAATAGCTTGTCCTCGGCCAAAGACGCAAGCATCTCAGGCACGGAAAGCAGCGGCAGATCGTCAAAATGCTGCGCTAGGGCAAGGAACATCTTGAGACGCTTGTACTTGTAAAGGTTTAGCTGGTTATTGTACTCACTTTGAGTTTCCCAACGCACTATGGCGCCGGCACCACTATCCAAAAGATCAAGAGTAAAGGGTTGCAGCAAAGCCAGTTTAGCGGCAGGCAGGACCGCTCTCACTTCAGTACCAGGCACGGCGCCGTCGCAAAGCGCAAAGGATCGTTGGGTCCGCTCCAGCACTTCGGTCATGCGCGTGACAAGGTCTAGATCGGTGAAAGGATTCATGACATCAACGATCACAATGTGTTCGATCCCGGGTATGGGGGAATTTGCCAACTCGCGGATGCGGGCTTCGAGCGCGCTCCAATCGTCGCAAAATTCGTGCGAGATCACATGATGGCTTAACCGCGCTGTCACGAAGTCCTCGACCTTGGCTGCAGCGCCTTCAAAGCCGAGGCGATCGTTGCCCGCCAAGCAAAAATGGTGTTTGTGAAGGCCCATATCAGATGATTGAAAAACCGGGCCTCCACCGGCCATCTCGTTTTTCAAACAAATCCTTATTGGCCCACTTGTCGAGCACAACATCAAATTCTTCTCGGGTCATGTCATAGTACGCGAGGTAGGAATCTATGTGCTGCTCTGGGAATTCTCCGTCGAATTTATTAGTGATATTGATTGCTTGTGATCTCGTCATCGCACCTCGACGAATTTCATTGCCAATCTCACTAGTAGTGCGACCAAAACCGAACTTTAGGTACATCATATAAAAATACAGATGAATCAGATTGGTATCGGTGGCAGAGAAGTTCTCAATAGCGCCAATATTACGCTCTGCGCGTTCAACTAGCCCTAGTTTTTCCTTGGCAACGATGTAGTGCTCGTAATTGACAAAATCCTCAAAGTAAGACCAATGGCAGATTTCGGGATTTACATTCATGACCTCTTCGTGTGGCGGGTAGAGAAACCAATACAAACTTCCTTCGTCAAACTGATCCTTATAAATGGCTGGGTCCAAGCCACTCAAATAGAACTGAATACCATCTTCCATCGAATAAGTCGGGGAGTTCTTCAACTTTGATGAACCCCCATATTCGGTTTCACCTTCCTCCGCGAACATAACAAAGGGAATATCGAAATTCACAGCTGCTCTCATAATCGCAGTCTGGACTGCAATCATAAAGGCATGCATAGGGATACCCTTGTTAATAAAATTATCCCTGTCGATCTCGCGCTCCACTAATCGGTTTGGAGTGATAAATAAGTGGTCATATCCTCGATCTTGAAAGTTTTTTATATTCTGTAGACCAATCGCATCTTCCATCGGCGGTCGGATCGTCACGCATAAAGGATTCATGCCTAGCCTATGCTTCAAGGTATACGCTATATAAGCGCCATTTTTTCCGCCGCTATATGGGACAATTACGTCGAAACGACCCTTGTTTCGCCGGCGGTGTTTCTCACAGAGCTCCTCAAGCTTTGCCCATCGAGGCCCCCAATCAATAGTTTTCTTTTCTTCCGCCCACTGGCAAGCATTACAAACTCCAGCATCGTTAAATTGAATCCGAGGACGAGTCGCAGGCATCAAGCAGTTAGTACAGTATTTAATTTTATTTTCTCCTTCTCTTTAAGCTAGAAAAAGTCGTAGTTTCAATCGTTAAGCAACAAGGACGCAGTAATGGCGCAATCGATGGATAAATTTTTATACGGCATACATTAATTGTACTTCCGAAATACTGGTTTAACCGCGGGCCCCCTCAAGTATTTCTCAATGCCGTCATCTAGCGCCTTGCGATAGACCAGCAAAGAATCCCGGGCAGCCTCCAGAGTAATTTGAAGTTCAGTATCACCATGGCTGAGGCTGACCGCGACCCAAGACATTAGCACTCCATTGCGCACCATCTCTTGTGCGAAGAGCGTTCGATATTCCATAGATATTGAACCGTCTGGATCCCGAGTACAGTAATTCATGGAGATAGCAGGGCCATCCATACTGAAGTGATCTGCGATGCCCAATTCCGCTGCTAAGCTCTCTAAACCACTTCTTAGTTTTTGGCCGTAGCACCAATGATGCTGACAAACGCTTTCTTCTTTATACACATTCACAGTTTCTATAAAAGCACGAAGACTGGACATTTCGCCGCCATGGGTACTGGAAAGAAGGAAAGTGCGTTCAGCCCCCTGTTCACTGATAGAGCCAACATCCATGATTTCGCGACGGCCGACAAGGGCGGCTACAGAAAAGCCGTTTGCCATACCCTTGCCAAATGTGCTGAGATCAGGCTCTACACCAAAATAGGTTTGCGCGCCCTGTAAGTGCCATCGGAAGCCGGTGATCATTTCGTCAAGAATGAATAGCGTCTCATTTCTTCGGCATAAGGCCTGAACTTCATGCAGGAAACCCTCACCACTGCCTATACATGAGTGGCACGGACTGTCATAGGTCAGAGCACGGGCACAACTATGTGGGCATGGTGTCAAGGTAGTTGCTGGCTCGAGAATAACTCCCGCAATCTGTCCCGGGTGATCGTCAAAAAGAGCCTTCAGCGACCCTATATCGTTGTAATCAAAAACCAACGTCCTTTGAGCATGTTCAGCCGGTATCCCACGAATCAGTGGAGTCGACCCAATGAACCAGTCATCAAAGGAAAAAAACGGATGCTGCCGCGGTACTGCAATGTAAGGGCGACCAGTGTAGGCGCGCGCCACCTTGGTAGCGGCAGTCGTGACGTTAGAACCATTTTTTGCAAACTTCACCATGTCAGCACCTGGGATCAGATTGACAATCAGTTCGGCGGCCTCTAGTTCAGTGACAGAGGCGCGAGGCAGGTTATTACCCTTCATTGCTTCTAGATAGGCTGCTTCGGCAACCGAGGGGTAAGCATAGCCAAGCGTCACAGCGCGGAGTCCCATACCATAGTCGAGGAAGCGGCGACCTTCGGGATCCCAGACATAGGCTCCCTGACCGCGCTCAAGAATTTGCGGGGCATTCGATGGAAACTGATCAAAACCGCGGGAATAAGTGTGCGAGCCACCGGGGATAGCCCGTAGTAATCGCTCTTGATAATCCATGCTTATATTCTCAGCTTTTCGATTTTGGTGAGGAGGTTCAACACACGCGCGTCGCTCTCGAGAGTATTAGGGAAACAACGATGATCGCGAGCTGAAGCTGCTTTCACAAAATCTGACATTTCGGAAATGTAGGGCTCCTCTGGATTAATATACCCCTTTTCAATAGTGCCGATACCAAGATCGATGCGGCTCCAATCCTCGTCGCCAACCGCAATGTAGCGCACGCAATTCTCCTCGGCGCTGAGCCGTAAGCGACCAGCGCTGCCGAGAATGTTCAACTCGCGAGTCGCCCTCGGGCGCGAGACCACCTCTACCGTCAAGTTAGCTAGCACCTCGGCCGGATAGCGCAGCAGGCAATGGTAGATGTCGTCGATGTCAGCATCCATTTCTGTAATCTTGCTCTTTACACACGCCAGCGGCTCAGGATCGCCGAAGATTTCATTGAGCCACGTCAGCTCGAACGAGACAATTTCGCGTGCGCCGCCCGTTTCCCGACGGGAAACGTAAAAATCTCGGATATGCTCCCAGGGATGCCAATCCGGTAGATATTGACCAGTTTGATAATTAATGTTGAGTGCTCGGCCAATCTTCCCAGAATGAATGATTTCACGCACCGCCGTTGGACCGGGAAAGTAGTGCATGGTGCATGAGGGTACGACCACCAGCTTGCTGCGCTTTATCGTTTTAGACAACTCAGCGACTCTCTCGCCCTCCACTACTGATGCCTCTATGAAACAGTGCAGGCCAAGTTCGACTGCGGAATGTGCGTAGTCCATGTGGAGGCTCGGCTCCGTTGAAATGATGAGAGCGTCTGGATTGAAGTCGGACAATGCCGAACCAAAGGTTTCAAAAACGGATACGCCGTAACTCGTAGTTACTTCTTCTCGCCGATCTGCTCGCGGATCAAATCCAGCGATGTGAACATGGCCGAGCGCCCTCAAGTTCCTAATACGGCGCTTGCCCATAGACCCAAGACCCACCACGAGAAACTTCATCATAGTTTCCATTCGTGCTTCATGATTTTTTCGGCGCACATAAATCCATAGATATCGTCGATTTCATAGTTCTGATAGCGCTTGATAATAAAATAGGTGCAACGTTGCGTATAAAAAGTTTGCTCGGCCAAAAGTACATCCGCTTTAGCTATGTAGGCTACGCCGAAAGGAAAATAGGCGGGTTCATTATCTTGACGCCGCGTAGTTTGTGGCAGGTTGGGGCAAAACGGTTCCAAATTTTTGCCGCGAACTCGCCGAACGATAGATGGGTGCTCTTCTACTTCGCCAATACTGATGATCGAGTCAAAGTCATTGCTCATCTCGAGCAAGCGCTCCAACATCCGATCGACATCATCGTCCTCACGTAATGGAGAGGTCGGCTCCATGAGAACAACATAGTCGAAATCCTGACCCTCCTCTGAGCGTAAATATTCGAGCGCGTGACTGATCGCATCGTAGGTCGACGACTGATCCGTGGCCAGGTCATCTGGGCGCAGGAAGGGGACGTGCGCTCCGTAACGCTTGGCAATATCCGCGATTTGAGGGCAATCAGTTGTCACCAAAACTAGGTCTAGGTAAACCGACGACCTGGCCGTCTCTATACTCCAGGCAATCAGCGGCTTGCCGCACATGGGGCGGATATTCTTGCCAGGCAGGCCCTTACTCCCACCGCGGGCTGGAATGACAGCAAGCACTTTTTTTCCGTCTATCATTGCAGATCCATTCGAATGAGTTCTTTCTCGATGGCTGTTGGGAACGTGCGGCGATTAATGCTCAATGTTAGGAGATATCGCACTGTATTTAGAGTCAGTACTTTAGGATGTATTGTGAGTAAGCTTATACAGAGAAGAATTTTTTAGGAGATTCTTACAGTTTGCTTCTTACATATTAACTTTGATGGGCGACTTACATGACTAAATCGAGTTAGCTCAGAATATTGGAAGTGTTTAGTATCGGGAATATAGGGATGCGCCGATTCCGAGAGTGGTACCTTTGACCATCACTTATGGATGCATCTAAATCCTCGACACATCGTCCTAGGAGTGACATATTGATAACGGTGCCTCCTGCTAATTGATCCACTCCCGCAACAACATGAACCCCTCGCCCGCCAAGAATCCAGCCTGTGACCCTCGTAAATGCGCCAACGCCGTAAGTGCCGTCTCGCTGCGCGGAAATGGAAAATCGCCTATCTCGGATTCATAAATTCTCATTAATTCAAGCTTCCGATCGAGCTGCTTGCTAATATCAATAAAAACATTCGGCTTGAACCCCGAATCGCGCGGGTCAATCCCAAAATCCGTTTCAGAGGGTGTCTCATAGGCCAACACACGCTTCACGCTAGGATGACGAAACCATTTCGTACAAGCGCTCGCCGCCTCAAAGGTAACGCGATGGTCGCTGTGCGCATCGCCCGGATATGGTATTAGCACCTCATCGGGTTGAAAATCGGCAAAAACCTCAGACATCCGTTCTACCAATATATTGAGCGGGACACCATCGAGTTCCGCCGCAGGAAAGCCAAGCGAGTAAAGTTGGTTCGGGAGAATCTTTAGACCCTCCCTCACACGATCAATTTCAGCGGCACGCTGCTGAATTTGCTCAATACTCCACCCAGACTCCTGCGTTATTGCAGTCATCAGCAACCATGCCACCGTTCCACCCGTTTCCACGCGACGAAGTAAAGTACCCCCGCATCCCAGTAACTCGTCGTCAGGATGAGGCGCAACAATCAAAGTTTTCATAAGTACTCACCAAGACGAAATGAAAGCCTCGGCGTGTAGTCAAGTAAACGAACCGCACCGCTTCCCGCTTTAATAAGAACCCCATCCTCATCAACTGAAAGCACCTTCCCTGGCTCAATGTGAGCTGGGGCTTCAGCCACAATCGCTATCTTCCAAACTTTAATGGGCTGCTCCCGATAATCAAAATGTGCGCCAACGTAGGGTCGCGTCAGGCCTCGGACAAGATTATGGATGTTTTCGGCGGCCATACGCCAGTCAATACGCCCATCTGCAGCACCACGCTTTCGCCAGGTGCTTGCCGCCTCGGGATCCTGTGGTTGAAGCTGAATATCTCCTTGCGCCAGACGCGGAACAATATCGTGTAATTGCGTCATGGCGACATCAGTAACTCGCTCATATAACTGCGCTGCATCATCCAATTCGCCAATGGGCACTGTTACCTGCGATAGCAGGTCCCCAGAGTCTGCTTTTTCATCCATGAAAAAAAAGGTCGAAGCTGTCTCCCTTAATCCAAGCACTAAAGCCCAGATTAACGGATGCCGACCGCGATTGGCGGGCAACGCCGTAGGGTGGAAACCGATCACGCCCATCGGTGGCAAGGCAAGCAAAGCCGCTGCGAGCAGCCTCGACCATCCGAAGCAAAAAATCACGTCTGGGCTTCGTTCCCGAATCCAATCTAAGGACTCAGAGTCATCAAGATTAGGGGCGTAAAGCACAGGTATTCCTGAGCCACTAGCGATAGGGGCTAAATCTTCGTGATCTGTATTGAATGCCGATTCCTTTAGAGTACAGACACCCACTATTTCGGCCTGCATTTCTATTAGCTCTCGCAAAGCCCGAGCAGAAAAGGCTACAGCACCGATAAATACAATTCTCATGCCAGGGATAGATCGAAAAAGCGTTTCTTGAGAAGCCCATCGAGCGGGTGCTCTTCAAGAACTCTCGTAATTGCCTCGCTAGCCCCACCAATTCCATAAGGATTTTCAACTGTTGCCAGCACTGTCTGAAATTTTTGGGAATAAAGCTGCTTAAGTGCGTTGCCAATTGACGTCTGATCTGGGTCGCAGTCAATTACACTAGCGGCCTTCAAACGTCCACGCTGACGATCGCCGATGTTGATTGTTCCTTTTTTAAATGTCGGCGCCTCTGCTAATCCGCTGGATGAGTTACCGATAACAGCATCAACCTGCTGAATACATGATAGGTAGCGCGTTTGACCTAAGGAAGTGTAGGCTCGGGCATTGGGATGCTGTGCGCAAAAGCTCTCAATCTGACGGAATAGAACTCGTCCTTCAGCATCGGCATTGGGCGTCGTGAAAATCAGTCCTGTATCTTCCAGATCGCCCAGAACCGCTAATAACTCACCCATCTGTAGAGCGCTGGTATTATGCTCCAGCGTAACAGGGTGAAACGTTACTAGCAGATTTCGACTTAAGAAGTTGAAATCAAGAATAGTTTCTAGCTCAGCTCTTGATAACAGCTCCTGGCGCAATATGCTGTCGACCCCAAGCCCACCCACATTAAACACGCGCTCTGGCTGCTCACCAAGCTGAATTACTCTCTGTCGATATTCGTCTGCTGCAACAAAATGCAAATGCGACATTTTAGTAATGCTGTGGCGGATCGGTTCATCAATAAGCCCCTCCGTCGCCTCACCTCCATGCAAGTGTGCGATCGGCACGCGGGCAATCATCGCGGAAGTAGTAGCAGCGAAGATTTCATAGCGATCACCAAGCACTAACATCATGTCAGGTTTCAGATCTGACAGGGCGTCAGCAAAACCGATCACGCCAAGCCCCAATGATTTGGTCACACCAACGGATGTGTCAGAGCTCAACAACATCTCAACCTTACGATCAATCTTGAAACCATCCTCCTCAATCGCCTCAACCGTTGAGCCGAACTCCGGCGAGAGATGCATGCCGGTGGCAATGACTTGCAGTTCCAGCAAAGGCGACTCAAAGACACCTTGCATCACCCACCGCAGAAGGCCGTATTCCGCGCGTGTACCAGAAACGATGCAAATCTTCTTCACAGAACAATCAACTCGTCCACAGCGAAAGCGCGCGACGCGGTTCGACCTACCACTTCATCCCAGCGCATGGGACTAATGCCTGTTCCGGGTCGCTTGACAGTCAGGTTTTCCTGCGTGAACAAATCGCCAGCCGCAATTGCCTTTGCCGCTACAAGCGATTTACGCACGATCGGCTTGTTCTCCACTTCGCTCTGACTCGGACGTTTTATGCCATCTCCCATTGCTAGCTCAATATCACGGATTGCCCGAACCATGGCAGCGAATTCGTTCGGCTCCAAGCTAGCTTTATGGTCCGGTCCAGGTAAGTCGCGATCGAGCGTCAAGTGCTTTTCGATCACACTGGCGCCTAAAGCAACTGCAGCGACCGCAACCTCGATACCTGTAGTGTGGTCCGAGTAACCCACTGCCACGCGAAAGGCTTCTCGGATGCTACACATTGCTCGTAAGTTAACATCCTGCATCGGTGTGGGATATTCAGTATTACAATGCAACACGGTAATTTCAGTTCGCGGCGTACCAGATGCCTCCAACACCTCGAGTGCGTCTTCAACTTCACCGAGCATAGCCATACCTGTTGAGAGAATTACCGGCTTACCAAACGAGCCAATATGACGCAGAAAAGGTAGATTCGTGATTTCACCTGATGGCACTTTATGTAAATCGACGCCTAGATCCCGCAAAAAATATAAGCTCTGCAGATCGAAGGCTGTAGAAAAAAACATTATGCCTTTCTGTTCGCAAGATGCTTTCAAAATTTTATAGTCATCAAGTGGGAAATGTATCTTGCGAATCATTTCTAACTGGGATTCACCAGCCTCTGTAGTCAGTAGTTGATAGCCTGCTTTTTGCGCGCGACTCGTTGCCACGAGGGCTGGAACCGCTGTTTGAAACTTAACCGCATCGGCACCCGCGGTGATGGCGGCGTCGATCAGCATGTTAGCCATTTCCAAGCTCGCGTTATGATTGACGCCGACTTCCGCAATGATGAAGGTTTTAGTCATATTGTTGTTTCAGGCTTGAGAAGTATCAACGCAGTTTTGAGTCATTAGCATATTCAAACCCTTTGCGATATCGATGCGCGGTTGCCAATGTATTTCTTTTTTCGCGCGAGTAATATCTAACGAGTACTTCACCCTTTCCTTATGGTTGGATTGTTGATTATCCCTAATCTCTATGTTGCCCTTTCCTGCTATGTTAAGGCATGCTTCGGCCAGCTCCATGATGGATACTGGCCGGCCAGACGATACATTCAAAGTTTCCCAGCAATTGTGTTCCAACGCAGCCATTACCGCAGCTGATACATCTGCGGCGTTAATAAGGTCCACACGATCATTGACTGGTTGGCTCAGTTTAATCACGCCACCCTTTGCAGCAACGCCTAGGAACCTCGGCACCATCTTGTCGGCATCGATTCCAAAACCGTAAATCGATGACGGCCGCAGTACACACAGATTCAAACCCTGGCGACGCAAGCGTATTAGTCCATCTTCACCTAATAGCTTGGAGAAGCCGTAGAAACCACCCAGTCTGTGCCCGCCCACCGGTGAAGACTCAGCCTGGAGGGGCGCGAATGGATCTTCGTAAACAATGGCACCCGAGATATATAACAAGGGAATATTCCTACTAATCGCCCACTCGCCCAAGTTGAGGCATGAACGCACATTTACATCGAACATGTTTGCTCGGTCCACGAAACCAATTGACTGGACAGAGGCGCCGGCGTGCACGACAGCCTGTACATCGGTAAAAAGCTGATCCAAAGCCTCCATGCTCAACCAGTTACTAAGATCCCACGCAGTCGATTCTGCCGCACCTGATCGTGAGGCGGCCACCACCTCAACTCCTGCTCCATGTAAAGCGGCTCTTATGTGGCGACCAAGCATGCCTGTCGCACCGGTCAGACCTACCCTGCCTAAAACCAATTGTTCACCACTGCTTTATCGGACAGCGCGAGATTGCTTGCGTTAGTGTTCTCGATAAATACCTCTTCGTGGTAGCGCATAGCTACGCCGCCGCGAATTTCGGGCACAGGGATTGGTTCTTCATAAAAGAAACTGAGCAGTGCCATCTCGGGCTCATTGAAACCAAAATTTGCTCTTACCGCTGTGGTTCCAGAGAAGCGAGAGTTAAGCTCAAAAGGGATCGCTCCGTGGCTTGTAAGCATCAGCTGAATATTGAGAGAGCCAACAAAATCGAGCGCATCGGCTATTAAGAGTAATGGAGCATAGAGTTCCTCGAAAGCGGCTACCTCTATGTGCCAAGAGGTGCCACCACGCACCGTGCGACGAGCAGTAAATGGGCCAACCAAGTTTCCATCCGCAGTCTTGAATACGCTGCAGGTGTACTCATTTGTCAACTCTGAGGACGGGGTGTCAATCATTCGCTGAAGCATGGGTAGCGGCATCCCGGGGAATAACTGCTCCAAGCTTTCTGTGTCTCTGACAATGTGTACATGCCGTGAGGAAGTGCCACGGCGAGTTTTTAGCACAACCGGGAAGCCCCACTCCTTTGCTTTATGAAGGGCGTCCTCCTGACTCTTCGGTAAATAGGCCTCTGCGTAGGGCAAGCCGGACTCCCTCAGAAACTCCGCCGTCAACCACTTATCGTTGGCAATTGCTACGGTCTCCGGCGGGGCCACGATAACCAACACAGAAGCACGTGATTCGATCTCGGTCTTATAAAGCGAAAAGAATTCAAGATCGAACTCGGACCCAATCATTACGACATCGATGCGATGCTGAAGCAGTAACTCGATGGTGTGCTCAAGCGCGTTCGCTTCTTCAACGCGCGGGATAATCACAGCCTCGTCAGCCCTATACAATGCGGCGTTCATTGGCGTGATATCCGCAGCCACCAACGTCACGGGCAAAGTGGACGCCCGCAGCGCCTTGAAGATAGCTTGGCCCACGCCACTGCCTGCTCCGGTCACCATCACACGACATTGCTTACGCATCGGTGAGCTCCCTCTGAAGCTGCCGCATAATGGCACCAACTTCACTTAGCGCATGCGCATTCGAGCCGAAAGACACAAGCGCATCAAACTCTTGACACCAGCGAAGCATTTGGAGGGCGTTGGGGTGATAATGCGAATTAATTTCTACTGCGACTCCATGTTTTGCGGCGCGCCCAATCAGATCACGAATCATCGAATCTGGCGGAACCTTATCAAACCGCTGGTAACTCATACCAAACATGTGGCCAAGAATATCTATCTGTGGATTTGGCAGTACAGCCCAGGTCAGAGCGTACTCAAAGTCGACAGCCCGCTCCGGATCCGTGTCAGCGAACTGAATAGTCACGTCATTGGTATCGATAAATCGATGTACGCTGGCCATAACGAAGTCACATTGATCGCTAATTTCAGCAACGGTATCAACATCGCCTGCTCGCGTTTCTACCTTAACTTCCGTGCCAACGTAAGCACGGCATGGCGAGCATGGTAATGCGCGAACTTCATCCGCGAAGCTTTTAAACCAGTCTGTGCTGGTCTTGCGGCTATGCTCACTGAACAGGATCGTTTCCAACCCATTTTCTACGGCAACAGAATAAACGTCAGCAACACTGGCGCGGCCGTCCGTCCATGAAGTGTGGAGATGGCAATCGGTCTTTGGAAGATTGCTCAAATCGAGGTTACGAGACTCAAAAATTAATCCGGATAATTCGACCGACTTCAACTTAGCTGCCTCTCAAAGACCCGCGCTACTTGGGACATTAATCAACCTCTGCACTAGTGACTCTGCGGCTGGAAGGGGCGCTCGCGGACACAGTTTGTAAGGCTCCAGCTGATGTATCAAACTCCACACTGGGCGTGTCATCAATCCAGCATCATTTGTGGTCTGCAGAATCTCATCACGCTGCGTGGCAACAGTGCCCTCAAGGATCAACGTTTGTAGCCAATAATTGCTCTTGCAACCATCGGGCTCTGACATCACTCGAACTTCTTGTAAATTCGCAAAAGATTCACGATAGCGGTCATGCAAGCAACGCTTGTCAGCTAGAAATTGGTCCAGTTGCTCTAGCTGCGAGCAACCCAGTGCAGCGTTCAAATTAGGCAAACGGAAGTTGTAGCCCACTTCATCGTGCTCATAATGCCAGCGATGCGGTAACTTAGCGGTGGTCGTGAGATGCTTGGCCTGATCTGCAAGCCGCTCATCATTGGTCAAAATCGCACCGCCGCCACCTGTCGTGATAATTTTGTTCCCATTAAAACTCAGCGCGCCTAGCAACCCAAAGGTACCCGCGTGCTGACCTTGATAAAAACTCCCCAGAGCCTCGGCCGCATCTTCTACCAACGCGAGTCGATAGTCACGTGCCACTGCGAGCAACCCATCTATGTCGCAGGGATGACCAAAAGTATGCATAGGCACTACTGCACGCAAGCGGCGCCCGGTATGACGATTTCGAAAGCCACCAGCAGAAGGCTCCGCTGTAACCTGCAACCACTCACGTAATGCCAATGCATCCAGACCTAGGGTTGCCGTATGACTATCTGCGAAATGCGGTATTGCACCGAGATAATTCACCGCATTGGCGGTAGCAACAAAAGTCAAGGCTGGTAGGATCACCTCGTCATTTGCCTGCACATCGGCAAGCCTTAAAGAGACTTGCAATGCGGCAGTGCCGTTAACCACAGCTATCGCACGACGAGCACCTGTATAGGCCGCTAGGTCTCTCTCAAACTGATCTACAAAGGCCCCGACCGAGGAGACATAGGTAGAGGCTATAGACTCTTGCACATAGCGCTGCTCGTTACCCGCGAAGCGTGGCTCGTGAAGCGCGAAATTGCCCTCGCCCAAAGTGCTGCGCAAAGCAATGATAATTTGGTCCGCGATCGTGCTCAGAGGTTGTACCGATTCGACTTGTATGCGGCCAAATTACCTGATGAGATAAACCAATTGACCGTTTCTTCCAGTCCGCGTTTGAAACCTTCAATGCCGCCATGCCCAGGCTGCCAGCCCAACAAGTCTCGTGCCTTTTCGTTATTACCCCATAGACGCTCTACTTCGCTTTTTTCTGGGCGCAGACGAAGATCGTCGGTAACGATTTCAATTTCAGTTCCCATCACCTCAGCGATAGCTCTTGCTGTGTCGCCAATAGAGATCTCGAAATTACTACTAAGGTTAATCACCTCGCCGATGCTCTTTTCAGCTTCTATCGCTTTGATGAAACCAGCAACCGTATCAAGGACATAATTAAAATCACGCGTGGGGTGAACGGCGCCCAGTTTGATTTGGCGCAGGCCAGCCGCGATTTGCGTGATGATGGTTGGAATGACAGCTCTAGCAGACTGTCGTGGGCCGTAAGTATTAAATGGGCGCAGGGTAACAACAGGCGTCCCAAACGACAGATAAAAGGACTGCGCAATCTGGTCAGCGCCTATTTTACTCGCCGAATAAGGCGACTGACCTTGCAGCGCATGCTGCTCGGTGATCGGCACAGCTCTCGCAGTTCCATATACCTCACTTGTTGACGTATGCACCACCTTGCTTATCCCAAGTTCGCGCGCAGCTTGCACGACATTGAGCGTGCCCTTGATGTTGGTGTCCACGTAGGTATCTGGAGAATGATAGGAGTATGGAATTGCAATTAACGCTGCGAGATGTAGTACCGCATCACATCCAGCTAGCGCGGTTCGCACTCCATTTGGGTCACGGATATCGCCCGCAAAAACCTCGAATTTCCCCTTTACGTCTTCCGCACACTGATCCAGCCAGCCCCAAGAGCTAAAAGAATTATAAAGGACAAAGGCTTTCACATCGTAACCGCCGCGCACTAAAGCCTCAACCAAATGCGAGCCGATGAAGCCATCAGCACCGGTTACTAAAATCTTTTTCGCCAACTTATAAACTCCAACCGTCATCAACAATAATGTTTTGCCCTGTCACAAACCGCGACTGATCAGACAGCAAAAACATTGCTGTTCCAACAAGATCATCAACGTCCAGCATACCTTTGTCGTTACAACAAGACCGGTATGCAGCCAAAAATGACTCTGGTTGATGATCTAAAATCCCACCGGGGCTGATACAGTTCACACGTACATTATTACCCTTATAATATTTTGCTAGGTATTTTGTTACGGCAATCAGAGCGGCTTTGATTGCGGTGTATTCAACGGGTGATGTCATTTCCGTGCCGGCGTAATTTTCAAATTTTGGAGTCACAACGCCCATTATTGAAGAGATGTGAATCAGGTTTCCATGGCCTTGATATTTAAAAAACTCTAACAATGTTTTCGAAAAAAGAATTGCCCCACCCAGATTATTATTCAGGTCTTCGCTAAGGTGCTTTTTCTGGATGTTCTCGAATTTCGTGCCCCAACCTGCTGAGCGTGGATAAGCAGCGTGAATCGCTGCATCTACCCGCCCAAATTTTTCGACGCCCGCCCGAATACAACGACCAGCAGCTTCCGGGTCGCCCGCATCAGCAACAATGGCAATAAATTCTTTCTCATCCAGCCCGCGGGTAGACTCTGCAAGGCCTTCTTCACTTACATCAACAAAAATTGCTTTTCCATCCTGAGACACAATATTTTTTGCAATCTCAGAACCAATCCTCCCGGCAGCCCCGGTAATCATTACAACCACATCACCAATCATTGTTTGCCTTCATATAAACGCCAATACAATGCATAGCGTTTGTCCTTGATGGTTGGGAAATCATCTCGGTGCGCTTTCACCTCGTCGCGTTCGATATCATAAATATCTACAACTTCACTTGAAGCGCTAGGGCTCATCCTAATACCGTCCGGCGTGAATACAGCCGAGCTTTCCTCATATTCAACTCCATTGCCGTCGACGCCAATCCGGTTAACCCCAACCATAAAGCATTGGTTCTCAATGGCTCTCGCCTGCAGTAGAGCAAACCAGTGATCGATACGGTTATTAGGCCAGTTAGCAATAACAACAAAAGCATCGATGCTCTTTGCCATTACTGAGAAGATTTCCGGAAATCGCAAGTCATAGCAGATTGCAGATCCAAACCTGATGCCTGCAACTTCAAAAGCTCCTAAACTCTCTCCCTTATCATAATATTGGTCTTCATTTGCAAAGCTGAATGGGTGAGTCTTTTCGCAAATGACATCCGATTCCCCAGTTGGCCTGGACATACATAAAACGTTGTAATGCTCAGTCGCATTAGAAGACAGAGTTGCACCATAGATCAGGCTAATTTCGTTGCGGCCAGATATCTCTGCGAATGATTTCAAAGACGGCGAATTGTTGCGGTCTTCAGATACAGTTTGGGTATCCATTGAGTATCCCGTCAATGTCATTTCAGGAAATATCGCTAAATCGCAGGAATTTCCTTTAGCAATCTTAGAAAAGTGATCGCATTGGCCGAGATTGAAGGTCTTGTCTAGCCATTTTTGATTCAGAGAAACTAAGCCCAACCGCACTACTTTCCCCTGTATCGGCTCGTTAATACTGAGTCTATGTTCGCAATCGCCGAAGCATTGTTCATTTCAAATGCTGCTTTAGAAAAGCCCACCAATTTGAAGATATATCTCGTACACCATTATCGCCATTCCGCAGTTGCCCGATTGAGCGCATGAGGGTGGCCCACATCCAGCCAGTATTCATGTATAGGAAATGCAGACACTTTTTTTTCCTGGTGTAAGGCTTGCATTAATAAATCCGGCATGTCGTAGAACGTATTTTTCGGAACTAAGGCCAAAAGTGTTGGATCAAGTAAGTATATTCCAGCGTTAACGTGATGGGAGAGAGTTGGTTTTTCTTCAAGGGAACAAACGCTCAAGTCATCCATCTGCACGACGCCGTATGGAATCTGCGTCGCGTGGTTGCGAACACACAACGTTGCCGACGCCGCTTGTTCTTGGTGGAAGCGCAATAGTCGGCCATAGTCGATGCGGGTGAGCACATCGCCATTTATTACCAAAAAGGGCTCATTAGGCATCTCAGGCAAGAGGTTCAGCGCACCTGCAGTGCCTAAAGGTTTATCTTCCTCAAGATAATTAATTTCCACATTCCAGCGTGCGCCATCGCAGAAGTAGTCTTGAATTTGCTCCTTAAGATAGTTGACTGCGAGGTAGTATTTTTGAAAACCCGCTGCGGCACTTTGCTCAATGATAATCTCAAGAAGAGGCCTATCGCCCACTCGCAACATCGGCTTAGGGCAGTCGTTAGTCAGCGGTCGTAACCTTTTACCTTCACCACCCGCCATGATGACAACCGCATTAGGTCGGCAGGCTGGCTGGATCAAGTCCTCCATTAGGAATAGCCGAATAACTTTCCCAGTCTCATCCAAGGCAGGCACTTGGTGAAGCACCTCACGACGCATAACCGCTAGCGCCTCTGCTTCAGTAGCATTAGCGGGAAGAGCAGAAAAGTCACGGTGCATGATGCGGTCAACAGGGGCATCAGTGGCTTCACCTCTTAGAATTGCACGGCGAATGTCGCCATCGGTGATAGTGCCGATAAGTCTTCCGCTATGATCTACGACAAGAGCAATTTGAACATTCCCACTATCGATGGCTCTAATCGCATCCACCATGGTGGCGGTTGCAGTCAACTGTAATTGAGCCAAATTATATCGGTCCCTATTATTCTCCATGCTTGCTCACTACTGTCATTTCGGCTTTCTTTCTTCTCCACAAAGCATATAAATTATCCAAAAATCTGCTAGCAGTAGCGGCCAACTAGCACTTACAGTCAATGGCTGCTTTATTTAAAAGTTAAAAATCACGGCTGATGTAACACCTTTCAAATGACATTACACAGCATGGAACTTGGATTTTATCTGAATGATATTAACAAGCAGCTCTGTTTTGGCACTCCGGGCACCCATATCAGACCAAACCTTTATTTTAGCTATTGAGGTTAAATTCAGGGTATAGCTGTAGCTTTGGCTAACTCGGTGCTTGCAATAATTGGCAATAAACCTACCTCACTAGCTAATCAGGACGTTATTTCAAACTGAAGGGACGGCGCTAATGCTACGGCGATTTCAGCTTTATCAAACTTCAATTCAGCACCTTCCTCTGAAAAAATCGTTACCCACTACGCGGAGTGTTTAAATTATTTATCCTGCCTCAACTGCCATGGCAGCAAACTGTCGGCTAGTAGTGGTCAGCTCATCATAGGTGCCACTGGCTTTCACTTCGCCCCGATCCAGTAAGTAGATTTGGTCGCATTGGCGCACGGTAGAGAGACGATGCGCTATCAAGATAATGGTGATGTCTTGGCCCAGCTTGGTTACCCTGTCCATCACCGTTTTCTCGGTGATGGAATCTAGGGCGCTAGTCGCCTCATCAAGCACCAGCACGCGCGGGCTATGATATAGGGCGCGGGCTATGCCGATACGCTGGCGCTGCCCACCTGAGAGACGCACTCCCCGCTCGCCCACTGCAGTCGAGTAGCCTTGCGGCAAGTCGTTGACGACAAACTCATGCAAATTCGCGATTCTTGCTGCGCGTTCGACTGCCTGCTGGTCGACATCCTCCCCATTTTCGCCAAAAGCGATATTCGCAACCACACTGTCGTCTGCCAGGTAAATGTGTTGAGGTACATAGCCGATGGTACGCTGCCACTGCAAGCGATTTTTAGCGGTAATCGGCTCGCCATCAACGGTTAAAAAACCTTCCTGCGGCTCAAGCAAGCCTAGTATGACATCCACCGTGGTGGTCTTACCGCTGCCGGTGGCACCTACTAAGCCAACTGTGCTGCGCGCAGGAATAGTGAGATCCATGCTCTTCAGCGCAGGATGTTGGGCGTTGGGATAGCAATAGGTAACCTGCCTGAATTGGATCTGTTTTGTTAGAGGTAACGGCTTGATACGGGCGTTTAAAGGGCTGGGGAGCCCTAGGCTGCGAACCTCTTTAAGTAATGCATCTAGCGCCGGGGCGGCAAAGCTTAGCTGGGTGACAGCTTGGTAAATTTGCTGCAGCGCTGGCATGAGGCGATAGCCGGCAAAAGCATAAAGCGCTATGACAGGTAGCGCATTTGCAAAACTGCCGCTTTTCGTCATCAGGTACAGCGTCGCCAACAA
>MDTG01158757.1_pt1 | contig 33464 bp, 41 predicted proteins | sample 811421 | NCBI WGS metagenome assembly MDTG01 (sample SAMN05326645, study PRJNA326480) | marine metagenome | isolation source: seawater | place: Pacific Ocean: South East | collected 2011
CATTTCAAATGGTCCTATTTTCCAACCAAAACCAGCACACATAGCAGCATCTATTTTATAAATTTCATCTGATATCTCTGGAATACGATGTGATACATAGGCAAACATAAAGGCAAACATTTTTTTATAAAATATTGCTGCTTTATCCTCACCTTTAATTAACTCGGGTAATCTTTTTTTTAGGTTATTTATTTTTTTCGCTTTTTGAATAGTTTCAAATTTCGTTTTTCGTTTTTCTTGATATTCTAGCGTCGTGAGATTTAGAGATAGAATTTTTCTATTTCCTTTAGCATCTCTATCTTTTTTATAAAACCCTTGTTTTGTTTTGTCTCCCAGCCAGTTTTTATCTAGCATGTTGTTAATAAAAGAAGGTAAATTGAAAATTGCTCTTTGTTCATCGTTGATGCAGTTGTCATATACTCCTTTTGCTACACTATTTAATGTGTCTAATCCTACTAAATCAGATGTTCTAAAAGTAGCTGATTTTGGCCTCCCAATAATTGGACCTGTTAGAGCATCAATTTCCTCTATAGACATTTTTAAATCTTCACTGATTTTAAATAAAGCAGCTATACCAGCAATGCCTATTCTATTTGCTATAAATGCGGGTGTATCTTTACATAATACTGTTGTTTTTCCTAAGAATTTTTCTCCGTAACTCATTAGAAATGAGATTAGCTCTGGATTTGTTTTTTTTGATGGGATGATTTCTAATAATTTTAAATATCTCGGTGGGTTAAAGAAATGTGTTCCACAAAAATATTGACAAAAATCATCTGTTCTACCCTCAATCATTGTATTTATAGGTATACCAGATGTATTTGAACTAATTATTGTGCCAGGACTTCTATATTTTTCTATGTCACTAAATAATTGTTTTTTAATTTCTAGATTTTCAATAATTACTTCAATAATCCAATCTGCTTCATTTATTTTTGATATATCATCACTTAAATTTCCTGTTGTGATTCTACTTGAAAAAGATTTTGAATATATTGGTGATGGCTTTGATTTTAATGTACTTTGTAAAGAGTCATTGACAATTTTATTTCTATTGTTGTCAGGAACTTCAGATACAATATCTAACAATAAAACTTCCACACCTATATTAGCGAAATGACAGGCAATTCTAGATCCCATAATTCCGGAGCCAATTACTGCTATTTTATTAATTTTTTGCATCATTTGTCTAATTATTTTTCTTTGTAAATTTTGTCAAATAAGTCTTGATATTTCAGTAATATATTTTTCCTTCTTAATTTCATTGTCGCAGTTAATTCGCCCCCATCTACAGACCAAGGTTCTGCTATTAATTCAAACTTTTTTATTCTTTCATATGGACTAAAAAAACTATTATAATACTCAATCTCTTTGGTATATTTTTCTAATACATCTCTATTTTTGAGAACTTCTTTCATATTTGAAAAAACAATATTGTGTTTTTGGCACCAAAACTTTAATCCATCTTCTGCAGGCATGATAAAGGCAGCTGCATGTTTTTCCCCTTCCCCAATCACCATAATTTGTTCAATTAACCTAGATTCTTTAAATCGATTTTCCATTACTTGCGGAGCAATATATTTTCCTCCGGAAGTTTTAAATATTTCTTTTTTTCTATCGGTAATTTTTAAATATTTCCCTTTTATTAAACGCCCGATATCTCCAGTGTGAAACCATCCATCCTGATCGATGACTTTTTTCGTTTCCTCAGGTTTATTATAATATCCCATCATTACATTGGGCCCTTTAATTGTGATTTCCCCTTCTCCTTCCTTCATGCCATCTTCATGGACGAGCTTCAATTCAACGCCAGGAATCACTGTGCCAACAGTTCCATAGTGAGCATCTTTTGTGTGCGCTAAATTTACTGATATAACTGGCGAGGTTTCAGAGAGTCCATATCCCTCTAGTATTGGCATTTGAGCTGCAGTAAAAATTCTCGCAATCCTTTCTTGTAAGGCAGAAGCTCCAGAGACAATAAACCGAATTCTTCCCCCTACAGCTTCTCTCCATTTTTTAAATATAATTTTATTAGCTATCGTCAGTTGACATTCATACCAAAAACCATTCTCTTTATTATATTCATGTTTTAATCCTAATTCTACTGCCCAGAAGAATAACTTTTTCTTTAATCCAGTTAATTCAGATCCTTTGGCTAAGATTTTGTCATAAACTTTTTCTAATAATCTTGGCACCGTTGGCATAATTGTTGGCTGAATTTCTTTTAAGTCTTCGCCTAACGTCTCTAAACTTTGAGCATAATAAATAGATACACCTTTAAACATATAAAAGTATTCGATCATTCTTTCAAAAACATGACAAAGTGGTAAAAAGCTTATTGCTCTATCATCAACACCTATTGGTAATTTTTCTTGTAATGTAGTTATTTGACTTATTACATTTGCATGATTTAGCATTACACCTTTTGGCTTACCAGTTGTTCCAGAGGTGTAAATTAATGTAAATAAATCTTCTGGAAGAATTGTGCTTTGTATTTGTCGCATCATCTCCTTTTTAGGATTAACGACACCTTTTTCTATGATGGTTAGCCAATTTTGAACACCTTCTATTTCATCAAAAGAAATAATATGCTCTAGACCTTCTATTTCATCATCCAAACCTTTTATGTTGTTATAGATATCTTCAGATCCTATAAATACTATTTTTGCACTACAATCATTGATAATGTATTTATATTCTTCCCTAGTAATATTGGGGTATATGGGTGCATTCACAGCTCCAATTTTATTAATGCCCATATCAACTAAACTCCATTCCGGTCTATTTAACGATATGATACAAATTTTATCATTTTTGACCACACCCATGTTTAATAATCCATAGGCAATATTATTGGTTGTTTGAATATATTCGTCGGTACTATACTTTCTCATCACACCATTTCTTTTTGTTGCTATCATATCATTTTTGGGGAATAGTCGATGATATCTTTCAGCTAATTCGAATAATTTTATCGTTTCCATGATTCAGGGGGATTATTTATTATTCTTTCAATCTAATAAAAATATTGTAAATATCAATGGCTATTAACAACTGTTTAAATTACTTCAAAATATTTCCCTTTTTCATTATATTTAAGAAACTATTAATATTTATTTTAACTCAAAATTAAATTTAACACTGCATGTCAGAAAATAATCTAACAACCGTACAAGATGCTATTGATATGGGTCTTCTTTCAGAAGAGTATAATGAAATATGTAAAATTCTAGATCGTCATCCTAACTATACAGAGTTAAGTATATTCTCTGTAATGTGGTCAGAGCATTGTTCTTATAAAAATTCGATTCTATGGCTGAAGAAGCTTCCTAAGTCAGCGCCTCATATGTTAGTTGAAGCTGGTGAGGAAAATGCGGGTTTAGTAGACATTGGTGATGGTTTGGCTTGTGCATTTAAGATTGAATCGCATAATCATCCGTCTGCACTTGAACCATATCAAGGTGCTGCCACCGGCGTTGGGGGCATTAATAGAGATATTTTTACTATGGGTGCCCGACCCATTGCGCAATTAAACTCACTTCGATTTGGAGATATTAATTTAAGTAGAACTCAGTGGCTAGTTAAAGGTGTAGTTAAAGGTATTGGGGATTATGGTAATTCATTTGGTATACCTACTGTTGGAGGAGAAACTTTTTTTGATAAAAGTTACAACACTAATCCTTTGGTAAATGCTTTTTCTGCTGGCATTATGGAAAAAGGCAAGATGATTTCAGCTACAGCATCTGGGCCAGGAAATCCTGTATTTATTGTAGGCTCTTCAACTGGAAAAGATGGAATTAATGGTGCGGCTTTTGCATCTAAGGACTTAACGGAAGATTCTGTCAATGATATCCCTTCTGTGCAGGTTGGGGATCCCTTTCAAGAAAAACTTTTACTAGAGGCTACTATGGAGCTTGCTAAAACTGATGTCTTAGTTGGTATGCAAGATATGGGAGCCGCAGGTATTATTTGTTCTACCTCTGAGATGAGTAGTGCTGGTCAATGTGGTATGATCATTAATTTAGATAAAGTGCCTGTCAGACAACAAATGAAGCCTTTTGAAATTCTTTTATCAGAATCACAAGAAAGAATGTTGTTAGTTATTAAAAAGGGGAGAGAGTCTGTTGCAAAAAATATATTTAAAAAATGGGATCTAAATTGCGAGCAAATAGGTGAAGTTACGGATGATAAAATATTAAAATTTTATTTTCAGAATAAGTGTATAGCAAGTGTTCCTGCAGAATCTCTTGTGCTCGGGGGAGGGGCTCCTGTTTATGAGCGGGAATACATAGAGCCAGATTATTATTCTAGATATAAGAAATTTACTATCTCTTCTGTCTTGCCCCCCGAAAATCTTGTTGATGTTGCTATGAAAATGATTCAATTGCCTAATATTGCATCTAAACGGTGGATTTATGAGCAATATGATTCCATGGTTGGAACGGTTAATATGAGTTCTAATTGTTCTTCAGATGCATCTATTGTGAATATAAAAGGCACAAACAAAGCATTAGCATTGACGGTTGATTGTAATGCAAGATACGTTAAGGCTGATCCAAAAATTGGGTGTGCTATAGCTGTTAGTGAAGCTGCTAGAAATATCGTTTGTTCTGGAGGGAAGCCCTTAGCAATTACTAATTGTTTAAATTTTGGTAATCCATATGATCCGGCTGTATATTGGCAATTTGTCAATTCAATAATGGGCATGAAATTAGCTTGTGAAGCCCTCAATACACCTGTTACTGGAGGTAACGTAAGCTTTTATAATCAAACGGTGCTAAAAGATTCTATTGAGCCTTGTTTCCCTACCCCTACCATTGGTATGATTGGCATATTGGAGAACAAAGATAGTATGATGACTCTTGATTTTAAAACGGAAGGAAATTTAATTTATTTACTAGGAGATTGTTATGATGACATATCATCTTCGGAATATCTTGCAAATTATTTGAATATAGAAGAAAGTTCAACACCTTTTTTTGATATTCAAAAAGAGTTAAACTTACAAAGTGTATTATTTGAATTAATACAAAACATGGAAATTGAATCTATGCATGATATATCAGATGGTGGCCTTTATGTTAATTTGATTGAAAGTGCTATGATTAATAATTTGGGGTTTGATATTTTCACTAATCATGATTTTCGTCAAGATGCCTATCTTTTTGGAGAGTCTCAAAGCAGAGCAGTAGTAACAATCAATCATGACCATAAAAAAAAGTTTGAAAAATACTTAAAGAATAAAATCTCATTTACTTTTTTAGGAGAAGTAACTAGTGGTAAAGTAATTATTGATGATTTAGATTTCGGCAATATTTCTACTATAAAAGAATTATATATGTCAGCAATCGAAAAGACAATAGCATCATAAATTTATAATTTTGTCAATTTTAGACACAAAAATTGAGTTTCTTAAAGGGGTGGGCCCTAAGCGTGCTTTGCTCCTTAATAAAGAATTGAGTATTTTTTCTTTTTCAGATTTACTAAATTATTTTCCGTATAGATATGTTGATCGCAGTAAATTTTACAAAATTCATCAAATTTCAGGTTTTGACGTTGATGTTCAGGTCATAGGATTTGTAAGAAAAAAGCACATGATGGGTGCTGGTAGAAAAAAACGTTTGATCATTAGTTTTTTTGATGACACAGGGTCTGTAGATTTAGTCTTCTTTAAAAGAATTCCATGGATTGACAAGTCCATTCAGGTTAACAAGAAGTATTTAATTTTTGGTAAACCCAATCAATATGCTAATCAATTATCCTTCGTTCACCCCGAAATGGAATTATTAGATGAATCTGTTAAAAGTCGAAAATATACTTTATACCCGGTTTATCACTCTACAGAAAAGCTTAGTTCTTCTGGGCTGCATAGTAAAGGGCTATCTAAACTTGTCTTTTTATTGCTAGATATTATTAATGATAATATTGTCGAAAATCTATCTGTCAATTTACTAGATAAATATCATTTTTTAGATCGAGGGAGTGCATTTAGAATAATTCATTTTCCCTCGAATTTAAAATCTTTAAATCAAGCTATTTATAGATTTAAGTTTGAAGAGCTTTTTTTTCTTCAGCTTGCTATTCTGACACAGAAAAAAATGAGACAGAAAAAGCATAAATCTTATATTTTTAATAAGGTTGGTTCGAAGTTTAATATTTTTTATCATCATCATATAGGATTTGAGTTGACAAATTCTCAAAAACGTGTCATGCGAGAAATACGATTAGACATGTCTACGGGATTTCAAATGAATCGTTTGTTACAGGGAGATGTGGGTTCAGGAAAAACAATTATTGCTATTATGACTATTTTGTTAGCGTATGATAATGGCTTCCAATCTTGTTTAATGGTTCCAACAGAGATATTAGCCAATCAACATTTTAATAGTATTATGAAATTTGCTAAAGATATAGATTTGAATATTGCACTTTTAACGGGTAAAACTAAATCAAGTCTTAAAAAACAGATATTAGTAAATTTGAAAAATCATTCAATTGATTTAGTAATCGGAACCCATGCACTGATTGAAGACCATGTTGGTTTTTCAAATTTAGGTTTAGTCATTATTGATGAGCAGCATAAATTTGGTGTTTCTCAGAGAGCAAGATTATGGTCGAATAAAGAAATACTGCCCCATGTTTTAGTGATGACCGCTACACCAATTCCAAGAAGTTTAGCAATGACAGCATATGGGGATTTAGATGTTTCTGTTATTAATGAATTACCTCCTAATCGTCAAAAAATACTCACAAAACATTATTATGATAGTGAGATTAATAAAGTTTTTCATTTTATGTACAAAGAGCTCAGGAATAATAAACAGGTTTACATCGTATATCCTTTAATTGAAGAAAGTAAAGTATTGGATTATAAGAATCTTAATGCAGGTTATGAAAATATAAAAGCAATTTTTCATAAAAAAGGATACCGTATTTCAATGATACATGGACGACTTAGTAAAGATGATAAATCTATAGAAATGAATAAGTTTCTTAATAAAGAAACTCATATACTAGTTGCTACTACGGTCATTGAGGTTGGCGTGAATGTTCCGAATGCGACGATCATGATTATTCAGAATGCTGAAAAATTTGGACTCTCACAATTGCATCAGCTACGTGGTCGTGTGGGGCGTGGTTCAGATAGAGGTTATTGTTTCCTTGTAACCTCTAATAAATTAACGAATGATGCTAAGATTCGATTAAAGGCCATGGTTGATTCTTCTGATGGATTTAAAATTGCTGAAATAGATTTAAATTTAAGAGGTCCGGGTGATATATTAGGGACTCGTCAAAGTGGTTTGATCAATTTAAAAATTGCTAATTTAGTTAAGGATTATGATATACTAAATTGTGCTAGAGAAGAAGCTCGAAATTTATTATTGGATGATTTTTCTATTTCTAATAATACTAATTTGCCAATAAGAAATTTTTTCCTTAAATACCATTCTAAGTTATTGAAATGGGGTTCAGTGTCTTGACATAATAATTATTATAGCATAAAAGCTCTATCTATTTTAGAGATTTATTACATTTACCATATCTAAATTTTATAATATGAAAGTTTCCTATAATTGGTTGAACACGTATTTGAAAATGCCAGTTGATTTACATGATGTTGTTGATGCATTAACTTCGATTGGGCTAGAAGTAGAGGGTGTATCTGAAATATTTTCTGCTTTTGATCATTTAATTATTGGAAAAGTCATAGACTGTTATCCACATCCTAATGCAGATAGATTAAAGGTGACTAAAGTTGATATAGGCGGAGGTGTAAAACAGATTGTATGTGGCGCTAGTAATGTTAAGAAAGATCAATTAGTTGTAGTGGTGTTAGATGGTAATGAGTTGGTTACTAAAAAAGGAGAAAAATTTAAAATTAAAAAAACTAAAATTCGAGGAGAAATCTCAGAAGGAATGATTTGTGCAGAGGATGAAATTGGTTTGGGAGATAATCATGATGGTATTATTGAAGTCATGGGGGATCTGAAAATTGGATCTATGGCTTCAGATTATTTTGATATTAAAAAGGATTATGTTCTCGAGATAGGTTTGACGCCCAATAGAACGGATGCTTTTTCTCATATTGGTGTATGTAAAGATTTATATGCATATTTTCTACATAGAGGTTATGATCTAAAATTAGACATTCCATCTATTCATAAATATGAGCCTCGATCAGCGTTAAACAAAGGTGTGCAAGTGCAAGTTGTAAATAAGTGTCAGAAATATCAAGGTATTTGCATTGAAAATATATCTGTTCAGCCATCTCCTGATTGGTTGAAAAATAAATTAATTGCTATTGGCTTAAAGCCCATTAATAATGTAGTTGATATCACAAATTTTGTATTACATGAAACTGGAAATCCTTTACACGCATTTGATTATGATAAAATATTAGGTTCTGATATTATAGTTCGTCATGCTGAAAAGGATGAGCAATTTAAAACATTGGATAATGAGTTAATCAAACTTAACTCAGAAGATCTAGTTATATCAGATGCTGAAAAACCACTTTGTTTGGCAGGTGTAATTGGTGGATTGAATTCAGGAATTAGCGATGAAACTAAAAATATATTTTTAGAAAGTGCATTTTTTTCACCGACTTCTGTAAGAAAAACAGCTAAAAGATATAATATTAGTTCAGATGCTTCCTATAGATTTGAGCGAGGTGTTGACTTTGATAATTGTGAATATGCGTTAAAACGAGCTGTATCATTGATTCAGCAAATTTGTGGAGGGACTATTGGTCAAGAATGTAAATTTGACACTGAAACATTAGCTCGTAAACAAATTTCTTTTTCTTTTTCATCTTGTGCTAAAATTTTAGGTCATGATATTTCAAATAATACCATTTCTGAAATACTTATCAATCTTGGATTTGATATTTTATCTATTGATAGTCATGGGTGTCAGTTGTCTGTTCCAAGCTTCAGAGCAGATGTTTGTAGAGAAGTTGATGTTATTGAAGAAGTGTTGCGAATTTATGGTTATGATAATTTGCCTGCATCAAAATATATGCAATTTGAACCTTTGTTAGATGTAAGTAATCCGAAGCATACTCTTATAAATACATTGTCTAAGTTGTTATCATTAAATGGATTTTTTGAAATGAAAAATAATTCATTAGTGAAAGAAGAAGATTCTGCTTTATTTAATGTTTCAGGATATACTCCTGTCAAATTGTTGAATCCACTAAGTAATGACTTAGGGGTTATGAGGACTGACATGTTTGTCTCTGGATTAGGGACATTGAAACATAACTTAAATCGGCAAATGTATAATTTAAAATTTTTTGAGTTTGGTAAAACTTACCACTTAATTAATGAAAAGTATTTTGAAGAGAATAAATTAACAATATTTACGTGTGGTATATTTAAAGGTTCTAGCTGGGGCGAAGTGTCTAAAGATGCCGATTTATTTCTTATGAAAGGTGTATTATATAAATTATTAGACAAATGCTCTATAGATGTAAGTTCTTTTGATGTAAAGCAAATAAAGATGGAATATAGTGATTTTGGACTATCATACTTTGCAAAAAAACCCTTGAAAGACGGTTCATCAGAAAAATCTGTTATAGAAATTGGCACATTTTCACGTACGATATTAAAAAAATGGGGCATTAAAAAACCTGTTTATTATATTGATATCTCTTTAGACTTGTTAATCCCTCTTATTAATGAGCAAAATATTAAATATCAACCTGTTTCTAAGTTCCCTTCAATTAAAAGAGATTTGTCATTATTGATGGATAAAACTATTTCGTATTCAGATATAGAATCTAGCATTAAGCATATTGCTAATAACTGCTTACAAGATGTATTTCTCTTTGATGTTTATGAAGGAAATAAAATTCAGCACAATGAAAAATCTTACGCCATTTCATTTCTATTTAGGGATAACCTAAGGACATTGGAAGATGTAGAAGTGGATAAAGAAATGTTTAAAATATTTAAGCATTTAGAGATGGAGTATAATGTGTCTTTAAGAGATGGCCAATTAAAAGAGTATTAGTTTAATGATAGATTTTAACATCCTCTTTCGTAATTGTTTCACTAGATAAAATAATTAATCTCTCTATTACATTTCTTAATTCTCGAATATTCCCGGGCCATTCATAATCCATTAATAGCTTCACTGCATCTTTTTCAATCTTTTTACTAGCAATCCCATTTTCATGACAAATTAGGTCTATAAAATGATTAATTAATATAGGTATGTCATCTTTTCTTTCTCTTAAGCTAGGCACTGTAATCGGAATAACACTTAATCTGTGTAGAAGATCTTCTCGAAAATTGTTTTCTCGTATTTCAGATTTTAAATCTTTATTTGTGGCTGCTATTATTCTAACATTAATTTCGATTTCTTTCTCTCCTCCAACTCTTATGATTTTATTTTCTTGCAGTGCTCTTAATACTTTTGCTTGTGCAGATAGACTCATATCTCCAATTTCATCTAAAAACAATGTGCCTTGATCTGCAAGCTCAAATTTACCTTTTTTTTGTTTGTGAGCAGATGTAAAAGATCCTTTTTCATGCCCAAATAATTCACTTTCTATCAATTCTGATGGTATGGCCGCACAATTTACTTCGATCATTGGAATTTTATGCCGTTTGCTTTTTTGATGTATTGCATGTGCTACAAGTTCTTTACCTGTCCCATTTTCCCCTGTAATTAATACTCTCGCATCCGTATTAGCTATTTTTTCGATGATTGCTTTTACCTTTTTGATTTTATCTGAATCTCCAATCATCTGATATTTAGAGTTAATTTTCTTTCTTAATATTTTATTCTCGGTTTTTAAATTTTTTGTATTAAGAGCATTGCGGATTGTAGTTAATAATCGATTTAAGTCAGGAGGTTTTGATATATAGTCAAATGCTCCTTTTTTTATGCATTCTACTGCTGTATTAACATCACCATGTCCTGATATCATTACAAAAGGTACATCAATTCCATTTTCAATATTTTTTTGCAACACTTCAACTCCATCTATTTTTGGCATTTTTATATCGCATATAACAAGATCATAATTATGTTTTGATAGCATGGTTAAGCCCACTGCGCCATCTGCTGCCTCATCAATAATAAATTGTTTGTTCTCATCGAATAAGATATTTTTTAAAACATTTCTAATCGCAATTTCATCTTCTATAATCAGTATTCGTGTCATGTAATAGCATTATTGGTTAAACATTTCTTTTACTTTTTCAAAAAAAGATTTTTCATTTTTTGGTTTTGGACTAAATTCATTTGATTTTTCGTGTTTTTTGAAAAAATTTTCTTGTTCTTTTGTTAATTTATTTGGAGTCCAAATATTAATATGCACTAATAAATCTCCTTTTCTATTAGATTCAATACTCGGTATTCCTTTGGATTTTAATCTTAATACTTTTCCGCTTTGAATACCACTAGCAATAGTTATTTTAGCTTTGCCTGTAACTGTAGGTATTTCGATATTGCAACCTAAAATTGCCTGAGGCATACTAATATATAAGTCATAATGTAGGTTGATCCCTTCTCGTATTAATTTAGTGTGGGGTTCTTCCTCTATCAATACCAATAAATCACCTGGTATACCATTGTATGGAGCATGATTTCCTTTTCCTTTAATTTTTAATTGCATCCCCTCGGCAACACCAGCTGGAATATTGATGTCTGTTAGTTCTTCTTGTTGAATCATTCCATTTGCGTCAGAATGACTAGGCCTATTTGTAATTGTTTTGCCACTGCCTTGACAATGGGAACAGGTTGTAGTAGTTTGCATTTGACCAAGAATAGTATTTGCTATTTTAGTCATACTGCCGGTGCCTTGACACATATTGCATGTCCCATAAGTTGTGTTTTCGGCCGGGCATAAGCGTTTTATTTTTATTTTTTTTGTAACACCTTCCGTGATTTCTTTTAATTTTAATCTAATGCGAATTCTTAAATTAGTTCCTTTTATCACTCTATTTTGAGATGATCTAAATCCTCCTCCAAAACCACTAAAAATATCTCCAAATTGATCAAAAATATCTTCCATGTTCATGTTCCCACCAAAACCTCTTGCCCCAGACATTCCCTGGTGTCCGAATTGGTCGTATCTAGATTTTTTATCAGAGTTGCTTAGAACCTCATATGCTTCGGCGGCTTCTTTAAATTTATTTTCTGCCTCATTGTTACCCGGGTTTCTATCAGGATGATATTTGATAGCTAATTTTCTATATGCTTGTTTAATCTCTTTGTCAGTGGCATTTCTCGAAACGCCAAGCACATCGTAGTAGTCTCTTTTACTCATTTGCCAATTATTACTTTTGGATACCTTATAATTTTGTCAGATAGCATATATCCTGCTTCTACTTGTTCAATAATTTTTCCTTTTTTCTTTTTGTCTTTTACCGGCATACTGCTTATAGCTTCATGTTTTTCCAAATCAAAGGTTTCATTTTTTTCTAAAATTATTTTTTTCAAATTATGTTTTGATAAAATATCTATCATTTTTTGACCAATCAAGATATAGCCTTGAGTATCCTCTTGTTTAGTGTTATTTGCTCGTTCAAAATCATCCATAATCGGCAAAATAGAATTAATCATATTTTCTTTTGCGTATTTAGCAAAATCCTCTTTCTCTTTACTAGTTCTTTTTTTATAATTTTCGAATTCAGCTACTAGTCTTAGATATTTTTCTTTTAACTCAGCAATTTCTTCCTCTTTGTTTAACAACTCTTGATTGAGTTTGTTTTTTGAATTTGTTTTACTTTTTTTAACCATAGTTTATAATAATATATCTTTATTAGAATAATAAATTTATATCAATTTTCGATCCAAACTCAATATAATGACATAATGACAGTGTCTTTATGATTTATATTCTCTCTATTTTTGCTCCAAGTTGTTTAAGTCGTCCGTCAATATTTTCATATCCTCGATCAATTTGTTCGATATTATGTATAATGCTCGTTCCTTTGGCAGATAATGCGGCAATGAGTAATGAAATTCCTGCTCTTATGTCAGGAGAGGTCATTACGGTGCCTCTTAATTCATATTCTCTATTTATTCCTGTAATAGTAGCTCTATGTGGATCACATAGTATAATTTTTGCTCCCATTTCAATTAATTTATCGACAAAAAACAATCTGCTTTCAAACATTTTTTGATGCACCAAAATATTCCCATTTGCTTGTGTTGCTGTGACAAGAATAATGCTGAGTAAATCGGGCGTAAATCCTGGCCATGGAGCATCTGATATTGTTAGTGTTGAGCCATTTATAAATGTATCTATTGTATATGTTTTTTGTTTTTTTACTATTATGTCATTTTTATCAGTACTTAATTTAATTCCTATTTTTTTAAATACATTTAATATGGGACCTAGATTTTTTAATGATACATTTTTGATTCGAATTTTTGATTTTGTCATTGCAGCTAATCCAATCCAGCTGCCTATCTCAATCATGTCTGGTAAAATTGTATGCTTGCATCCGCTTAGTTTCTTGACACCTTTTATTGTAATTAAATTTGATCCTATTCCCTTTATATTACTCCCCATACTAGTGAGCATTTTGCATAATTGTTGAATGTAAGGTTCGCATGCGGCATTATAAATTGTTGTTGTGCCTTTTGCTAAAACTGCAGTCATGATAATATTCGCAGTGCCTGTCACGGATGCTTCTTCTAGTAGTATATAGTTGCCTTTTAATGCTTTTGCTTCTGCTTGATATGTTTGATTATTTATTAATTTAAATTTAACATTTAATTGAGAGAGGCCAACAAGATGTGTGTCTAATCTTCGTCTTCCAATTTTATCACCACCAGGAGTATGTATTCTTGCTGATCCAAATCTTCCAAGTAGTGGCCCGGCAATCATGATAGACCCTCTTATTTTTTGACTCAGTTGCTTAAATTCAATACTTTTTAAATAATTTAAATCAATATTTTCCGCCTCGAATGAGTATGTGTTTTTTTTAATTTTTCCTACTTTAACACCTAGCCCTTTTAATATGTCAATGAGGTACATCACATCAATAATAGACGGGATATTTTTAATAATAATTTTCTTTTTTGTTAAAAGCGTTGCAGAAATTACTTGTAATGCTTCATTTTTTGCTCCTTGTGGCTGTATTGTTCCTGATAATTCTTTGCCTCCAATAATTTTAAAACTTGCCATTTATTTTTTTTGATAGTTTTTCCGATTCGATTTTTTATAAAACGTTTTTTTTCGAATAGGATTTTGTTGAAATACAGGAATTATTTTATTGAAATCTAAATTTAAGTCTTTGTCAGAAAAACTTTCTAAATCAGCCCATATTTGTGAGTCTTGTACATTTGTTTGGTTCCAGTTGAGGTATGATCTTTTCATTTGCTTAGCAATTTGGTCTAATGCATATGTTTGTAATTTTGTATCTTCAATTTTAACCGCCTCTTTAATAAGCATTATGATTAATTTTCCATAATGTTTATTTCTGACAGTTCCTTGGGTGTTATTGATTCTTTGTTTAAGCTCATTTTTTTTTATCTCTGGCTTTGGATAGGGGGATTCAATGTCTAACTTATGATTACACATAATAAATAAGTGGTCCCAAAGTTTATGTCTGTACTCTTCTACATCTCTTAGGTGAGGATTAAGATTCCCCATAATATTAATTAAAACATTTGCTTGCTCATTTCTTTTCTTAGAGTCTTTAATACTTAGGAGACTGTCTACCATTGAATGTATATGTCTGCCATACTCAGGTATGATTAGTGGTTTTAATTCTGTATTGTATTTCATTTTCGAATTGATTTAGTGTTTTCAAAATTATATAAAGAAAAGGGATTTCTTAGCAAAATTTCATGTTAATATTTTAATTTTCGCAAATTTAGTCAATAGTATTTTTGTGCCATGCTCAATAAATAGCACAGTTATTTTTTGATTTCCATTAGTATTGTCAATACTTTTTATTTCTCCTTTTCCAAATATATTATGTGAGATATCTTGACCTATTTTTAATCCCTTAATATAATTGTTATCATTGGATGGTTTAATTCGTGTTAATTTTCGGTGTCCTAACTTAGGGGGCTTGATTGTTGGTTTGGTTTCTGCTTGTTCATATTTTTTCTTCACTTTCTGTATGAAGAAATGGTTAATTTCTTCTAGAAATAAGCTTTTTGACGTTGTGTTAATTGTTCCAAATTGGAATCGGCTTATTGCGTATGATAAGGTAACTTTTTTTATTGCTCTTGTCATGGCAACATAAAAGAGTCTCCTTTCTTCTTCCATTAATTGTCTTTCTCGCATATTTCGTTGAGATGGAAATAGTCCATTTTCAAGGCCAACAATATATACATATGGAAACTCTAATCCCTTTGATTGATGGACTGTCATTAGTGAAACATAATCTGTATTATCATGAATTTCCTCATTGTCTTTTGTTTCATCTAATGAAATTTCATTAATGAAGTCAATTAATTTATTGTTGCTATTACGCATCGAAAATAACTTTATGCTATTTAATAATTCTCCAATATTCTCTAGTCTATTTATATTTTCTTCAGTTGGATCATCCTGAAGTCTTCGGATTATGCCTGTTTTATCAATTAGTGTTTTAGCTATTTCAAAAATATTATTATTTATTAATTGAAGTATCTCTTTCATCATAATGGTAAAAAACGAGATATTTTTTTTGGTATTTTTTGTTAATTCTATTGTGTTCAATATGTCAGGTTTGCTGATGGTTTCCCAAATTGTGATTTGTTTTTGTTCAGCTTGTTGACGTATTTTTAAAATTGTCGTTGTGCCAATCCCTCTGGTAGGGTAATTAATGATTCTTAATAATGATTCATCATCATACTGATTAACTAGCAATTTAAAAAAAGCCATAACATCTTTTATTTCTTTTCTTTGATAGAAAGATAATCCTCCAAATATTTTATAATTTATCCCTCTTTTTCTTAGTCCATCTTCAATAACTTTAGATTGGCTATTTGTTCTGTATAAAATTGTGTGATCAGATTTTTTGTTCCCATTTTGAATTGATTGACTAATCATTTCTGAGATATTGTTTCCCTCATTTCGGCCGTTACTATATTCAAATAATTGTACCTTTTCTCCTTCTTCGTTTTTGCTAAAAATAGTTTTGTCAATTTTATATTTATTATAAGCAATTAGAGAGTTTGCTGCATTTACAATATTTTGAGTTGATCTGTAATTTTGCTCTAATTTAAATTCTTTCACATCCTTATAGAATGTCTTGAAATTTAACATATTGTTAATATTTGCTCCCCTAAAAGAATAAATGCTTTGTGAGTCATCTCCAACAATGCATATGTTTTTGTATTTTTCTCCGATTTGTTTTATAATGGCATCTTGAACTTTATTTGTGTCTTGATATTCATCAATTAAAATATATTTGAAGCTTTCTTGATAAAAAGCGAGGATGTCTTTTTTTGTTTGAAATAATTCATGTGTTTTTAGCAATAAATCATCAAAATCCATGGAGTTAGATTCTCGACATGCATTGCAGTATTTTTTATAAATATTTATAAATTGAGATCGTTTATTTTTTTGATCTTGCTCTTTTAGATTGGGGTCTTTATCATATTTATCTGGGTTGATTAATTGGTTTTTTAAAAAAGAAATTTTCGAAAATATATATTTCGGGTTGTAATTATCTTTGTCTAGCTTTAGGTCGGTAACAATCCGTCTTACTATTTTAACTGAGTCTTCATTGTCATATATTGTAAAATTATTATCGTATCCAATTAAATTGGCTTCCTTCCTTAGTATTCTTGCGAATATTGAGTGAAATGTGCCCATCCAAACAGGTGATGTGTGGTTATTATTTATTATTTGCTGAATTCGCGTTTTCATTTCTCTCGCGGCTTTGTTTGTGAATGTTAATGCTAATATGTTTTCAGCTTTCACATCCTTATTTATTAAATGAGCGATTCTCTCTGTAATTACCCTTGTTTTTCCAGATCCAGGTCCAGCTATGATCATAATGGGGCCTTCAGTTGATTTAACTGCCGCTAATTGTTGTGGATTTAAACTGTTTTTCGCATTCAATTTCATGTGATCATTATTTCAGAATGATAATCTAAATTATCAGAATAAGTAAAATTTGTCATTCTATATTGCAAGAATAGTCATTTTTTTTGTATTGCCCTTAGAATTAATTTTCTATTCAAATATCTTTACTCAATTTACTTTATTGTCCTGATTATCAGATTTTTATATTGTTTTCTGGAATTCGCTTTTGGATTTATATTGTATTGATGTTTTAAAAAAACAAACATTAGGTTTGATATAAGGATGAAAATTTATAGATTTGCAAACCATTTTTAAAAATGGAATTTTAATAGGATTATTAACAGGTTAAAAAATGTTTTAAGAATTATGCCAACTATACAGCAGCTAGTTAGAAAAGGTAGAAAGTCATTAGTTAAGAAAAGTAAATCGTTAGCATTAAGTGCTTGTCCTCAGCGTAGAGGTGTTTGTACACGTGTTTATACAACTACTCCTAAAAAGCCAAACTCAGCTATGCGTAAGGTGGCTAGGGTTCGATTAACGAATGGTTATGAGGTTAATGCTTATATACCTGGCGAAGGGCATAATTTGCAAGAGCATTCGATTGTCTTAGTTAGAGGGGGTAGAGTAAAAGATTTACCTGGAGTTCGATATCATATTGTGAGAGGTGCTTTAGATACCGCTGGTGTAGAGGGCAGGAATCAGAGGAGATCAAAATATGGGACTAAGAGAGCAAAAAAGAAGTAATTAATTTTTAAAGTCTAAAATCAGTGAGAAAATCTAGAGCTAAAAAACGAATATTATTACCTGATCCAAAATTTGGTGACACTCTTGTTACTCGTTTTGTGAATACCATGATGATGAGTGGTAAAAAAAATCTTGCTTTTAAGATTTTTTATGATGCACTAGAAGTGGTTGAAAAAAATAAAACGGATGAAGAATCTTCTTTAGATGTTTGGAAAAAAGCATTATCCAATGTGATGCCTCAAGTAGAGGTTAGAAGTCGTAGAATTGGTGGCGCTACTTTTCAAATTCCTATGCAGATTAGAGCGGAGAGAAAAATATCTATGGCAATGTCTTGGATGATCAAGTTTGCAAGAAAGCGAAATGAAAAATCTATGGCTGACAAACTAGCGCAAGAAATTTTAGCAGCCTACAAAGAGGAGGGGGCATCAATTAAAAAGAAAACAGAAGTTCATAAAATGGCAGAAGCTAATAAAGCATTTTCTCATTTTAGATTTTAAACTAAATTAAATTTAAATGGCACAAAGAGATTTAAAATATACTAGAAATATCGGGATTATGGCCCACATAGATGCCGGAAAAACAACAACGACCGAAAGAGTTTTATATTATACTGGTTTGAGCCATAAAATTGGAGAGGTTCATGATGGTGCTGCGACGATGGATTGGATGGAACAAGAGCAAGAGAGGGGAATTACAATTACTTCAGCAGCAACTACGACTAATTGGAAATTTAGAGACCAGGAATTTAAAATGAATATTATTGATACTCCTGGTCACGTAGATTTTACTGTTGAAGTTGAAAGATCTCTGAGGGTCTTGGATGGTGCTGTGGCATTATTTTGTGCTTCTGGTGGGGTTGAGCCTCAGTCAGAAACGGTTTGGAGGCAGGCAGATAGATATAATGTCCCTAGAATTGGCTTTGTAAATAAAATGGATAGAATTGGAGCAGATTTTTTTCGTTGTGTCGAGCAAGTTAAAGATCGTTTAAATGGTAATCCAGTTCCACTTCAAATACCTATTGGATCAGAAGACGACTTTAAAGGTGTTGTTGATTTAGTAATTATGAAAGCCATCATTTGGAATGAAGATGATCTGGGAATGACGTATGAGGAAAAAGATATCCCAGAAGAATTATTAGATACGGCAAATGATTGGCGAGAAAAAATGCTTGAGGCTGTAGCTGAATCAGATGAAGTTTTAATGGAAAAGTATTTTGAAGACCCTGATTCTATAACTAAGGGGGAAATTGAAAATGCAATTAGAACAGCCACTTTATCTATGAGTATTACTCCTATGCTTTGCGGATCGGCGTTTAAAAATAAAGGTGTTCAAACTCTTCTTGATAATGTGATGCTTTATTTGCCTAGCCCACTTGATGTCCCTTCTATTGTAGGAATCAATCCTAAAACGGATGAAGAAGTTGAAAGAAAACCTTCTAATAGTGAACCATTTTCAGCATTAGCATTTAAAATTGCTACTGATCCGTTTGTTGGACGGCTATGCTTTTTTAGAGTATATTCAGGTTCTTTAGATGCGGGCTCATATGTGTTCAATACTAGATCAAACTCAAAAGAAAGAATTTCTCGTATTTTCCAAATGCATTCCAATTCGAGAAATGCATTGGATAAAATTGAGGCGGGTGATATAGGTGCGGCTGTTGGATTTAAGGATATTAGAACGGGAGATACATTATGTCTTGAGAACAACCAAGTTGTACTAGAGTCGATGGAGTTTCCAGATCCAGTGATTGGTATTGCTGTTGAACCAAAAACACAAAATGATGTTGATAAGTTAGGTGTAGCATTGGGAAAATTAGCTGAGGAAGATCCTACGTTTCAAGTAAAAACAGATCATGACACTGGTCAAACAATTATCTCTGGAATGGGTGAGCTTCACTTGGAGGTTTTAGTAGATAGATTAAGGCGTGAATTTAGTGTTGAATGTAATCAAGGTGCCCCACAAGTAAATTATAAGGAAGCAATTAAAGGTTCTGTTGATCATCGTGAAGTTTATAAAAAACAAACAGGTGGTAGGGGTAAGTTTGCGGATATTATCTTTACTATTGAGCCACATGATGATGCGGAAAACCCTGGCTTAATTTTTGAAGATAAAGTTAAAGGTGGAAATATTCCGAAAGAATTTATTCCTTCAGTTAAAAAAGGATTTCAAGATGCTATGAAAAATGGTGTTTTAGCTGGATATGAAGTTGATTCCATGAAGGTGATTTTGAAGGATGGGTCTTTTCATGCTGTTGATTCGGATCAATTATCTTTTGAAATATGTGCTAAATCTGCCTTCAGAGAAGCATTGCCTAAATGTAATCCGGTTTTACTTGAACCTTTCATGAAACTAGAGGTGGTAACTCCAGATCAATATATGGGAGATGTTATTGGAGATTTAAATAAAAGAAGAGGTTTGATTGAGGGTACTAGTGAAAGAAGTGGCGCGACAATCGTGAATGCTAAAATACCATTATCAGAAATGTTTGGTTATGTGACTGATCTTCGAACAATTACTTCGGGTCGTGCAACTTCAACTATGGAGTTTAGTCATTATGATCAAGTTCCAAAGAATGTCGCAGATGAAGTTATTGCAAAAAATAAAAAAATAGAAGCATAAAATTATGAGTCAAAGAATAAGAATTAAATTAAAATCATATGACTATAATTTAGTCGATAAATCTGCACAAAAGATTGTAAAGACAGTAAAGTCGACAGGTGCTGTAGTTAGTGGTCCAATACCGTTGCCAACGAATAAGAAGATTTTTACGGTATTGAAATCGCCGCACGTTAATAAAAAATCTAGAGAACAATTTGAGTTAAATGCATATAAAAGATTATTAGATATATATAGTACTTCAACAAATACAATAGATGCTTTAATGAAATTAGAGTTGCCAAGTGGTGTTGAAGTCGAGATAAAAGCTTAGTGTTATGGCAGGTATAATAGGAAAAAAAATAGGTATGAGTAGTTTTTTCAGTAAAGATGGAAAAAGTATTCCTTGTACTATGATTGAAGCGGGTCCTTGTGTAGTTACGCAGATTAAAGATGTTGAAAAGGATGGGTATCAAGCTATTCAGTTAGGTTTTTGTGATAAAAAACCAAAGCAAACTAATAAGGCAGAGGCTGGGCATGTCAAAAAAGCGAATACAGTAGCGAAAAAAGTTTATGTTGAGTTTATGGATAATTTTTCTCAGACTGATCCTGATAGTGGTGAAGCTTCTAAAGTGGAATTAAAATTAGGCGATGTTATTAAGGTAGACTTATTTAAAGAGGGAGAATATGTTGATGTTACTGGCACAAGCAAAGGCAAGGGCTTTCAAGGAGTTGTTAAGAGACATGGGTTTCGAGGAGTTGGTGATGCTACACATGGTCAACATAATAGGATGAGAGCTCCTGGATCAATAGGTGCTGCTTCTTATCCTGCAAGAGTTTTTAAAGGTATGCGCATGGGGGGTAGAATGGGAGGAGATAATGTGACAGTTAAAAACCTCAAGGTTCTGCAAATTTTTCCAGATAAAAATGTCATTGTCTTAGAGGGGGCTGTTCCTGGAGCAAATAATAGTTATTTAAATATTAGAAATTAGATGAAATTACCAGTTTTAAATATTAAAGGTAAAGAGACAGGGAGACAAGTTACTCTTAATAAGTCTATATTTGGTGTTCCAGAAAACAAACATATTGTTTATCTAGGGGTAAAGCAGTATAGAGCAAATAATCGACAAGGTACTAGTAAAACTAAAGAGAGAGGTGAAATTACTGGAAGTACTCGAAAGATAAAAAAACAAAAAGGTACTGGGACTGCTCGTGCAGGAAGTATTAAAAATCCTCTTTTTAGAGGTGGGGGGCGAGTTTTTGGTCCAAAGCCGAGAGATTATTCGTTTAAGCTAAATAAAAAAGTTAAAAATTTAGCACGTTGTTCAGCGTTAAGTGATAAGGCTAACTCCAAAAGTATTCTAATCTTAGAAGATTTTGTATTTGATCAGCCTAAAACAAAAAAATATCATGACTTATTAGTTAATTTAGGAGTTGCAAAAGAAAAAACAATGTTAATTTTAGGAGATTCTAATCCATCGGTTTTATTATCTTCTCGAAATTTAAAACAATCTAAGGTCGTGACTGTCAACGAAATAGATGTTTATAATATTTTAGATGCATCTAAGTTGATAATAGCAGAAAGTGCCTTAAAAAGTATAACAAAATAATAGGTTGGGAATATGAATATAATACTTAAACCAATAGTAACGGAAAAGATGAGTGATCAAACGGAAGCATTCAATCGATATGCTTTCGTAGTATCTAAATCTGCAAATAAAATAGATATTAAAAAATCAGTTGAAGACTTGTATGAGGTGAAAGTAAAGTCAGTTAGGACCATGAATTATTATGGTAAAACAAAAAGTAGATCCACCAAAGCAGGCTTAATAAGAGGTAAGAAAAATAGCTTCAAGAAAGCTATTATAGAATTAGTAGATGGGAGTATTGACTTTTATAGTAATGAATAAGTATGGCAATTAAAAAAATTAACCCATTAACTCCGGGTCAACGTTTTAAGGTAGTTACAACTTTTGATGATGTAACTGTGTCCAAACCTGAAAAGAGTTTAACAAAAGTTAAACACAGAAGTGGGGGTAGGAATAATGATGGACGGATGACTATGAGATATCTTGGGGGTGGGCATAAAAAGAAATATAGAATTATTGATTTTAAACGTGATAAGTTTGGTATTCCTGCTGTTGTTAAGAGTATTGAATATGATCCTAATAGGACAGCAAGAATTGCTTTATTATTTTATAAGGATGGTGAAAAAAGATATATTATTTCTCCAAAAGAATTAAAGGTAGGTGATGAAGTAATATCTGGTAAAGGGGTTCAGCCAAATGTTGGCAATGCTTTATATATGTCTGAAATCCCGCTAGGAACTAATATTCATAATGTTGAACTTTATCCTGGTAAGGGAGCTTCTTTTGCTAGAAGTGCGGGATCTAGCGTTCAATTGGTTGCTCGAGAAGGTAAATATACTACCTTGAGATTGCCTAGTGGTGAGACTAGATTAGTTTTAAGTACTTGTTTAGCCACAATTGGAGTTGTTTCAAATACTGAACATGCTCTTCAAAAATCAGGTAAAGCAGGAAGAAGTAGATGGTTTGGAAGAAGACCTAGAACTAGAGGGGTTGCGATGAACCCTGTTGATCATCCAATGGGTGGAGGTGAAGGAAAGTCTTCAGGAGGACATCCGAGATCAAGAAATGGTATTCCTGCAAAGGGTTTTAAGACTAGACAAAAGAAAAAAGTGTCAAATAAATATATTGTGAAACGAAGAAAATAAAAAATGGCAAGATCTCTAAAAAAAGGACCGTATGTACATTATAAGCTTTTAAAAAAGGTGGAATTAAATGTCTCTAATAATAAGAAATCAGTTATCAAAACTTGGAGTCGATCTTCTATGATTATCCCTGACTTTGTTGGTCAAACTTTTGCGGTACATAATGGTAAACAATTTGTGCCAGTATTTATTACAGAAAATATGGTTGGTCATAAATTAGGAGAGTTTTCTCCAACTCGATCCTTTAGAGGACATGGAGGTAAAAAGAAATAAATTTAAGTATAATTAGACATGACAGTTAAACAAAAAAATAGTTCTTTAGAATCACCTCAAAATGAGGTAAAGAAAGCTTTTGCAATCTTGAGGAATTGTCCAACATCCCCTAGAAAGATGCGCCTGGTAGTAGATCAAATAAGAGGTGTTGAAGTGAATAAAGCTTTGATTTTATTAAAACATAGTTCAAAAGAGGCTTCTAATAGATTAGAAAAGCTTTTGTTATCTGCTATAGCTAATTGGCAAATAAAATATGGAGATGATAATACAGAACTTATAATTAAAGAAATTTTTGTGGATTCTGGTAGAATGTTAAAAAGAATGCAGCCAGCTCCTCAGGGAAGGGCACATCGTATTCGAAAGCGTTCAAATCATGTAACATTAATAGTTGGTTTAAAAGAAAATTAAAATATGGGACAAAAAACAAATCCAATAGGAAATAGATTAGGCTTTATAAGAGGTTGGGATTCTGCTTGGTATGGTGGAAAGGATTTTGGTGATAGAATCTTAGAAGATTATAACATTAGAAAATATTTACATGCTAGATTGAGCAAAGCTAGTGTGTCAAAGATTGTGATTGAAAGAACACTCAAAAATATTATTGTTACTATAAGTACATCTAGACCAGGACTTATTATTGGTAAAGGTGGGCAGGAAGTTGATAAATTAAAAGAAGAATTAAAAAAAATCACATCTAAAGATGTGCAAGTAAATATATACGAAATTAAAAGGCCTGAATTAGATGCTAAATTAGTTGCTCGAAATGTTGCCAATCAAATAGAAGGGAGGTACCCATATAGAAGAGCGGTTAAAATGGCAATTGCAGCCTCTATGAGAATGGGTGCTGAAGGTATTAAAATTCAAGTTTCTGGCAGGTTAAATGGTGTTGAAATGGCACGTTCTGAAATGTATAAAGAAGGACGTACACCATTGCATACTTTTCGTGCGGATATAGATTATGCGGTAGAAGAAGCTTTAACAACATATGGCTTGATAGGTGTCAAGGTCTGGATATGTAAGGGAGAAGTATATGGTAAAAGAAGTTTAACTCCTATAGAAACTATTGTAGTTGGTTCAAAAAGATCATCCAGTAGAAAGAAAAAGTAAATAAAATTTTATTTTAAATTATTATGTTACAACCAAAAAAAACAAAATATAGAAAAAGTCAGAAAGGGAAAATGAAGGGTAATGCTCAAAGAGGAGCAGTATTAAATTTTGGTTCTTTTGGCATTAAATCATTGGAAGAATCATTTATAACAGCAAGACAAATTGAGGCGGCTAGGATTGCTGCCACTAGATATATGAAAAGGGAGGGGCAGTTATGGATTCGTATTTTTCCAGATAAAGTATTAACTAAAAAACCTGCTGAGGTTAGAATGGGTAAGGGAAAAGGTGCTCCAGAGTATTGGGTTGCTGTGGTAAAACCTGGCAGGATGTTATTTGAATGTGATGGTGTTAGTTTTGAAGTAGCATCTGAAGCATTAAGATTGGCCGCTCAAAAGTTGCCAGTAAAAACAAAATTTATTAAAAGAAGAGATTTGTAATTATTTCAGCATATGGGAGTAAAAAATATAATAAGTGAAATGACTGATCAAGAGCTTTTAAAAAAGTTAAAGGATGATCGTGTTAGTTTAAATAAGATGAAATTATTTCATAAAGCATCCTCTTTGGATAGTCCAATTGAATTAAGATTTAAGAGAAGAGAGATTGCTAAATTATTAACTGAAATAAATAAAAGAAATATAAAATGAGTGATAGAAAATTAAGAAAAGAACGAATAGGATTAGTTTCTAGTAATGCAATGGATAAATCTATTGTTGTGTCTGTGGAAAGACGTGTCAAGCATCCTAGATATGGAAAATTTGTCAAAATGACATCGAAATTTGTTGCTCATGATGAAAAGAACAGTTGTAGTGTTGGTGATTTAGTTTCAATTATGGAAACACGCCCTATTAGTAAAAGAAAATGTTGGAGATTAGTTAAGGTTATAGAAAAAGTTAAATAAATTATGTTACAGCAAGAATCATTATTAAATGTTGCAGATAATACAGGAGCAAAAAAAGTCCTTTGTATTAGAGTTTTAGGAGGAACCAAAAGGAGATACGCTTCTGTTGGTGATAAAATTGTTGTGTCGGTTAAGGCTGTTACACCAAATGGTACCGTTAAGAAGAAACAAGTTACTACGGCTGTAGTGGTTCGAACCAAAAAAGAAGTTAAAAGAGCAGATGGGTCTTATATTAGGTTTGATGATAATGCATGTGTTTTATTGGATTCAAATAATGAAATGCGAGGGACCCGTGTTTTTGGACCGGTTGCTAGAGAATTAAGAGAAAAAAATAGAATGAAAATAATTTCATTAGCACCAGAAGTGCTTTAAAATGATATAATTATAGAATGTTATGTGGAAATTAAAATTTAAAAAAGGAGATAATGTAAAAATTACTACAGGTCGATCAAAAGGCCAGGTAGGTAGAATTATTTCTATGTTTCCAAAGAAATCAGTTGCTTTAATAGAGGGTGCTAATCTTGTTAGTCGACATACGAAGCCAAATTCTGAAAATCCAGATGGAGGCATTATCAAAAAAGAAGCTCCTATTCATTTATCTAATTTAATGTTGGTTGATGGTAAAGGGAATGCCTCTAAAGTAGGTGTGAAAATTGATAAAAAAACAGGAAAGAAAAGTAAGTATTTTAAAACAACAGGAGAAATAATAAAATGAAAAAATATATACCTAGATTAAAAGAAAAATATACTAATAAAGTTGTGCCACTATTACAGGAAAAGCTTGGTTATAATAATATTATGCAAGTGCCAAAATTAAATAAGATTTGCATTAATCAAGGTGTTGGACAAGCTGTTAACGATAAAAAATTAATTGAAATAGCTAATGATGAATTAACTAAAATAACGGGACAGAAGTCTTTGGTTGCTTTATCTAAAAAAGATATTTCTAATTTTAAATTACGAAAAGGCATGCCAATTGGTGTCAAGGTTACTTTGAGGAGAGAAAGAATGTATGAATTTTTAGATCGTCTTATCTCAGTTTCTCTACCTGGTGTTAGAGATTTTCAGGGCATTAGTGCTAAAGGATTTGATGGACGTGGTAATTATACATTAGGGATTAAAGAGCAAATTATTTTTCCTGAAATTAAAGTAGATGAGATTAAAAAAATTACAGGTTTAGATATAACTTTTGTTACTTCAGCAAATACGGACCAAGAAGGGTTAGCATTATTAACAGAATTAGGATTACCATTTAAAAAATAAGTGTATGGCAAAAGAATCAATGAAAGCAAGAGAGGTTAAGCGTCAAAAATTAGTTGCAAAGTATGCAGCGAAAAGGAATTCGCTAAAGGCTTCTGGAGATTATGTAGCTTTACAAAAGCTGCCAAAAAATGCTTCGCCTGTTCGACTGCATAATAGATGTAAAATCACAGGTAGGCCAAAAGGGTATATGAGAGTTTTTGGTATTTCTCGTGTTACATTTAGAAAAATGGCAAATAATGGTTTAATCCCCGGAATTAAAAAATCAAGTTGGTAAAATATATATAGATATGATAACAGATTCAATTGGAAATTATTTAACATCAATTAGGAATGGTATAATGGCTGAGCATAAAGTTGTTCGTATTCCTTCTTCTAGTCTTAAAAAAGAAATCACTAAGGTTCTTATGGATCAAGGTTATATTTTGAATTATAAGTTTAATCAAGATGGCTCTCATGCAAGTATCCAGATTGCATTAAAATACAATTCAATTACTAAAATACCTGCTATTAGAGGTATAGATAGAATAAGTACTCCAGGGCTTAGGAAATATACTAGTGCTAAGAATTTACCCCGAGTTTTAAATGGTTTAGGGATCGCTATTATTTCTACATCTCAAGGGATTATGACTGATAAAAAAGCAAGGAAAATGAATCTTGGAGGTGAGGTAATATGTTATGTTTATTAAATTAAAATTAAGATTATGTCAAGAGTTGGTTTAAATCCTATTATCATTCCAGAAAATGTTCAATATTCTTTCAAAGAACGGTTGTTCTCTGCTACTAGTCAAAAAGGCAATCTTGCTTTGAAACTAGATGTTGGTTTTGAAATTATAGAAGAGAATTCGGCTATAACTATTAAGCGACCAGATGACACAAAAGATAATAAGGCAAAACATGGATTATATAGATCTTTGATTTCGAATATGTTCGAAGGCCTAGCAAATGGTTTTAGAAAAGAATTAGAATTACATGGTGTTGGTTATCGAGCATCTAATAGTGGCCAAAAATTAGATTTATCACTAGGCTATTCACATAATATAGTGTTACAAATTTGTGATGAGGTATTATTAAAAACAGAAACTGAAAAAGGACAAAATCCAAAAATTATATTAGAATCTTATGATAAAGAATTAATAGGTGCTGTTGCTGCGAAAATTAAATCTTTTCGAAAACATGACCCATATAAAGGAAAAGGAATAAGGTTTGTTGGCGAAAGAGGTAGAAGGAAAGCAGGTAAAACAGCTAGTTAAATTAAATAAATAATATTTAGAAAAATATGTCAATATCTAAAGAAAAAAGAAGAATTAAGATTAAAAAACGTATTAGAAGTATTGTTTCTGGGACAAAGGAGACTCCGAGATTAACGGTATTTAGAAGTAATAAGGAGATATATGCTAGTGTCATAGATGATGTGCAAGGCATCACAATATGTAGCGTATCATCTTTAGATAAGAGTATATCTAAAGAAAAAGTTACAAAAATTCAAAAAGCGAGTTTGGTTGGTGCTTTGATAGCAAAAAAAGCAATTGAAAAAGGTGTAAAAAAATGTGCTTTTGATAGAAATGGCTATTTGTATCATGGTCGCGTAAAGTCATTAGCTGATAGTGCTAGGGATGGAGGTTTAAATTTTTAAATTATGAAAGCAAAATTAAATATAAAACATGTTAGACCTAGTGGTTTAGAGCTAGTCGAGAAAGTAGTAAGTATTCAGCGCGTTACTAAGGTGACGAAAGGTGGTCGAACTTTTAGTTTTTCAGCTATAGTTGTTGTTGGTGATGAAAATGGGGTAGTTGGCTATGGTCTAGGGAAAGGAAAAGAAGTAACGTTAGCAATTGCAAAAGCTACAGATAATGCAAAAAAACAATTAATTAAAATTCCTATTATAAAAGGAACGATTACACATGATCAGTATGGTAAATATGGAGGAGCTACGGTTTATATGCGTCCAGCTTCTAGTGGAACAGGGGTAATTGCTGGTGGTGCAATGAGATCAGTTATAGAGTCAGTTGGGGTTAAAGATATTTTAGCAAAATCAAAAGGTTCTACAAATCCTCATAATTTGGTAAAAGCAACTATGCAAGCTTTAATGAGTTTGAGAGATGTGAATGAAGTTGCTGCGGCTAGAGGAATTTCAGTTAATAAAGTATTTAATGGTTAGTATTATGAAAATAAAGATTAAGCAAATTCGAAGTGGCATAAATAGACCAAGTAGACAAAAAAAGACCTTACAGGCGCTTGGTTTAAAAGGAATTAATCATGTGGTTGAGCATAGTGAAACACCGCAAATAATGGGAATGATAAATTCGATTAATCATTTAGTAGTAATAGAAAAATAATATAAAGAAAAATGGATTTATCAAATTTAACACCGGCAAAAGGTTCTGTAAAAAAAAGTAAAAGAATTGGTAGAGGTCAAGGATCTGGTCGAGGAGGAACATCTACGAGAGGGCATAAGGGACAGAAGTCAAGATCAGGATATTCTAGAAAACAAGGTTTTGAAGGGGGGCAAATGCCATTACAGCGACGTGTGCCAAAATTTGGTTTTACGAATCCAAATAGGCGTGTTTTTCAACCATTGAATTTAGGGGATATTCAAAAACTGTGTGATGATAAAAAAATTAAAGATTCTTTAAATCTTGATTTAATGAAAAAGTTGGGTTTGATTAAGAAAAATGAATTAATTAAGATTTTATCAAAGGGAAACTACAATGCCAAACTAGATATTACTGCTCACCAATTCTCTAATTCTGCTAAGGATATAATTGAAAAAAATGGGGGTAAAGTAATTGTTTTAGATATAGTGGGGAATATGATAGATACTGGAAGTAAGAATGAAATTCAAAAAGATAATAAGAAAACAACAAATAAAAAGATTGAATCAGAAGACTAAATCAGAATAGCTGTTATGAAAGGATTACTTAATACTATAAGAAATATTTGGAAAATTGATGATTTGAGAATGCGAATTCTGACAACGTTAGGATTTGTATTAATTTATCGATTAGGCTCTTTTGTAACGTTGCCAGGAATTGATCCCAATCAGTTACAATTATTAGAAAATCAAACTTCAGACGGGCTGCTTGGATTATTGAATCTATTTACGGGGGGAGCATTTTCTCAAGCTTCTATTATGGCTCTTGGAATTATGCCATATATATCAGCTTCTATTGTTATTCAATTGTTAGGTGTTGCAGTACCATATATTCAAAAATTACAGCGTGAAGGTGAAAGTGGGAGAACAAAAATTAATCAATTAACTCGGTATTTAACTATTTTAATTACAGGTGTACAGGGACCAGGATATATTGCTAATCTGCAGGCAACATTACCAGAAACAGCTTTTCTATTATCGCCTGGCACTTTTTGGACATCTAGTATTATTATATTAGTTACAGGAACTTTATTTGCCATGTGGTTAGGGGAAAAAATTACCGACAGGGGCATTGGTAATGGAATTTCTCTTTTAATTATGATTGGAATCATTGCAGCTTTACCGCAAGCATTTGCATTTGAATTTGTCACGAAGATTAACAGTTCTGGGGGTGGTTTAGTTATGTTAGTTATTGAGCTAGTATTAATTTTAGCCGTAATTTTATTGTCCATTTTATTAGTACAAGGCACAAGGCGAATACCTGTTAATTACGCTAAGACAGTTATTCGAAACAGACAATATGGTGGTGTCAGGCAATATATCCCTTTAAAAATTAATGCAGCTGGAGTGATGCCTATCATTTTTGCACAAGCTATTATGTTTATCCCTATCACTTTTGCTGGATTTTCTGCCTCAGGTGCTTCAAGTGGTTTTGTTCAGGAGTTCTCAAATTTTGCCGGTTTTTGGTATAATTTTGTATTTGCCATCTTGGTTATTGTATTTACTTATTTTTATACTGCGATTACAATAAATACTTCTCAAATGGCAGCGGATATGAAAAGAAATAATGCCTTTATTACAGAAAAAGGGGGTATTCGACAAGGTAAAGAAACAGCCAAGCATTTAGATAATGTGATGTCAAGAATTGTATTGCCTGGATCTTTTTTCTTAGCTTTTGTTGCTATTCTACCGGCTTTTGCTATTCAAGCTGGGGTAAATCCTCAGTTTGCTCAATTTTATGGTGGAACATCACTTTTAATTATGGTTGGTGTTGTGCTTGATACTGTTCAACAAATTAATGCTCATTTGATAAGTAGACATTATGATGGTTTAATGAAAAAGGGTAGGAGATCTAAATCTGGAATGTAGTTATGGTATATTTAAAAACAGATCAGGAAATTAATTTAATGAGAGAAAGTTCTTTATTAGTGTCTAGAACTCATGCTGAGTTAGCCAAGGTTATAAAGCCAGGGATTAACACTTTGCAATTAGATAAGATTGCTGAAGAATTTATAAGAGATAATGGTGGCGTTCCGGGTTTTAAAGGCTATAATGGTTTCCCTAATACTTTATGTATATCAAAAGATAATGCAGTAGTTCATGGCCTCCCATTGGATATGGAGGTTGAAGAAGGTGCAATTCTATCAATTGATTGTGGAGTTTTAATGAATGGTTTTTATGGTGATTCTGCATATACTTTTCCAGTTGGTGAGATATCAGAGGACAAAAAGCGTTTATTAGATGTAACAAAGAAGGCATTAGATCTTGCTGTGTCGGTTGCTGTTTGTGGAAATACACTAGGTGATATTGGCTTTGCTATTCAAGATTTTACAGAGTCAAATGGCTACTCGATTGTTAAAGAATTAGTAGGGCATGGAATTGGTAAAGATTTACACGAAGCGCCTGAAGTTCCAAATTATGGACAAAAGGGAAAAGGTTTAACTTTAGAAGAAGGGATGGTTTTAGCTATTGAACCAATGGTTAATATTGGCGCTGATGGTGTTTTTCAAAAAGAAGATGGGTGGACTATAGAGACTAAAGATGGTTTACCTTCAGCACATTTTGAGTATACTATAGCAATTACAAAAAATAAAACAGAAATTTTATCTTCATTTAAATTCATTGAAGATATTTTGAATTAAATTAATATGGTTAAACAATTATCAATAGAGCAAGATGGAGTAATTAAAGAATCATTATCTAATGCAATGTTTCGAGTTGAATTAGAAAATGGACATGTTATTACGGCTCATATCTCTGGTAAAATGAGAATGCATTACATTAATTTGCTTCCCAGTGATAAAGTAAAAATTGAGATGTCTCCATATGATTTAACCAAAGGTAGAATTACATTTAGATATTAAATTTATAAAATGAAAACAAGAGCATCAATAAAAAAAAGAACTGCGGAGTGTAAGTTAGTTCGACGTAAAGGCAAATTATATATAATTAATAAAAAAAACCCCAGATTTAAACAAAGGCAAGGTTAGTAATAATTAAACAAAATACTTATGGCTAGAATAGCAGGAGTAGATATTCCAAATGATAAGAGAGGAGAGATCAGTTTAACATATATTTATGGTATTGGTCGCAATCGATCTCGTGAAATTTTAATAAAATCAGGAGTAGATCTACATAAAAAAGTTAAGGATTGGCAGGATGATGAATTACAAAAAATTAGAAAAGTTATATCGGATGATTATGTAATTGAGGGAGAACTTCGTTCAGAAGTGCAATTAAATATTAAAAGATTAACAGATATAGGCTGTTTTAGGGGCATACGTCATAGACTAGGTTTGCCTTTAAGGGGGCAAAAAACAAAGAATAACTCTAGAACTAGAAAAGGTAAAAGAAAAACAGTGGCAAATAAAAAAATGGCAACAAAATAATAGAAAATTATGGCTAAAAACACAAATAAAAGAAAGGTTAAAGTTGATTCAGAAGGAGAAGTACATATACACTCTAGTTTCAATAATATAATTATTTCTATTACTAATAAAAAAGGACAGGTGATAAGCTGGTCTTCTGCTGGAAAGCAGGGTTTTAGGGGGTCAAAGAAAAATACCCCTTATGCTGCTCAAACAGCAGCGGAAGATTGTGGAAAAGTAGCATATGATGCTGGTTTAAGAACTGTAAATGTATTTGTTAAGGGACCTGGTAACGGTCGAGAGGCAGCGATACGTGCTATATATAATGTTGGTATTACAGTGTCGGAGATTGTTGATGTAACTCCCTTGCCTCACAATGGCTGTCGTCCACCAAAACGCAGAAGAGTATAAAAATTATAATAAAACAAGAATATGGCAAGGTATAGAGGACCAAAAACTAAAATAGCTAGAAAATTTTCAGATCCAATTTTTGGACCTGATAAGTATTTTGAAAAAAGAAAATTTCCACCTGGACAGCATGGACCAAATGGTAGAAGAGGGAAAAAATCAGATTACGCTTTTCAGTTAGCAGAAAAACAAAAAGCAAAGTATACTTATGGTATTCTGGAAAAACAATTTTCAAATTTATTTAAAAAAGCTTCTAGAAGTAAAATGATTACAGGGGAAGCTTTATTACAATTTTGTGAATTGCGTTTAGATAATGTAGTATATAGATTAGGTTTATCTAATTCTAGAAGTGGGGCAAGACAGTTAGTCTCTCATAAGCATATCACAGTGAATGGTAATATTGTAAATATTCCATCTTATTTAGTTAAAATAGGAGATGTGGTATCTATAAGACAAAAATCAAAATCACTTGAATCGATCAGTGAATCTATGGCTAAAAATTCAAATATTATTGAATGGTTAGAGTGGAATCCGGATTCAATGACGGGGAAATTGATTAATCTACCAAGTAGAGATCAAATTCCTGAAAATATTAAAGAACAATTAATAGTAGAATTATATTCTAAATAATAATTTAATTTATAAATATTATGGCAATTTTAAATTTTATAAAACCAGATAAAGTGTTCATGATTAATTCAACAGAAACTCAAGGA
>MDTG01289406.1_pt1 | contig 33462 bp, 26 predicted proteins | sample 811421 | NCBI WGS metagenome assembly MDTG01 (sample SAMN05326645, study PRJNA326480) | marine metagenome | isolation source: seawater | place: Pacific Ocean: South East | collected 2011
CCCCGGGCATCGAGGAGATCGACGGCGGCGGCGCCTGCCTGGCGCCGGGCTTCATCGACACCCACGCCCACGACGACGGCGCGTTCTTCCGGCATCCGGGCATGGAGTTCAAGCTGGCCCAGGGCGTCACCACGGTGGTCAGCGGCAACTGCGGGTTCAGCGCCGTTCCGGCGGATCCGGAGAAGGACTCCGTCGCCGCCAGCGGCGGCATCCTCGCCGGGCTCGAAGGCGAGTTCACCGACCTGGACGGCTACTTCGAGGCAGCGCTGGCACGGGGCCCGGCCATCAACAACCTCATGCTGGTGGGCCACAACACCGTGCGGGCGCTCGTCATGGGCATGGAGAAGCGCGCGCCGACCCGGGACGAGCTCGCCGCTATGGCCGGCCACGTGGAGCGCGCCCTCGAACAGGGCGCCTGCGGGTTCTCCACCGGGCTCATCTACCGGCCCGGCCGCTGGAGCGGCACTGAGGAGGTCATCGAGCTGGCCCGGCTGGCGAAGCCGTTCGACGCGCTCTACACCACCCACATGCGCAACGAGGGCGACTTTCTGCTGGAGGCCGTCGACGAGACCCTGACCATCGGCCGGGAGGCGGACGTCCATGCCCACATCTCCCATCACAAGTCCGCCGGCCGGGCGAACTGGGGCAAGGTGCGGGATTCGCTGAAGAAGGTGGACGACGCGCTGGCCGCAGGCCAGCGGGTGACCCTGGACGTCTATCCCTACACCGCCGGCAGCGGCCGCATGATCGAGTACTTCGACCTCGACCATCCCAGCCGCGAGCTCGCCGAGGTGATCCGCATCGCGAGCTGCCCGGCGTTCCGGGAATACGAAGGGCGGATGCTCACCGACATCGCCGCCGAGCTCGGCATCGACGTCACCGAGGCGGTGCGCCACGTGCTCACGGCGCCGAAGGGCGACCGCACCATCTGCATCCAGTTCATCATCGACGAGGCCGACGTGGAGACCAACCTCGCCCACCGGGACATGATGGTGGGCTCGGACGGCATTCCGGACCTGCGGGGCCGCCCCCATCCCCGGCTGTTCGGCACCTTTCCGCGGGTGCTCGGCCACTACGTCCGGGAGCGCGGCGTGCTGACGCTGGAGGAAGCGGTGCGCCGCATGACCTCGCTGTCGGCGGCCACCTTCGGCCTGATCGACCGCGGCCGCATTCAGCCCGGCTGCTGGGCCGACCTGGTGCTGTTCGACCCGGACACGGTCGCCGATGGCGCTACCTACGACGAGCCGAAGACCCCGCCCACGGGCATCCGGCTGGTGATGGTCAACGGCCGGATCGCATTGCGGGACGGGACCCACACGGCCGTCGGCAGTGGCCGGATGCTGCGCTACCGGCGCCCCGCCTACGGCGACCCCGAGGGCTGACCCGTCCGGTGACCCGAGACCTCGTCATCTTCGATCTGGACGGCACGCTGGCCGACATCCGGCATCGGCTGCACCTGGTCCGCCAGAAGCCGAAGCGCTGGCGGGAATTCTTCGAGGCCTGCGTCAACGACGTGCCCAACGAGCCCGTCATCGCCGCCTACCGGGCGTTCCGGCAGTCGGCGCTGCCGTGCGAGCTGTGGATCTTCTCCGGTCGCTCGGACGCGGTACGCCCCCAGACCGAACGCTGGCTGGCGCAGCACGTCGGCGACTACGACCATCTGCGCATGCGCCGGGACGGCGACTACACGGCGGACGAGGTGCTCAAACGACGCTGGGCGGAACCCATCGCCCACCGGGTGCTGTGCGTGTTCGACGACCGGGACAAGGTGGTCGCCATGTGGCGTTCCCTCGGCATCGCCTGCTTCCAGGTCGCCGAGGGCGACTTCTGACGAATCCGGTCAGAGGTCCTTGAGGGACAGCCGCGCGTTGGCCTCGATGGTCTCGGTGTTCCACAGGTCGGCGAATTTGAACGATCGCGGGCAGTGGAAGTAGGCCTCGTCGATGCTGAGCAGCAGGCCCTGAACGAGCGTGGTGTTGTCGTCCTGCCAGCTCACCGACACCTCGACACCCATCGCCTCGAGGGCATCCGGCTCCACGACCTGCACGCTGCCGTTCACCCGTACCGTGACCTCCTGGCCGGGAATCATGAACACCAGCCCCGCCTTGGGGTTCGATTCGAAGTTCTGGAAACCCTGGAACAGCCGGTTGCCGCCCACGTCGGGGATCAGCAGCGTGCGCTCGTCGAGCACCCTGATGAAGCCCGGCGTGCCCCCTTTGGGCGAGGCGTCGCAGTCGCCCGCGGCGTTGCTCGACGCCAGGACCGCGAAGGGTGAGCGGGCGATGAACGCCCGCTGGTAGTCGTCGAGGTGGTCCTTGACCTTGGTCGCCGCCACCGGATGGGGACCACCCAGAGATTCCCGCAGCGCATCGATCCGGCTCATGTCGCCCCTCCGTCGATCCAGGTACGCTCAGCATACGCCCACCGTGTCCCGTTCAGAACCGGTAGACGCCCCGCAGCACCGCCGTGCGTGCCTCGCCGACGAAGCAGTCGCCCCGGGCCAGGCAGGTGGACAGGTATTCTTTGTCCGTGACGTTGCGGACGTTGAGCGCTAAGTCCCAGGGGCCGGATGCCCAGCCGAGCATCAGGTCGCCGAGGGTGTAGGACGGCGTCTTCAGCGTGTCGATGCCGTCCCAGGTCTCGCCCACGTAGCGCACGCCGATGCCGGCCTTGAAGCCCTGCCAGCGGTCCTGCGGCCGGTAGCCGATCCACGCCGACGCCTGGTCCTCGGGCACGCTGGCGAAGCGGTAGCCGTCGGCGTTCTCGGTGTCCAGCCGGCTGGCGTTCAACTCGACGTGGAGCGGCCCGACCCAGGCCTGACCCTCGAGCTCCACCCCGCGGATCTCGGCGATGCCCTCCTGCTGGGACGGGGCGTTGACCAGGTCGTTGGGATTCGACAGGTTCGACTGCTCGATGTCGAACCAGGCCGCCGTCACCACTGCGTTCACGCCCGGCGGCTGATACTTCACGCCGACCTCGTACTGACGCCCCTTCTGGGGATCGAAGGCGTCGCCGGTGAGCTGGTCCTGGCCCACCACGGGCTCGAAGGACTCGGCGTAGCTGACGTAGGGCGCGAGGCCGTTGTCGAAGCGGTACAGCACTCCGGCGCTCAGGCTCACCGCGTCGTCCTGCTGGCTGTCGCTGCCGGTATCGGTGTCGACGTCGTCGAACCGTGCGCCCAGCGTCGCGTGCCACCGGCCGAGGGTGATCTGGTCGCTGATGTAGAGCCCGCGGTCGACGGTGTTGGCCTCGGGCCGGTCGGCGAAGAACGGCGCCAGCTCGGCGTCGCCGGGAAAGCTGCCGTAGGCGGGATCGAACACGTCGATCCAGTAGCGGTCGCCCAGGGCGCCGTCCGGGCCGCCGGTGGCGAAGTCGTAGCCCAGGGCGAAGGCATAGGCACTGTCGTTGTCGGTGGTGACGTCCTGATACTGGGCGCCCATCAGCACCTCGTGGGACAGCGCCCCGGTGTCGAAGTCCGCCCGCAGCCGGACGTCCACGGCCTGCTGCTCGGATTCCGCGTCGCTGACGTAGAACGTGCGCGGCACGGTGCCGTCGCCGTAGAGCGAGCCGTCCGGGTTCACCGCGTAGCGGTTGCCGCCGATGAACGCCGGCCAGGCCTGACGGTAGTCCGCCTCGCCTTCGGTCCAGCGCGCCGTCACCTCCACGCTCCACACGGCGTCGATCTGGTGATCCGCCAGCAGCGACACCGAGCGCGTCTCGGTGTCGTAGCGGTTGAAGCCGGGCTCGCCCAGATAGGTGTCCTGGTCGATGAAGCGGCCGTTGGGCGCCGGGAAGCGGGTGCCGAAGACCGGCAGGAACTGGGCGCCGGTGTCGCTGTCGGTGTCCTGATAGTTCAGCAGCAACGTGACGTTGGTCGCCTCCGTCGGCCGCCAGGTGAGGGACGGCGCGATCACCAGGCTGTCGTCCGGCACGTGGTCGACCTGGGTGTCGCTGTCCCGGTAGACGCCGATGAAGCGGTACAGCCACCGATCCGAGCCGGCGACCGGCCCGGTGAGGTCGACGGCGGCCTGGCGGCGGTCGTAGTTGCCGACGTCCAGGGCCAGCTCGCGGCGCACCTCGGCCTCCGGCCGCTTGCTCACCACGTTGACCAGCCCGCCCGGCGAACCCTGGCCGTAGAGCACGGAGGCCGGTCCCTTGAGGATCTCCACCTGCTCGATGGTGTAGATGTCCGGCCGGGTGTTGTTGTAGTTGCCGAACAGGGCCTGCAGGCTGTCCCGGTACTCCGGCACGTTCAGCCCCCGCACCCGCACCCAGTCGCCGCGGGTGGCGAAGCCGAAGGTCTCGCCGATCACGCCGGCGCTGTAGGTGTAGGTGTCGGCGAGGTTGAGCGCGCCCTTGTCGACGATGTCGGCCAGGGTCTCGATGGACACGGAACGCGCGGTCTCGAGAATGGGCGTGTCGGATTTCAGCGCCGAGTAGCGGCTCATGCGGCCCTGCACCACCAGCTCTTCGATGGGCTGGCGGGACGCCGACGGCTCACCGTCCGCCGACGCCCCGCCATCCACCGGGGGCGCTGCCCCCCACGCCAGCGGGCTGCCGAGGAGCCCCGCGACGCACACACACCCTGCCCTGAACCGCCCTGCCGGCAGCCGTGATTCTCGAGCCATGCCAATCCCCCGTCTTGGTTGCAATGCATCAACGCCAGTAGGCTTCAGAGATTGAACGCTAATGCAAACCATTCTCATTTGCAATCACAGAAATAGACGGCGCCGATGGCAACGAGGCGATCGATGCCGGGCAGCGTGGCAGGAAATCTCGAGGCGGCGGAGGCCCGCCGCGCTGAGGTCGTCAGGGAGCAGACCAGCCGTGCGCGAACTGCGCCACTCGCCGCCCCAGGTGGCGGGCCGTTTCCAGATCGGACTCCGGCGGACAGTCGTCGGGGCCCTGATCGATGTCCGACTGCGCCATCGCCCCCAGGGAGGACCCGAGGCGATTCAGGTCCGCTGGAGAACCGCCGGAGCTGTTGTTGCCCGGCAGCAAGCCAAGGCCGACCCACACCATGCCGTGCTGAGCCGCGAGGGTCACGAACTCGAACAACACGTTCTGCTTGTCGCCGTTCTGGGATCCGGAGTTGGTGAAGCCGGCGGCAATCTTATTGGCCCACTTCTGTTCCAGCCAGCGCTCGGAGGTCAGCTCCATGAACCGCTTCATGGCCGCCGAAGCGCTGCCCATGTACGTGGGACTGCCGAAGACGATCGCCGTCGCGTGATCCAGGGTTCGCCAGCCGTGCGCGTCGGCGTCCGTCAGATCCTCGACCGTCAGTTCCACACACTCGACGTGATCGACTTCGCGAACGCCATCGGCCACGGCCGCCGCCTGGCGCGCCGTATGACCGAATCCGCTGTGATGCACGATGCACACGGTTCTCGTCATTGCATCCTCCATGAAAACTCGGAGTGTGCATGGTACGAGCCGCAGCAGGGGTCGGAACACCCCGGGCGCGGCAGCGGCGGCGTGCCGTCGCGGTTCAGTCCAAGCCGCCCAGAGCCTTCTCCAGAGAGCCCACCAGGCGCCGGACCACGCCGGTGAGCAGGACGAACTCGGCGTCCAGCCGGGCCAGCGGGTCCTCGTCGTCGCCGGCGTCCTCGACGGCATCCATGCCCTGCAGCTTGAGCTTGCGGACCACGCCGTCCTGGTCGAGCACGAGGCTCGCGATGTCGTCGTAGACGAGACCGAGCCGGGTCACCTTCAGGCCGCTGCGGACGTGCCGGCGCACGTCGTCGTCGGTGAGGTCGATGTCCATCCAGTTCACCGTCGCCGACCCGGCCGCCGGGTCCTGCATTTTCGCCTCGCGCCCCGGACGGAACTCCCGCGGCCCCTCACCCAGAAATACGCGGTGAATCAGCCCGCCCACCGGCTGACGGAACTTCAGCGGCGTGACCTGGAGGCTGCCCAGGGCGTCCCGCAGTTTGTCCAGGAATCGCTCCGCCTGGGCCTCCGCAGCGGTGTCGATGCCGATCAGCTTTTCCTGGATGAGACAGAAGCCGCGAACGCGCTCGGACTTCAGCAGCGCTTTGGGCATCAGCTCGGCGTGGATCTCGTCCTTGAGCTGGCGCTTCTCGCGCCGGCTCGGATCGCGGCTGGTACGGCTGCGGAACTCGGCCAGCCGGTCCTCCAGCGCCTCGTTCACCGCGGCAGCCGGCAGCAGCCGGGTCTGGCTGCGCAGGCGCAGCAGATCCGCTCCCGCCACCCGGCGGCACAGGGGGTCGCTGTCGTCGCCGGTGGGCGCCTCCCAGCCGGAGCTGCGCTCGGAGTAGGCGCCGCAGGGCGTGAACGCCGCGTCCTCGAGTCGCTCGGCGAGCGCGGCCTCACTGTCGGGCCAGGTGCTGTGCAGGCGGTAGAGACGCAGATTTCTGAACATGCGGCGGGGGCGGTGGCGGAACGAGCGGCGCATTATCCGCATCGGACCCCACCCTGTCACGGCGCGCCCGGGGGGCGTATAGTCGACCGCACTCCATGGGGGGAAGAGATCATGCGCCATCCAGCCACGCCTGCGAAGGCCGCGTCCGCGCGACCGACCTCACGACCGCCGCTGGCGGCAGCGCTGCTGCTGGCCGGCGGCCTGCTCGCCGCCGGCTGCGGCGACACCGGCACTCAGGCCGGCAGCGCCGCCGGCGACGACGCCCTGTCCGCACCGGGCCAGGACCTGGCCGCGCCCAGAGCCAACACCGAGGACGGCTGGCGGCAGCCGCTGTTCGAGGGGCTCGGCGACCTGCACCTGCCCATCACCACATCGTCGGAGCAGGCCCAGCAGTACTTCGACCAGGGTCTGGGACTCGCCTTCGCCTTCAATCACGCCGCCGCCGACTTCTCGTTCAACGAGGCGGCCATGCACGATCCCGACTGCGCCATGTGCTACTGGGGCAGCGCCCTGGTGCTCGGCCCCAACGTCAACGCCGCCATGGACCCGGGCAACGCCGAACGCGCCTACGCCCTGGTGAGCAAGGCGGCCAGCCTGGCCGACGGCGTGACCGACAAGGAACGGGTGCTGATCGCGGCCCTGCAGGCCCGCTACGCGCCGACCGCCCCGGAGGACCGCTCGCATCTGGACGTCGCCTATGCGGACGCCATGCGCGCCGCCGCTGCGCGTTTTCCGGACGACGAGGACATTCAGGCCCTCACCGCCGAGGCGCTGATGGATCTGCATCCCTGGGATTTCTGGCTCGCCGACGGCGAGGAGCGGCCCTGGACGGCAGAGATCATCGACACCCTGGAACACGCTCTGGCCCTGGACGCCGACCACGTCGGCGCCATCCACCTCTACATCCATGCCGTCGAGCAGTCCCAGGAGGCTCACCGGGCGGAGCCCTACGCCGACAAGCTCGCCGATCTGGCGCCGTCGGCCGGCCACCTGGTGCACATGCCGGCCCATATCTACATCCGGGTGGGCCGTTATCACGATTCGACCCTGAACAACATGAAAGCTACGGAGGCGGACAGCGCGTTCATTCAGGCCTGCCGCTCCAACAGCCCGATCTACCTGGCCGGCTACATCCCCCACAACTGGCACTTCGGCTGGGTCACCGCCGCCATCGAGGGCTGGAGCGAGCAGGCCTTCGAGATGGCCCGTGGCACCGCCGCCCGGCTGACGCCGGAACTGCTGCGCGCGCCCGGCATGGGCGTGGCCCAGCACTTCCTGATGCAGCCGGCCTACGCCCAGGTGCGCTTCGGCGCCTGGGACGAGATTCTGGAGAGCCCCGAGCCCGACGCCGACCTGATGTACGCCCGCGGCGTCTGGCACTACGCCCGGGGCCGGGCCCTGCTCGGCAAGGGCGACCTCGACGGCGCCGCCGCCGAGTCGGCGACCCTGTCGGCCCTGCGGGCGGATCCCGCCATGGATCAGGTGCAGTTCTTCGAGCGCGGCCGGGCAGACGATCTGCTGGCCATCGCCGAGCTGGTGCTGAACGGCGAGATCGACGCCGCCCGCGGCGACCTGGAGGCCGCCATCGCCAAGCTCGACCAGGCAGTCGCCCTGGAGGACGCCCTGCCCTACAACGAGCCGCCGGACTGGTACTACCCGGCGCGGCATTCGCTGGGGGCGATCCAGCTCGCCGCCGGCAACGCCGCCGCCGCCGAGCAGACCTACCGGGAGGATCTCGCGATCATGCCGGAGAACGGCTGGGCGCTGCTCGGCCTGGCCCAGGCGCTCGAGGCCCAGGATCGCGCCGCCGATGCGGCCGACGTCATGGACCGGTTCGAAACCGCCTGGCAGCACGCCGACATCGAAATCGCGTCATCGCGGATCTGAGCGCCATCGCCCCCTGTAGGAGCGATCTCCAGATCGCGATGGCCCAAGGAATCGCGATCTGGAGCCAGCCGGGCAGGCATCGCTCCTAAAGGGCTATTCGGCGTTGTCCGGCAGCCGGTAGGCGATGACGTATCCGCCGCCGCGCTCGCCCGCGGCGCCCTCCTCCGCAGCCGCATCGTCGTGGGCCAGGGTGAGCTCCCCCGAGTCCGGCAGCGTCACCAGCAGGGTCTGCCGGCCCGAGGCGGGGCTCACATAGCTCATGGGCGTAGCCTCCGACGTGGTCGGAATGTCCCGCGTCAGCAGTTCCTCACCGGTCAGCACGTCGAAGGCGCGCAGGCGCCGGTCGGCGACGCCGGCGGTGAAGATCAACCCGCCGCCGGTCACCACTGTGCCGGCGCGGATGAACATGCCCATGGGCAACGACAGGGGCAGCTTGATGCCCAGCGGTCCCCAGCCCCGTGACGTGCCGATGGGACGCCGCCAGACCAGTTCCCGGGTGGCCAGATCGATGACCGCGAGCTCGCCGTAGGGCGGACTCAGGCACGGCGCGAACAGCGGCGAGAAGAACGGTACGACATAGGCGGCGTAGGGCGTGCCCGCCTGGGGCCCGCCGATGCCGAATTGCGTGCCTTCGGTGACGTCGCCGCGCGGAATCAGCTTCACCGTCATCGGCATGTGGATCACGCCCACCACCGCCAGCCGGTTCGCCTCGTCCACGGCGATGCTGCCCCAGTTCATGCCGCCTGCCACGCCCGGATTCAGCAGCGTGCCCTCGAGCGACGGCGGTGTCAGCGGTCCGTCGTAGCGCAGGCCCTGGAACCGCAGCCGGCACGCCATGTGATCGAGCGGCGTGATGCCCCACATGTCCGCGCCGCGCAGCGGATTACGGTCGAAGGACGGCAGCCCGACCGAGAACGGCTGGGTGGGCGTCGTCCACTCGCCGTCCACGTCGGTCTGGGGCACCGGCCGTTCCACCACGTCCGCCAGCGGTTCGCCGGTGGCGCGGTCGAGCATGAAGAGCTGGCCGCGCTTGGTGGGCACCAGCACCGCCTTGCGGACGACCCCGTCCACGGGCACGTCCACCAGTGTCGGCTGGGACGGCACGTCGTAGTCCCAGATGTCGTGATGGGTGGTCTGGAAATGCCAGCGGGCCCGGCCGGTCGCGGCGTCCAGTGCGACCACGGAGCTCGCATACTTCTCCATGGCCTCGCTGCGGTGGCCGCCGAAGTAGTCCGGCGTGGCATTGCCGGTGGGCACGTAAACGAGCCCCAGCTCGTCGTCGGCGCTGGTCAGACTCCACACGTTGGGGGTGCCGCGGGTGTAGGTCTGGCCCGCCGGCGGCAGCTCGCTGCGGGCCTCGTTGCCCAGGTCCCAGGCCCACTTCAGCGCGCCGGTCACCGGGTCGAAACCGCGCACCACCCCCGAGGGCTCGCCGGTCTCCTGGTTGTCGGCGACCCAGCCGCCGAGCACCAGCGTGTCGCGAGCCATGGTGGGCGGCGAGGTGACATAGTAAAAACCGGGTTTGACCTCCCCCATGCCGGGCAGCAGGCTGATCTCGCCATCCTCGCCGAAGTCTTCGCAGAGCTCGCCGCTGCGGGCATCCAGGGCGATCAGGCGCGCGTCCGTGGTGGCGGTGTAGATGCGTTCGGGACACGCTGCCGGCGCCGCCTGGCCGGCCCGGGCATCGTAGTAGGTGACGCCGCGGCAGGTGTCCCAGAAGGCGAACTTCGGCGTGTCGATCTCCGGGTCGTGGCGCCAGCGCTCGGCACCGGTCTCCGCGTCGAGGGCGATCACCACGTTCTGGCCGGTACACAGATAGAGCGCGTCACCGACCTGCAGCGGCGTCGCCTTGAAGGCGCCGCCGACGCCGGTGCGGTAGACCCAGGCCTGCTCCAGGCGGTGAACGTTGTCACGGTCGATCTGGTCGTGGGGCGCATACCGGGTGCCGCCCTTGGTGGCGCCGTAGTGGGCCCACTCGGCCCCGGACGGATCGACGGTGCCCGTGCCCGCGGCGCTGGGCGGCGGACCGCTCACACCGCCCTGGTCGGCCAGCAGCAGAACGGCCACGGTGAGCACGATACCGGCGACGATGCCCCGGGTGGCGCCGTCGCGGATCAGCGCCGGGGCGGCAGCCTGATGCAGACCGCGCCGGGTCCGGGGCAGCAGGAACCACAGCCCCAGCACGGCGAGAAACGCCAGCCGCGCCACCAGCCCCCAGCCGTCGAGCCCGACCTCGAACAGCGCCCAGGCCACGGTGGCGAGCAGCAGCCAGCCGTAGATCGAAGCACCGACGGTCCTGCCGCGAAAGGTGAAGTATCCGGCGGCGACGAGCGCGACGCCGGCCGCGAGGTAGTACCAGGTGCCGCCCGCGGCCAGCAGCATGCCGCCGCCGGCGAGCGGCGCCAGGCCCAGGATGACCAGGAGGACGCCCAGGACGCGGGGTCTGGGATGGGCGTGGACTGATTCGGTCATGGGCGAATCGCGCTCTGAAGAGCGCTCCCACAGTGGTCGTGAGGGGTAGCGGCATGGATGCCGGGGACGGTCCCCGCCAACGCCGGCAGCGACAGCGCTGCGGCAACGGGCTGCGCGATGAAACTCACGATCTTCCTCCCCCCGAAGTGATCCAGCCAGCCATGATGGCGTCCGGGGAGGCGAATAGCCAGTAATCGGGACGTCAGGAAGCGGCCTGAACGACCCGCTGATCGATGGCGCCGAACAGGCTGCGGCCGGCAGCGTCACGCATCTCGATGCGCACACGGTCACCGAAGCGCATGAACGGCGTGCGGGGAGCACCGTGGTTCAGGGTCTCCAGGGTGCGCAGCTCGGCGAGACAGGAGTAGCCGACGCCGCCATCGGCGATGGCGCTGCCGTGATCGGTGCCCTGCTTGTTGGATACGGTTCCCGAGCCGATCACGGTGCCGGCGCAGAGATTGCGGGTCCGGCTGGCGTGGGCGATCAGCTCGCCGAAGCCGAAGGTCATGTCCTGCCCCGCCTCCGGCCGGCCGAAAGGCTCGCCGTTGTAGAAAGAGAGCAGCGGCAGGTGAACGCGGCCGTCGTGCCACGCCCCACCGAGCTCGTCGGGCGTGACCGCCACCGGCGAGAAGCTGGTGGCCGGCTTGGACTGGTAGAAGCCGAACCCCTTGTCGAGCTCGCCGGGGATGAGGCTGCGCAGCGACCAGTCGTTGACCAGCAGTATCAGCTTCACGTGCTCCAGGGCCCGCTCCGCCGATGTGCCCATAGTGACATCGTCGGTGACGACGGCAATCTCGCCTTCGAAATCGATTCCCCAGTCCTCACTGGCGAACGTCACGTCCCGGCGCGGTCCGATGAAGTCGTCGGAACCGCCCTGATAGAGCAGCGGCTCGTGCCGGAAGCTCTCGGGCATGGCGGCGCCCCGGGCCCGCCGTACGAGCTCCACGTGATTGACGTAGGCGCTGCCGTCGGCCCATTGGAACGCCCGCGGCAGCGGTGCCGCGCAGGCGTTTTCGTCGAAGGGAAAAGCGTTCTCGACGTCGTCGGCCTCCAGCGCCCGCGCCGCAGCTTCGAGGCGGACCCGGACGCTCTGCCAGTCGTCCAGGGCGGCCTGCAGGGTCGGCACGATGTCGTCGACAGCCACGGCCCGGGACAGGTCCCGGGAAACGACCACCAGCCGGCCGTCGCGACCGGCATCCAGACTCGCCAGCTTCACGCGTCCGGCTCGCTCGCCCCGCCGGCGTCGGCGAGCCTGGAGGGCCGTTCGTGGAGCCATGCCGCGTGCCGGGGCGCCCGCCTGGTGCGGCTCCACTCCTCCAGCATGGCCGGCGCCACTTCCTTCAGCCGCCGCAGGTCTTCCTCGCTGCCGGTGTTGGCGGCCAGTTCCAGGCGATGGCCGTTGGGATCGAAGAAGTAGATGGATTCGAACACGCCATGGTTCACCGGACCGACCACGTCCAGGCCCGCTGCCTCGACGCGCTGTTTCATCGCCATCAGCGTCTCCAGGGAGTCGACCTCGAAGGCGATGTGCTGGACCCATTCCGGCGTGTTGCCGTCCCGGCCCATGGCGGGCGAGTTCGGCAGCTCGAAGAACGCCAGCACGTTGCCCATGCCGGCATCCAGGAACACGTGCATGTACGGGTCCGGCTCGCCGGTGGACGGCACCTTGTCCTCGGCGATAGCGAGGGTGAAGTCCATGTCCAGGATCTTCTGATAGAACTCCACGGTCTCCTTCGCGTCCCGGCAGCGGTAGGCGACGTGATGAATCCGCTTCGTGACGCTCACGACCGGCCTCCCGCCGCCTGCCGCGGCTCGTCGTCGCCGAGCGCCCCGCGCCGGAGCTGATCGCGCTCCATGGACTCGAACAGGGCCTGGAAGTTGCCTTCGCCGAAGCCCTCGTCGCGCTTGCGCTGGATGAACTCGAAGAAGATCGGTCCGATCAGGGTCTCGGAGAAGATCTGCAGCAGCAGCCGCGGCTCGCCGTCGGCAGTGTTGCCGTCGAGCAGAATGCCGCGGCGCTTCAGCTCGTCGACCGGCTCGCCGTGACCGGGCAGCCGCTCCTCGAGCATGTCGTAGTAGGTATCCGGGGGCGGCGTCATGAACGGCACGCCGCGGGCATGCAGCTCGTCCCAGGTGGCGATCAGGTCCTCGCAGTGAAAGGCGATGTGCTGAATGCCCTCGCCGTTGTAGGCCATGAGGAACTCCTCGATCTGACCGTTGCCGCCGGCCTCCTCGTTCAGCGGGATGCGGATCCTGTCGTCGGGCGCAGTCATGGCCCGGGAGGTGAGTCCGGTCTGCTGGCCGCGGATGTCGAAGTGCCGGATCTCGCGGAAGTTGAACAGCTTCTCGTAGAACTTCGCCCAGTGATCCATGCGGCCCCGGTAGACGTTGTGGGTCAGATGATCGATCACCTGCAGCCCGCAGCCCCGGGGGCGCCGCTCGACGCCGTCGAGATACTCGAAGTCGATGTCGTAGATGGTGGCGCCGTCCTCGATGTCGACGCCGTCGGCATAGCGATCGATCAGATACAGCGGCGCGCCGCCGATGCCCTTGATGGCCGGCAGCCGCAGCTCCATCGGCCCGGTGGGAATGTCGATGGGCTGGGCGCCGAGATCGAGCGCCCGGGCGTACGCCGCGTGGGCGTCCCGGACCCGGAAGGCCATGCCGCAGGCGGACGGGCCGTGCTCCTCGGCATAGTAGTCGGCGTAGCTGCGCGGCTCGTAGTTGACGATGAAGTTGACGTCGTTCTGGCGCCACAGGTGCGCATCCTTGGAGCGGTGCCGCGCCACGTTGACGAAGCCGAGGGTCTCGAACACCGCCTCGAGCACGCCCCGCTCGGGGGCGGCGAACTCGACGAACTCGAAGCCGTCGAGACCCATGGGGTTGCTGGTGTCGTTCGGGCTCATGGATCGGCCTCCCTCGCTCGCAGTGGATATCGGGACATGGTAGGCCGGGCGGCGGGCAGGAATGCTGCTAATTTCCCCCGATCAGGGGCATGAATCGGTGTTTCACTCCTATTTTCAGTTCATAATGGAAATAATTCACCGATCTCGAGGAACCTACGATGGAACTCGACCCGGCCGAACGGCAGATTCTCAGACTGCTGCAGGGCGACGGGCGGCTGTCCAACGTCGCGCTGGCAGAGCGGGTGGGACTGAGCGAGTCGCCGTGCTTCCGGCGCGTGAAACGTCTGGAGGAAGCGGGCCTGATCCGCGGCTATGCCGCCGTGGTCGATCAACGTCTCCTGGGCTTCACCGTCACCGCCTTCGTGCTGGTGACCATGGAAAAGCAGCCCGATGCCGCCACCGAGGCCTTCATCGCCGAGGTGGAGGCCGAGGAGCACATCGTCGAGTGCTATGCCACCAGCGGCTCCCACGACTATCTGATGAAGGTCGTCGCCCGCAACATCGACCACTTCTCGGAGCTGTGCATGCAGCGGATTCTGAAGTTCCCCGGGGTGATGCACGTGGAATCGAGCTTCAGCCTGAAGGAGATCAAGCACAGTCGGGTGCTGCCGGCGTGATGGGGGGAGGCTTGTAGGAATCGCGATCTGGAGATCGCTCCCACGGCCAGTGCTCCTGTGGGAGCGATGCCTACCCGGCCAACTCCAGATCGCGATCCCCGGCGGGGCGTTCAATCCCCGCTGCCGCTCCCGGCCCCCGCCAGGCTGAAGTAGGCCCGATCGATGAACAGTGCCGGATCGCCGTAGCGCTCGTCGAACCCGGCCGTCGGTTTCGCCGCCAGCACCGCCTCGAGGTCGGCGCCCTCCCCGATCAGACCCGCGATGCGGTCGCGCACGACCTGCAGCATGGCCACGTAGGCCTGCATCTGCTCGTAGCCGGTGACCGGGCCGTGACCCGGCACCACCACGGTTTCCGCGTCGATCTCGTTCAGCACCGCCTGGCAGAACGCGATCACCCCGTCGAGGTCACCGCCGTTGCCGACGTCGATGAACGGATAGCCGGCGTTGTTGAACACGTCGCCCATGTGCGCCACGTTGCTGCCGCGGAAGATCACCGCCGTGTCGCCGGTGGTGTGGGCCGGGCCGAAGTGCAGCAGATCGACACGCTCGCCGTTGAAATGGAACTGCATGGATCGATCGTAGGTGATGACCGGCAGCGCCGCCGGCGGATAGGCCTGCTGGGTGTACTGCACCGCCACCAGATCTATGACGTGTGTCTCCAGCATCATCTCGCGGGAATTCGCCTGGGACACGAGCCACGTGCCGGCGGGCCCAAGCGCCAGATTGCCGTCGGCGTGATCGAAGTGCCAGTGGGTGTTGACCACGAAGTCGACCGGACCGTCGTGCAGTTCGTCGATGGCGGCTTCGAGCCGCGGCACCATCTCGGGGAACTGGTCGTCCACCAGCAGGACGCCGTCTTCGCCGTGGCTCACCAGCACGTTGCCGCCGACGCCGAACAGCACATGCAGCCGATCGTTGATGGCCTCGCCGGTGACGGGCGCGGTGGCCAGGTCCCAGCCGAAGGCCTCGGCGATGCGGCGGCGTTCGGCATCCTGGGCGGCCGCGTCGAAGTCGTGGGCCGATACGCCGGACGCCGCCAGCAGACCGGCCGCCACCAGCGCCCGGCACGTTGCATGAATCATGTCGTTTCCCTCTCCGTGTTCGGCCGACCGTAGCTCAAAGTCCCGGCGGTGACGAGTGGCCAGCGAGAAAGGCCTCCAGTTCCTGGCGGGTACGCCGCGTCGACAGCGATACCTCGATCAGCAGCAGCAGCAGCCCGCCGATCAGCAGCAGCATCGCGGCGATGAACAGCACCGCGACGACCCGCGACGCGTCGACCGCCCAGCCGTCGTCGACGAACAGCGCCACCACCACCAGACAGATGCACAGGGCCGCTCCCACGGACAGACGGATGGCCCAGTTGATCATGCGGATGCGCCGCCACAGCAGATTGCTGTGGGTACGCAGCCAGTCACGCTGCGCTTCTTCGGCGATCTGCGGGATCCGTTCCTCCAGCAGCCTCGCCCGGTCTGTGATGCGTCCGAGCCGGGTGGACAGAACGCCGAGAATCGCGCCGATGCCGGTGAGCAGGAACACCGGGGCCACGGCGATCTGGATGACGTGCGCGATGCCGCCGACGCTGTCCATCAGCGCGACCGCCTGACGGCGCGATCCACCCAGATCGCCTCGGTCGCCGGGTTGTAGCGGGCGTAGAAGGGGCGCGGCAGCCCCCGGCAGAAGTCCTGCATGCGCGTCTTGGCGTCCTGCAGCGAGTCGGCGACGAAGTACGTCGGCTGATACTCCGTGATCGGGAACCCGCGCCCCGCAGCGACCGCCGGCCGCCACGGCTCGAGCGCCGGAAAGTGCTCGACGCCGCCGGCGGGCCGCTGCGGTGCGCAGGCATATTCCAGCTCGCCGAAGCTCGACAGCAGACCCGCGCCGTAGGCCTTCAACCAGCCGGCTTCCCGCAGCAGGCCGAACTCCACCGAGAACCAGTAGCAGCGCGCCAGCCGCTCGATCTCCTCGTCGCTGGCACCGAGGCTGGCGAGCCCGATCTCCTGTGACAGGTCGGCGAACGCCGGGTCGGCGAACATGGGCGCGTGGCCGATCAGCTCGTGCACCACGTCCGGCTCCGGCGTGTACAGCGGCGCGGAGTGATGACGCAGATACTGGGTCGAGAAGAATACCCGGAACGCCAGGCCGTTGAGAAAATCCCGGGAGCCCAGCAGCCCGGCCACCGGCCGCAGCCGGAAGCCGGTGCGCGCCTCGAGAAACCCGCTCACGTCCGCCACCTGGGGGACGTTGTCCTCGGCGTAGCCGCACTCGTCGGCCATGACGTCGAACACCCGGCGGTACTCGGCGCAGGCATAGCGCTGATGGAGCGCGCGCAGCCGCCGGAACACCTCGCCCCAGGTAGCCGTTTCGCGGTCGGTGTACGCCACCCTGGGCAGCGCCTGCCCGTGCCGGTAGCGGCGCGCCAGGTCGTCGATCATGGCCCGCCGCTCGCGATAGGCCGGATCGTTGAAGCCGGGATGGTCCGAGTGCAGATCGGCGCCGGCCTCCAGGGTGTGATTGGCGATCCTGTCGAGGTCGTCGACGCGCCGCGGGAACCAGGGCACCTCCTTGTCGTCGAGCACCAGCAGCTTCAGGGTATGGCGTTCGAGATCCGCGATCATCGCGTCGATGGCGCCCTCGCCCCGCCGGCCCTCGCAGTCCACGTAGAAGTCGAAGCGCCCTTCGTGGGCGGGCCGCGACTCGATGTGGGTGAGATTCACGCCGTGCCGGGAGAAATGATGCAGGACGTCCTCCAGCGCGCCGGGCCGGTCCTCCAGCTCGATCAGCAGGGACAGCAGCGGTTGCGACGTCGCTTCGGTGCTCATGGGCGCAGGTTCCTCGGCCGGCGCCGGCTCAGGGCAGCCGGGGCTCGATGCCGCGATCGCGGAACGTCCGCGCCACGGTACCGTCCGCCAGGGCCAGGTCGAGCCAGGTGTTCACGAACTCGAGCCATACCGGATCCCGGGGCAGCAGATACGCCTTCTCCTGATAGGTCAGCGTGCCGGCCATGGTGGCACACAGAGAGTCGTGCCGCGACGCCTGCAGCTCGACCTCCACCCGGTCGGTGATCATCACGTCGGCGCGGCCCTCGACGATCTCCCGGAAGATCGTGCGGTTGTCGTCGTACAGGATCTTGTCCGCGCGATGCACGTGGGCATCGACGAACGCCTCGTTGGTGCCGCCGGGATTCACCACCACCCGCACGCCCGGGCGGTCGATCGCCTCGAGCCCGGCGAACCGGCCCGCGTCGCCGCAGCGGGCGATCGGCGCCTTGCCGCCCACGTAGTAGGGCCGCGACTGGAAAGCCGCACGCTGCCGGGCCAGGGTGCGCGACACGCCGCTCATGGCGACGTCGTAGCGGCCGGCCGCCAGATCCGCCATCAGCGTCGGCCAGGTGGTGGCGACGAACGCCACCCGCACGCCCAGCGCGTCGCCGAGGTGCCGGGCCAGCTCGACGTCGATGCCCTCCGGCGCCGCGCCGTCGTCGCGATGGGAGAACGGCGCGTAATCGCCGGTGGTGCCGACCCGCAGCACGCCGGTATCGAGGATCTGCGCCAGCCGATGCGGGTACCGCTCGAGTCCGGCCACCGCGTCGAGCAGCGCCGCCCGCGCGGACACGTCGAGGCCGGTCACGGCGATGGCGCCGGCGAGGTCGCCGGGAGCCGCCAGCGTGGCCTCGCCGGCGGTCGACGCCGCCGCCAGGATCTCCGCGCCCAGCCGCAGCAGCGCCGGGCGCACTTCGGCCGCCAGATCCGACGCCGGCGGGGGCGCCTCGCCGCCGGCCCAGCGCTCGAACCAGTACCCCTGAATGACCTTGGCCGCGTCGATCTGGGCGGCGAACAGCACGCGCACGCTGTCCGGGGCGAGCCCGAATCGCAGGGCGTCCGCCGCCGCCTGGTCGAGCACCACGGCCTCCCGGCCCAGGTCCTCGATGGGCAGACCGTGCTGCCACTTGTAGGCCGCCACCTCGTCCATCAGCTCCAGGCGCGCGTCGATGCGCTCGAACAGCGCCGCCGGCGTCGCGCCCGCCGCGTGCGCGGCGGCGCCCGCCAGAACGACAGCAAGCGCCGCACGCCGGCCGCCGCGCCCGAGCCATCCGGATACCCGTCTGCGCACCGTCCTTCTCGAGGCCGTGTTCATCGAGACCGTTTTCGTCCTGGCACCCGACATCGAATCCCTTCCAACCTGACCAGCCGCCATTCTACGGCCACCCCGCCCCGGGTCACGATCACAGCGGAAACAGCAACGGCACCAGGCCCAGGATCACCGCCAGCGTGATGACGCCCAGCCCGGCCCCGAAGCGCACGTAGTCGCCGGCCGAGTAGCCGCCCGGCTGCTGCACGAGAAACGGCGCGGGATGGCCGTAGGGCATGAAGAACGCCGCCGAGCAGGCGACGATTACCGCCACGCAGAAGGCCCGCGGGCTGGCGTCCATCATGCCCGCGGCATTGATCGCGATGGGCGTCATGATGATGGCGACCGCGGCGTTGTGGATGGGCTGGGTCAGGATCATGCACAGCCCCGCCACACCGGCCATCACCGCCAGCGGACCGAAACCGCCGAGCACGTCGATCAGCGTGGTGCCGATCAGGTCCGCGGCGCCGGTGTTGTCGAGGGCGATGCCGAGGGGGTACATCCCGGCGATCAGCACCAGTGTGCGGCCGTCGATGGCCTGATACAGGCGCCCGAGCCGGACGATTCCGGTCAGGACCATGGCGAGCGCACCGAGCAGCGCGGTGGCCGCGATGGGCAGCCAGCCGGCGGCCGCACCGACGATGACGGCGCCGAGAATGGCCGCCGCGACCGGCGCGCGTCGCTTCATGGCACGGGACACCTCCGGCTCGCCGGGCTTGAAGTAGATCAGCAGCTCCTTCTCCGGATCGAACTCCCGCATGCGCTCCCGCGGACCGTACAGCAGCAGGCTGTCGCCCGCCTGCAGCACCACGTCCTGCACGTCGGTGCGGTGGGGCGCGTGCCCCCGGTAGTAGGCGATCGCGGTCATGCCGAACTGCGCGGGAAGGTCCAGCTCCCGGACCCGCCGGCCGACCGCCGCCGACCGCGGCGGCACCACGCATTCGGCCAGCTCGGCCGTGCTGATCGGATAGCGCTGCTGGGCCTGGGGCGGGCCGATGAAGGTCAGCGCCTCATGGGACTCGGCGACCCGGGCGACCACCGGCTCCCGGCCCTGAATCAGCAGCATGTCGCTCTCCCACAGCCGCAGATCGTGGGCCGGCAGCAGGAGCTGCTCGCTCTCCCGCACCACCGCCAGCAGCGTCAGGCCGTGGGCGCCGAGGTCGAGATCCCGGATGCGCAGCTCGTGCGTCTCGAGGTCGTCGGAAACCCAGACTTCGAACACCCGGTCTTCCAGGTGGTAGACGTCGATCAGGTTCGTCGTCACCGGCACCTCGGCCGGGTCGGGCGCGACGCGCTCTCCCGGCAGCAGCCGCTGGCCGATGGTGGCGATGTAGGCCAGCGCGGCCAGCAGCAGCGTGAGACCCACCGCAGAGAACTCGAAGAAGCCGAAACCCCGGCCCGTCTCCTGGGCGAGCAGGCTGTCCACCACCAGGTTGTGGGATGCCCCGATGAGCGTGAGATTCGCGCCGATGAGCGCCGTACAGGCCATGGGCAGCAGGATCTTCGACTGGGGCACGCGAAGCTGCTTGCACAGCCGCAGAATCACCGGCACGAAGAACGACGCCGCCGCCACGATGTTGACGAATCCCGACAGCACGCCGGGAATGGCGGTATTGAGCAGCAGCAGCCGCCGGTAGCGCTCGTGGATCACCTTCTCGAGGCTGCGGGCCACCGACTTCACGACGCCGGTACGCTCCAGCCCGTCGCCGACGACCATCAGCCCGGCGATGGTCACCACCGCGAAGCTGCTGAAGCCGGAGAATGCCTCAGTCGGCGACACGACGCCGGCGACCACCAGGGCGGCCAGCACCGACAGTGCGATCAGATCGGGCGGCAGGGCCCCGGTGACGAACAGCACGAAGGCGATCACCAGCACGGCGAGCACGATGGCTATGGCGAGGGTCATGACGATCCGCGGTCCAGCATCTGGCCGCGGGCCATGCAATTATCGTGCAGAGTGACGGCCCTGGCCGCCGGGACTCCCCCAGACTCGACCGGCAGGTTGCCGGCCCCGGACCTGCGGCCAACCGGGGCCTCACGACCCTGTCCTCATCCGCCTTCGTGCTAGCATTCCGCGCAGACTCACAGCCTTCCACTCGAGTGCTTCGCGCCATGGACCCGTTACTGAAAGAGTACGTAGATCCGGCTTCTGCCGCCCGCCTCGCCCAGGCGGCGTCGGATATCGCGCTCGTGCTGGATGGCAACGGCGTGGTACTCGACGTCGTCATGCATGACGCCGACCTGGCAGCTGCGATGGGAAACAGCTGGCGCGGCCGCCGCTGGATCGAGACCGTCACGCCCGACACCCGGAATCAGATCGAGTCTCTGCTGCGGGATGCCCGGGATTCGGAGCAGCCGGCCTGGCGACAGATCCATCACCGGACGCGCGACGGCGAGACGGACCGTCCGGTCGAGTACTTCGCAATGAAGTTGGAGGGCAGCGACCGCTATCTGGCGCTGGGCCGGGATCTTCAGCCCGTCGCCGAGCTGCAGCAGCGCCTCATCGACGCCGAGCAGCGCAGCGAGCGGGACTACCAGCATCTGCGTGAGGCGGAGGCACGCTTTCGAAGCCTGTTCCAGGCGACCTCCGACCTGGTGATGGTGCTCGAGGCGGACTCCCTGCGCATCACCGACGCGAATCCCGCTGCGGAAGCGGCGCTGGGCTGGGAGAACGGGTCCGGAAATCGGCTACTGCTGTCGCACGTCGCCCCAGACCGGGAAGAATCGGTCCGGTCGGCACTGGCGCAGGCCCGGTCGAGCGGCCACGCCGAGACCTGGGACGTCCGCCTGCTGAACTCCGACCGCGGCTGGCACCTTTCGGCGTCCGCCCTTCGACGGGGCAATGCGGCCGTGTTCATCCTGCGCATGGCGCCCGGCCAGCGCGACAATGCCCGGACAGCGGATGCCCGGTCCCGGCGGGTTCTGCAATTGGTGGAAGAAGCCCCGGACGCCATCGTCATGACCAGCGGCGCCGGCAGGATACTCTTCGCGAACCAGGCGTTCGCCGGGCTGGCCGAACTCGCCAGCGTCTCCCGCGCGTCCGGGTCTCACCTCTCGGAGTGGATCGGCCGGTCCTCCGTGGACGTGAAGGTGCTCCTCGTCAATCTCCGAAATCACGGCCGGATTCACCGGTTCTCCACCACCTTCAACAGTACTCACCAGGTCGCCACGGAGGTGACTTTGTCCGCCGTCACCCTCGAGGATGGTGAGGACGTCTGCTTCGGGTTCGTGATCCGCAGCACGGCACAGCGCATCGCCGGCGTCGCCAGCCCGGCGACGTCGGGCGGCCGCTCCATGGAGCAGATCACCGAGCTGGTGGGCAGCGTGCCCTTGAAGGCGCTGGTCAGAGAGTCCGCGGATTTGATCGAACGCCTCGGCATCGAGACGGCACTCAGGCTCACCGGCGACAACCGGGCGGCAGCGGCAGAGATGCTCGGGCTCAGCCGCCAGAGCCTCTACGTGAAGCTCCGGCGCTATGGCCTCGGCGCCAAGCACGCCGAGTCGCAACGCTGAGTACGACCACCCCGCCCGGCGGAAACCATCGCGGACCGGACCCTCCACGTCTCCGCCCCATCTATCCTGGCGAATGCCAGCCGCCCTGCCGTTATTGACAGCGTCAGCGACGCTGGTTAAAACGCCCAAGAGGGGAGTGGTTCAAAACGAACCAGAGGAGCGCAGGGGGCCAAATCCCCCACCCCGCAGTCGCGTTCCGCGGAGGGGAAACAAGATGTACACAGCCGTCTTACGGCGCGCGTGGCCTGTCGTGGCCGCGGCGTCGCTCTTGCCTTTGTATCCGACACCGGCCGACGCCCAGGAAGCCCAGGGCAGGCGCATCGAGGAAGTCATCGTCACCGCCGAGCGGCGCGAGGCGAGCATCCAGGACACGTCGATCTCGATCACGGCGTTCACCGCCGAGTTCCTGGACGACTTCGGCATCCGCAACCAGGAGGACCTGCAGAACTACGTGCCCGCCACCACCATCCAGCCCTACGACGCCACGGTGCGCGGCGTGGGCCGGAACTTCCGGGCGCTCGGCGGCGACCCGGGGGTGTCCACCTACATGAACGGGATCTACTCCGAAGACCTGCTGACCGCCACCGCGGCCACGTTCTTCGACGTCGAGCGGATCGAGGTGCTGCGGGGTCCTCAGGGCACGCTCTACGGCCGCAACGCCGTGGGCGGCGCCATCAACATCCTCTACAAGGAGCCGACCTACACCCGTGAGGGCATGGTCAAGGCCATCGTCGGCAACTTCGGCGCCGAGGAGTACTACATGGCGTTCTCGGGCCCGCTGGTCGAGGACAAGCTCGCCGGGCGGGTGACGTACGCCCACCGCGAGCGCGACGGCGTCGTCGACAACATCGGCCTCGGCGACGACATCGACGGGCTCGGCACCGACAACCTGGCGCTGCAGCTCAAGTGGAACATCACCGACAACCTGGAGATGAACATCCGCCAGAACTGGATGGACATCGACCGCTCCTTCGGCGGCGCCAACGACGCGGGCCTGGTCATACTCAACGAGAGCGCGCAGCCGACCCGGGTGACCGGTTTGAGCGGCGTTCCCGGTGACGGCCTCGTACCGGGCTGGCGCTTCGTCGATACGGGCAACACCGACCCGACGAACCAGTTCGACAACGACTTCTACATCGCCGGTGCCGACGAGCGTCTGTTCACCGATCCGGTCACGGGCGCCCAGCGCCTCGCGCAGCGGATTCGTCCGGGTATCGACTACGGCGACTTCGACGGCTTCCAGAATGCCGCGGTATCGCTGGACGGCTGGGACGTGACCAATCCCGAGACGGCTGCCCGGTACAACGCCTGCGTGTTTCCCGGGGACATCGACGGCGACGACGTCTGCGCCGCCACCAATGGCCTGAACAACGAAGAGTTCGAGCAGATGGGCACCCAGTTCAATCTGAGCTGGGACGTCAGCGACCGGCTGACGCTCAAGTACCTGTTCGGCTTCAACACGCTGTCCTACGAGCGGATCACCGACGACGACAACACCGGCAGCCTGATTCACGACCGCCAGTTCTACGTGAATCACGAGGCGGACTACCGCTCCCACGAGCTGCAGGCGTTCTTCGACGTCGGCGAGAACTGGACCTTCACGTCCGGCATCTTCTTCTACAACGCCGAAATCGATCAGCGCGGCGATTACTTCTCCTCCGTTGGCGAGGCCAAGTACCGGGAAGCGTACGTGGACAACACCGGCCTGGCCGGCGCCATCTTCCCCGGACCGATGGTGCATCTGTTCAGCGCCAAGCGGACCTGCACCCAGTCGGACGATCCGGCCGCTTCCTGCGAGCGCAACTACGCGGTGGAATTCACCAACGAGGAGCTCGAGGCCGCGGGTCTGGGACGCAACGACAACCTGATCATCTCCCAGTGGCTCGGCGATGACGGCACCGACCGCAATCTCGACGTGCGCAACGGTCCACGCACCGAAGCGACGGACCTGCTCTACACCACCGAGACCAAGCGGGACGCTTTCGCCGCCTACACCCAGTCGGTGTGGGACATCAATGAGAAGTTCAGCCTGACGCTGGGGCTGCGCTACGCGGAAGACAAGGTGGTCGCCGAGGAAAACCTGTTCCGCTACTCGGAGCTGCTCGGCGAGCCCGGCGACGTGCTCGACGCCCTGCTCGGCCCGGGCAGCCTGGTGACCTACAACATCGCCAACGGCGGCCTGGTGGACTCCAACGGCGACGGCTACTACGAGCCGACGCCGCTCGCCGTCAACGGCGGCATCCCCGTGGCACTGTCGGTCTACCGCCCGTTCGAGCGCACCGACAAAGAGTGGGACTGGCGCATCAATCTCGACCACGACATCACCGACAACGTGATGCTCTACTACTCCGCCACCAAGGGGCACCGCTCCGGCGGCTACAACCTGGTGTTCTTCAGCGCCACGCCGACCTACGAGCCGGAAGAGCTGGTCTCTTACGAGCTCGGCTACAAGACCGACTGGATGGACGGCACGCTGCAGGTGAACGGCTCGTTCTATTACTACGACTACGAGAGCATCCACACCGTGGTCCAGGAGGTCACCAGCCTGGGCGGCACCAGCAACTCCGTGCTGGAAGCGCCCGGCGCCGAAGTGATGGGCGCCGAAGCCGAGTTCACCTGGCTCGCCACGGACAGCCTCACCCTGGGCGGCAACTTCAGCTACACGCCGAGCGAGTACACCAAATCGCTGCTGGCGGCCGATCTGGCCGGCGAAGAGCGGCCCAACTCGTTGTTCCCGGACCAGGTCGACCTCGTCCAGGACATCAAGGGCAACCAGCTCATTCAGGTGCCGGAATGGAAAGGCACCTTCTGGGGCAGCTATCGCTTCAACATGCCGGGCGGGTCCACTCTGGACACCCTGGCGAGCTGGGCGTACACGGACAAGGTCTACTACTCGCCCTTCGAATCCGATGCCGAGAGCGCGTCCTCGTACGACCGCACCGACCTCCGCGCGACCTGGACCAGCGCGGACAGCCGCATCGTCGTCAGCGCGTTCGTCAACAACGTGTTCAACGACATCGGCAAGCTGCAGGTCCTGCGCGAAGGCGAGAGCGAGTTCTTCCGTCGCTCGGCCGGCACCACCGTGCCGCGCCACTACGGCCTGGAGCTCAGCTACACCATGGGCACCTACTGATCCGGGCACCGTTCCGGAAACCGACGAGGGGCGCTGCGGCGCCCCTCTTTCTTTCCGGGCTGGGGTAAACTGGCGCCATGCGCATCGCCACCTGGAACATCAACGGACTGAAGGCCCGCCTGGACTTCGTCCGCCTGTGGCTCGAGACCCGTCAGCCCGACATCGTCGGCCTGCAGGAGCTCAAGACCCAGGAGGAGGCGTTCCCCCACGACGTCTTCGAGGACCTCGGCTACCACGCCCTGGTCCACGGCCAGAAGGCCTGGAACGGTGTGGCCATCCTGTCCCGCCAGCCCGGCGAGCTGCTGCACAAGGGGCTCGCCGGCCAGGACGGGTTCGGCGCCCGGCTGATCTCGGCGCGCTTCGACGATCTGGTGTTCGAGACCGTCTACTGCCCCAACGGCAAGACGCTGGAGCACGACGACTTTCCGCGCAAGCTCGCCTGGTTCGACGACCTCGCCGAGCACTGGCGGACGCACCACGACCCGGACCAGCCCACGGTGCTGTGCGGCGACTTCAACATCGCACCGGCAGCGCTGGACAGCTGGCGCGGGGCCGACGGTGACGGCAGCCTGTTCCACACGGCCGAGGAGCGCCGCCGTTTCGACGCCCTGCTCGCGCTCGGCATGCACGACCTCTACCGGGCCCATCACCCCGACGGCAACGCATTCTCCTGGTGGGACTACCGCGGCGGCGCGTTCCATCGCGGCCACGGCCTGCGCATCGACATGCTGCTGGGCACGTCGGCCGTGCGGGACCGGGTCGAGGCGGTGGAGATCGACCGGGAGTTCCGCAAGAAGCAGGACGGCCTCACCGCCTCGGATCACGCGCCGGTCTACGCCGACCTGCGCTGACGGCGGCGGGGCCGCGGGACCGCGTCAGTCCCGCGGCAGCCAGCGGCCGGCGGCCATCACGCCGGCGATGCGCCGGGTGTTGGCGATGTCCTCGAGCGGATCCGCCTCCAGCAGCACCAGATCCGCCAGCTTGCCCTCGGACACGGTCCCCAGCTCGTCCTCCATGGCGAAGAACGACGCCGGCATCACCGTCGCCGCGTGCAGCGCCTCCCGCGGCGTGAGACCGCTGCGCACCAGCAGCTCGAGCTCCGTGTGCAGGCTGTAGCCCGGCACCGCGAGGCCGATGGGCGTATCCGTGCCCGCGCCGATGGGCACGCCGTGCTCGTGCATCAGGCCCACCAGGAACAGGCTCCAGTCCGCGAACGTCGGGTCGGTCTCGCCGTCTCGAATGGCGGCCGCCTCCTCGCGCCAGCGACCGGCCACGGGCTCCGGCAACCCGGCGAGCGCCTCGTCCCAGTCGTCGCGGTCGAAGGGACGGGTGCTGGCCAGGGTGTTGAGCCGCAGGGTCGGCACCTGAACGGTGTCGCCGAGCGCCGCCAGCACGGTCGCGCAGCGCGACTCGTCGTAGGCCTCGATGGCCGGCACCCGCTGGTCCGCGTGCAGCGAGCGGCGCAGATCGTAGCCGCGTCCTTCTTCGAAGGCCGTGATGCGCTGCTGTCGGGCGGCCAGCAGCTCCGCCCAGCTGCCGGCGCAGGCGAGTTCGACGTTGCGCAGGTGCTCCATGGAATCCACCCGGGGGCCGGCCTCGTCGGCGGTCATCATCAGCGGCACGTGGGCGGCGATGGGCAGATTCCGGGCGCGGGCCTCGTCGGCCAGCGCCTGGAACACGTTGGGCATGACCAGCTCGTAGATCTTGATGAAGTCGGCGCCTGCCTCGTCCAGGGCGGCGACCCGGGCCGCCGCCGACGCCGGCGTCGCCACGTCCGTGCCCAGCGGCGGGCGGCCGGGGTCGGCGCCGTCGTAGACCACGAAACGGCCGTCCAGCAGCGGGCCGGACACGAAGATCCGCGGCGCCGGTTCCGCACCGTCCTGCAGCCGGGCGCGCAGGGCCGCCAGGCGCGCCATGTCGCCGCCCGTGTCGCGCACGCTGGTGATGCCGTACTCGAGGAACAACCCCGCCATGTGCTCGGTCAGGGCCTCGTCGTAGAGAAAGTGCACGTGCATGTCCCACAGCCCGGGCACGAGAAAGCGGCCCCGGCCGTCGACGACCTGCGCCGGCGGCGCCTCGTCCGCCCCGGCCGCCGAGGCCATCGGCGCCACCGAGACGATCCGGTCGTCGACCACCAGCACCCGCTGGTCGGGTCGGGCGCCGTGCGCCGCGTCCACCACCGTGACGTTCTCGAAGGCGATGCCCCGGGGCTCCGGCACCGAGCAGGCCGCCGCGCCGAGCAGCGCCAGGGCCGCCACCATCAGGGCGCGGGCCGCCGGACCGTTCGAGTCTCTCATGTGTCCCCCTGCGGGCGTCATTCCATGTCGAGGATGGTCTGCCACTGGTCTTCGGTCACCGGCATCACCGACAGACGGTTGCCCTTGCGGACCAGGGCCATGTCCTCGAGGGCCGGGTTGTCCTTCAGCTCGGACAGCGGGATCGTGCGCTTCAGCTTGCGCACGTACTTCACGTCCACCATGAGCCAGCGCGGATCGTCCGGGTCGCTCTTCGGATCGTAGTGCGGGTCGTCGGGATCGAACGCGGTGTGGTCGGGATAGGCCTCCCGGACCACTTCGGCGATGCCGACGATGCCCGGCGTCTCGCAGTTCGAGTGGTAGAAGAACACCCGGTCGCCCTTCTTCATGCCGTCGCGCATGAAGTTGCGCGCCTGGTAGTTGCGCACACCGTCCCAGTGCTCGGTACGCTTCGGCCGCCGGTAGAGGTCGTCGATGCTGAACTCCTCGGGCTCCGACTTCACGAGCCAGTAGTTCATGGGTGCCGCTCCTAACGCTTCTGCGGAGTGATCAGGTACTTGGTGCCGGTGGCCTGGCGGCCGTACTCGCCGATGGCCGCGAGCGACAGCGCCTCGGTCAGGGAGATTTCCTTCGTATAGCTGCTGGCGAAGGTCGTCTTGATCTCCGCCGCCACGCGCTCGCGCAGCCGCTGGGCGGCGTCCTGGCCGATGCGCGCCAGGAACGGGGGCAGCAGCCAGCCGCCGACGCCCCAGGCCATGCCGAAGTTGCGGTTCAGGATAGTCGGCCCGCGATCCAGCCCGCCGTAGATGTAGACCTGCTTGTGCACGGTGGAGCCGTAGCGGCTGTACTCGGTGGCGGAACGGACGGCCGCTGCTTCCATGGCGGCGAGGATCTGCCCGGCGAGCTTGCCGCCGCCGATGGCGTCGAAGCCGAGGGTCGCTCCGGTGGCCTCCAGGGCGTCGGTCAGGTCGGCGGTGAAGCTGTCCGCGGAGGAGTCCACCACGTGCTTCGCCCCCTGCGACTCGAGCAGTTCCCGCTGCTCCGCTCTGCGGACGATGTTCACCAGACCGATCCCGTCCGCCAGGCAGAGCTTGTTGAGCATCTGTCCCAGATTGGAGGCGGCCGCGGTATGCACCAGCGCCGTGTGATTCTCGAGCTTCATGGTCTCGACCATGCCGAGCGCGGTCAGCGGATTGACGAAGCAGGACGCGCCGTCCCGGGGTGTCGTGCCCTCCGGCAGCACCAGGCACTGAGCCGCCTTGATGCAGCGGTACTCCGCATACATCGCCCCGCCGAGGATGGCGACGGTCCTGCCCATCAGCGCCTGGGCGGCGGCATCGTCACCGGCGGCGACGACCACCCCGGCACCCTCGTTGCCCACCGGCAGGGCCTGATCGAGACGTCCGGCCATGGCGGGCATCACCGCATCGGGAATCGAGGCCGTGACCACGGGCGCCTGGGCGTCACCGCCGGCCTCTGCCGTGGTCATGTCGGCGCCGCCGAACAGCAGGCCGAGATCGGACGGGTTGATCGGTGTCGCCTCGACGCGAACCAGCACCTCGTCGGCGCCCGGGCTGGGCACCGGCACGGTCTCCAGGGACAGTTTCAGCGTCCCGTCGGCGCGCACCGTGGATTGAATCTGCTGCATGGTGTCCGGAATCGACGGCATGAGAGCTCCCCCGCACTGAAGCGGCCCGACGGCGGGCCGGCATGAATGGAACGGCCAATCTACAGATTCCACACGGGAAGTCCACGCCGCATCCGGCCGGCGCCCCGGCCAACGGTGGATTACCCGGAAGAGAGGGTGGCGTAGACTGCCGGGCTACGACTGCCCGGGAGGAAGACGACGATGCAGGCACTGGAACCCGTGACGCTGGAGGGCTACGGCGTGCGCCTCGAGCCAATGACCGAGGACCACAAGGACGAGCTGCTCGAAGCCGCCGCCGACGGCGAGCTGTGGAAGCTGTGGTACACCAGCGTGCCGGGGCCGGACGGCCCCATCCGCGTCGAGGACTACGTCGCCGCCGCCCTGGCGGGCCTCGGCAACGGCACCATGCTGCCATGGGTCGTGCGCGACCCGGCCGACGGCACCCTGATCGGCACCAGCCGCTATCACGACGTCATCCCGGCGGCCCACCGGGTAGAGATCGGCTACACCTGGTACCGCGCCAGCCGCCAGCGCAGCCACGTCAACACCGCCTGCAAGCTGCTGCTGTTCGGGCACGCCTTCGATACCCTCGGGTGCCGCGTCGTGGGCCTGCGGACCGACAACTTCAACTTCCGCTCCCAGCGTGCCATCGAGGGGCTGGGCGCCAAGCGCGACGGCGTGATCCGCCATCACGCGCCGCGCCCGGACGGCACGGTTCGGGACACGGTGATGTTCAGCGTGCTGGCCCAGGAGTGGCCCGACGTGCGCCGCCACCTGGAGTTCCGCCTGGCGCGGCACGCCGGCGGCGGCTGAGTCCGATCAGGCGTTCATCTCGTCGAGCACCGCCGGCAGCGCCTTGACGTAGCGCTTCACGTCCTCGAGCCGGCCCATGCTCACTCGGGACCAGTGGGTGTAGTCGCCGTAGATGCCGCGGATCAGCACGTTCCGCGCCGCCATCTTCTGACGGAAGATCTCCGCGTCGAGATCGCCCAGGTTGACGAACACGAAGTTGGTCTGGGACGGCAGCGGCGTGAGCCCCACCTCGGTGGTGGCCTGGGTGACCATGTCCCGGGCCTCGATGATCTTCGACTTGGAGATCGCCAGGAAGCCGAAGTCGTTGTAGCTGGCGACGGCGGCGGCGACGCCAGCCTGGTTCATGGCGTAGTCGCCGAGGCCGAAGCGGTTCACCAGCTCGGTGTTCTCCGGCGAGGCGATCATGTAGCCGACCCGCATGCCGGCGAGGCCGTAGATCTTCGAGAAGGTGCGCGCCACCACGACGTCGTGGCCCTCCTTGATGAGCGGCACCATGGAGTTGTACTCGGGGTCTTCCGTGAGCTCGTTGTAGGCCTCGTCCACCAGCACCAGGCACTTCTTCGACGCCTTCCGGCAGAACGCCCGCAGCGCGTCGCCGTCGAGCAGCATCCCGGTGGGGTTGTTCGGGTTGGTGATCTGCACCATCGCCACGGAGTCGTCGATGGCCGCGTACATGGCGTCCAGATCGATGCCCATGTCGGCCGTCCGCGCGGTCCGCACGATCTCGCCGCCCTGCTGCACCGCCTTCTTCACGGTGGTGTCCCAGAACAGATCCGGCCCGAGGATGCTGCCCTGCTTGGACGCCGCCACGGCCAGGTAGGTGAGCACGCCGCTCGACCCGGCGCTCAGGCTGACCTGCTCCGGCGCAACGCCGTTGCGCTCGGCGATCATGGCCTTGAGCATGCCGACGGACTCGCCGACGTAGTAGGCGCCCTGGCCGCTGGCCGCGGCCATGGCTTCCAGAGCCGGTTTGCTGGGGCCGTAGGGGTTCTCGTTGGCGTTGAGCTTGGCGACCCCCGCCTTGGGGCCGAAGCTCGGCAGCGTCGCCGGCGAGGACGCCGCGGCGACGTGGACCGACGCGCCGAGAGCGCCGGCACCGGCCAGGGTCGCACCGCCGCCGAGAAAGAGTCGTCTGCTGACTGCGCTGTTCATGGGTGTTCTCCTCAGGTCACGTGAGTTGCTTTGTAGAACATCGCCACCGACACGGCGACGAGGTAGAGCCCGAACAGCCGCTTGAGATGGAGCTCGTTCAGGTTGTGAGCCAGGCGCGCGCCGAGCGGCGCCGTGAAGACCGACAGCGTGCTGATCGCCAGCAGCGCCGGAATGTTGATGTAGCCGAGGGACCCGGCCGGCAGGTTCGGCACGTCGAGGCCGAGCACCAGGAAACCCACCGCGCCCGGCAGGCCGATGATGAAGCCGACGCCGGCGGCGGTGGCCACGGCCTGGTGCACCGGACGCTTGCACAGCACCATGGTGATCACCGTGATGGTGCCGCCGCCGATGCCGAGCAGGGCCGAGAAGCCGCCGAGGAACGAAGCGAGCCCCGCCCGGGCGGTGCCCCGCGGCAGCGTGAACGGATGACGGATGCGCGTGAACAGCTCCGGGAACAGGAAGTAGAAGGAATAGAACAGCACGCCCACGGCGAACACCATGAACAGCCGGCGGCCGTCGGTGATCGAGGCGATGTAGAGCCCCACCGCCACCCCGATCACCAGCCAGATCGACCAGTCGCGCAGCAGCTGGAAATCCACCGCGCCACGGCGGCTGTGGGCCTGCACCGAGCGCGCCGACGACACCACGATGGACGCCAGGGACGTGCCGATGGCGACGTAGATCAGCTCGGCGTCCGCGTCGCTGAACAGGGGCAGCACCGCCAGCAGCGCCGGCACCACGACGAAACCGCCACCGTTGCCGAACAGCCCCGCCGTGAGCCCGGCGGCCGCGCCGGCCAGACACATGGCAACCACCAGCGCCACCAATTCGAGATCGATGCCGAGTCCTTCCACCGTCGCTTGCGGATCCCGCCCCCGAGAGTTTTCGTCGAGCGATACAAGGAGCGTGCCATTGCCAGGCAACGGCGGAAGATCGTGGAGAAATGCGGACTTGCAGGGCGCCGGCGGAGAACCGGGCGCCTCGTGCTGGTGCCGGTGCGCCCTTTGGGCGCATTAGAGTGCGCCCTTTGGGCGCACTAGAGCGCGCCGTTTCCGCGCGCCGCCGGCACCAGCGTTGGGCGGGATCAGCCGCGGCGGTAGGTACCCACCAGCCGGTTCATGGCCACGACGTTGGGCTCGATGCGTTCGAGCAGCTCGCTCATGGAGAGACCCGGCTCGAGATCCGTCTCGGTGTCGAGCGCCAGCACCATGAAGAAGTAGTAGTGGGTGCCGTGCCCTTCCGGCGGCATCGGCCCGCCGTAGCCGGCTTTGCCGAAGTCGTTCTTCCCGCTGGTGTAGGCGTCGACGCCCTCCGCCAGCTCCGACACGGAGCCGGGAATGTTGTAGAGCACCCAGTGCACGAAGCCGTACTCGCCGGGCTTGATCAGCGGCGCGTCGGGGTCGTGGCAGATCACCGCGAAGGACTTGGCGTCATCGGGCGCACCCTGCCAGGCGAGCGCCGGCGACGAATCCTCGCCCTCGCCGGTGTGCTTCGCCGGAATCGCGCCACCGGTCTCGAACGCCGGACTGGTGAGCTGCATGTCGGACAACGCGAATCCCATGAGTGCCTCCTGTGACTGGACGTGGCCGCTATCGTCGCACGACTCGGAGTCGATCTGTAGGTCACGCGTCCGGCCGGGTCCGCGGCGCGGCGGCTATACTCCGAGACGTCCATCGGTGAGAATCCGCGCCCCATGAGCATCCGATTTCCCCGGGCGGGCCTGCTGCTGCGGGCCGTCCTGCTGCCGCTGCTGGCCGCCGCGCCGGGCACCGCGGCCACCGCACCGCCCGCACCCGAGGCCCTGGAGCTGGCGTCCGTGCACGCCGTGGTCATGGACGTGGAGACCGGCGACGTGGTGTTCCGCAAGCACGCCGACGTGGCGACGCCCATCGCATCGGTGACCAAGCTGATGACGGCCATGGTGGTGCTCGACGGCGGCCAGCCCCTCGACGAGTGGCTCACCATCGTCGACTGGCCCCGGGAGCGCAGCAAGAACGCCTACTCGCGGCTGCGCATCGGCTCCGAGGCCCAGCGCCGGGAGCTGCTGCGCATCGCCCTCATGTCCTCGGAGAACCTCGCCACCAACGTGCTGGCGAGCCACTATCCCGGCGGCTTCGACGCCTTCGTGGCGGCCATGAACGACAAGGCGCGGGCGCTCGGCATGAGTCGCAGCCAATTCGTCGATCCGGCGGGCCTGTCGCCGGACAACCGGGCCAGCGCGGCCGACGTCGCCCGCATGGTCCGCGCAGCCCACGGCTACCCGGACATCCGCGCGCTCAGCACCGGCTATCAGCACACCGCGCAGTTCCGCAGTCCGCGCTACACCCTGCCCTTCGGCAACACCAACCCCCTGGTGGCGAGCAGCCGCTGGACCCTGGGCCTGACCAAGACCGGCTACCTCCGCGAGGCGGGGCGCTGTCTCGCCATGGTGACGATGGTGGAGGACCGCCCCGTGGCCATCGTGCTGCTGGACGCCTTCGGCACCCGCACGCCCCTGGGCGACGCCGGACGGGTGCGCCGGTGGATGACCACCGGCCACGGCGGCAGCATCGCCGG